>Ga0136651_10000742_pt1 | contig 17957 bp, 13 predicted proteins | sample Mar14236cmmetaG_FD_94867 | JGI IMG/M metagenome (GOLD analysis project Ga0136651, IMG submission 94867) | Marine hydrothermal vent microbial communities from Guaymas Basin, Gulf of California to study Microbial Dark Matter (Phase II) - Marker... ... | reverse complement strand
GTTTCTAGTTCTTCTTTAATGTTTTTAAGTATCTCTTTTACACCTTTTGAAGGATTATATGTAAAGTGTTCATGTGATTCATTAGAACACGGTTTTGTCGGTAAATCGTCTATGAAATCCAATTTGAAACCATCCAAATCATATTTAATGAGTAACTCTTTTAATACATTGATTATCCTTTTCTTAGTGAAATTGCTTTGAGGGCATAAATTTTCAAATCCCAGATTGTCCCTTGAGTTTACACTGTATTTTGATAGGGAGTCATAGTTTTTTGATTTTTTTCCAAACATAAATGGTGCAATCCATAGAACATATTTCATACCAATATCATGTATCTTTTTCACATGATCTTTGAAATTAGGGAATTTCCCTTCATAAACTTCCCAATCGCCGGTATACCAATATCCTCGATTTGTATCATCTGTAAACCAACCATCATCTAAGATAAAAATTTTGAACCCCAAATTGTGGGCTTCTTCAACAACCGATTCCAGATATTTTTGATCGAGTTCTTGATAAAATGCATACCAACTACAATAGACAGGATCATACATGAAATCAGGTAACTTATCTTGCTCTGGATTAACCCAGTTACTATAAAGTTGAGATAATTCAAACCAATGTTTTTGTTGAGTTGAGATGAATACTTCCAATTCAAACGAATTACCTCTATGCTTCGTTATGGATGAAATATCTAATTCAAATTCCTCGGTTTTTTCTATAATCCCTCCTGAGATTTTAAAACCAAGTGTTGGATCTTTTATTCCTAAAGCAAATTTGTTCTCACCTTTTCTGTTTATAAATGATAAAAATGGAAATTCTCTATATAATGAAGTATCTTCTTCAATATGCCATGGAAGAATAAACAAATATGGATTATTGACCTTTCCAGGAATTGATATGCCATGAATATCAATTATTGGAACTTTGGCTGTTATCAATACATTCTTTACAGCAAAAGGTTTTTTTTCAGAAGATATATTGAGTTTAATTATCCAACCATCATCAATTTTTTCTTCTTCAGGATTCCAAATGATATTTTCATTTTCTCCATCTATAGTTGCTTTAAAACTCAGAAATGAATTTTCTATCTCCTTTTTATATTCAAATATCTTCATAATCTTTCCTCCTAAAGTTACGATTTCATACCGGTTATTGTTATTCCACCTATTATTTTCTTCTGTCCTATTAGGAATACTATCAACGAAGGAATTGTCACCATGCAGGTTGCAGCCATTAAATAATGCCAAGATGTATAATACATGCCCCTAAAGGCATTCAAACCCAAGACCAATGTGTATTTTTCTTCGGATTGTAGATATATTAAAGGACCAAAGAAATCACCCCAAGCCGATATAAACTGGAGAATTATAACAGTTATTATTGCAGGTTTTGCAAGTGGGAAATATATTTTATAGAATATTTGGAATGTACTACAACCATCTATTTTTGCTGCTTCAAATAATTCTCTTGGGATACTTTTGAAAAATTGCCTTAAAAGAAATATAAAATACGCGGACCCAAAAAATGCTGGCACCCAAAGTGGTTTTAAAGTATCTATCCATCCAATTTTACTAAATAAGATATATTGAGGTATCAGTGTTGTGTAATAGGGTATCATCATCGTTGAAATAACCAAAAAAAATAATTTATCTCTTCCTTTAAATCGTAGAGTGGCAAAGGCAAAAGCAGCTAACGATGAAGAGAGAACTATACCTACGGTACTCAAAAAAGTTATAATTACAGAATTTTTCAAAAAAGTTAACCACGGGAAAAGTTCCAAAACCCTCTTATAATTCTCAAAATTCAGATGTTTTGGGAACAACTGAGGAGGGTAAGAGAAGATTTCTTCCTCACCACTTTTGAGAGAAGTTGTTACCATCCATAAAAAAGGCATTATAAATAATATAGATAAAGAGATCAGAGCAGTGTATAAGATAATTGTCCTCAAATGGCTCCAGTTAAACAGAATATTTTTTCTTTTCACTATAATCAACTCCTCTCATAATAAACCCATTTGTTTGAAGTTTTGAATATTATTATTGTTAATACAAGGATTATTAGTGTCAATATCCATGATAATGATGAAGCATAACCCATGTTGAACCATGACCAACCCTGTTCATATAAATACAAACAATAAAACAAAGAAGCATTTGCAGGCGCTCCAAATCCTTCTCCACCACCGCCCATTATATAAGCCTGTGCAAAAGTTTGTAATGCGCCCATCAAATTTGTGATGAACAGAAAGAATGTGGTTGGGCTCAAAAGAGGTAAAGTAATATACCAAAGTCTTTGCCAATAATTGGCACCATCGACTTTAGCAGCATCCCAATAAACCTTTGGAATATCTTCTAAGCCAGCAAGATATATTATCATAGTTGGTCCAACAGTCCAAACTCCCATAAAAGCTATAGCAGGAACAACCCATTCTGTACTGTATAACCAATCAGGGCCTTTTATACCGATTTTATCCAAAAAAAAGTTCAAAAGCCCGTATTCTGGATTGTATATCCAAATCCACAGAGTTGCAGTAGCAACGATAGGAACTATTGACGGAATATAGAATATGGTTCTAAATATCGAAGTTCCCCTTACCTTTGGGTAAAGTAATAAGGCTAGTAACAATCCAACAATTAAAACTAATGGAACATTTATTGCCGCGTATTCAAATGTGACTTTTAGGGAGTGGTAAAACAATGGATCGGTGAAAAGTTTTTTGTAATTTCCAATTCCTATCCATTTCATTTCATCGAATATGTGCCACTCATGAAAGCTTAAAAAAAGTGAGAACAATATTGGTCCTGCCGTGAAAACGATGAATCCGGTTATCCAAGGGAGTATAAAAAGATAACCTTCTAACCTTTCTTTTTTACCAAGAGATGATCGTTTTTTCATAAAATAAGACCGATTGCCCATTTAGAGCAATCGGTCTTTACACCTCCTTTTATTTCCTCTTCAAAGCCTTTTCCGATTCTTCAACAGCTTTGTTCAAAGCTTCTTCTACAGAAGCTTTTTTCAGCATTATCAAATCGAATGCATCACCTATGTACTGCGCAAATTTTTCATTCCAGTCTGCTCTCTTCAAGAACGAAGGATCTTCAACAGAATGCGGAAGGATCCTTAGGAAAGTTCCAAGGATCTGATCATCGTATAATCCCATCTCTTTTGCAATTTCTGTGTTTATTGGAAGTGCCCAACCTGCTTCTGCCATTGTCCTACCGCCTTCTTCTGCTAAAAACTTGAGAACTTCTAATGCTTCTTTTTTATGTCTGGATTTTTTTGGAACAACCCAAGCTGCATTATGAAGCATTATTTTTACTTCTTTACCTTCTGGATGAGGTGGAAAAACACAGCCAAATTTCTTAGCTAATTCTTTGGTGGTAAGACCAGGATGTCTTGATTTCATGTAACCTATGAACCATGAACCGCTATCTATCATAGCAACCTTTCCGGATTCGAACATTGCATAACTTCCACCGGATGCTGAAATTATCGATGGTGAAGGTGAAACTCCATCTACCAGATATAAATTGGTTAGAAATTTTACAGCCTCTATTGTCTCTTTACTATTAAGATATCCATCCATTGTACTTGCATCAGGTGATAAATAATCTCCATCATTCATCTTTATGTATCCTTCCCAATCATATGGATCTGGTGATACCAAAAATCCCCATACTTTGTCTTCTGGATGCGTAAGTTTTTTCGCAACTTCCCTGAATTCTTCCCATGTCCAATCGTCCGTTGGATATGGAACGCCGTATTTGTCAAAAACTTCTTTGTTGTACCAGATTACTCTTGTGGTCCAATCTTTTGCAACACCCCAGACGTGTCCATTGTATGTTACCCATTTTACAAGCATTGGATCGATTTTGTTGAGGTCAACGATATTTTCGATAGGTTCTAAAACATCCAATGAAGCAAGTCTTGGATAATCCCACCACATGAATAGATCTGGTGGAGTTCCACCTGCTAAACTTGTTATGATTTTGTCATCATATCCTTGGGTTACACTCTGTACATTGATTTTGATATCTGGATGCAATTTCTCGTACTTTGCAAACACTTCTTTGATCCACTTTACACCTTCAGCTTCGTCCCAAGTTGTGGCCCTTAAAAAGGTTTTTGCTGGAACATAGACACTTAACAGTAATAAACTAATGACAATCAGAATGCTGAAAAACTTTAGAAACTTCATTGTAAGACCCCCTTTAAATAATGGTGATTTCTGATTATCAATCGTTTACTTAAACGTTTAAGTAAACGATAACTGTTAAAATTATAATATTCAAGAAACAAACTGTCAAGTTTCAGGATATCAATTTTTAAAAATTCCTCTTTTTTGGAAAATACCTTTTCAAAATGCCCCTGTGTTTTCAAAAGGTTGCTTCCACAAAAATTCTGTTATATACTATTTTTGGCGAATTTGAAACTCAAAAATTTTGGGAGGTGTTTGTGAATGAAGTTAGGATTTTTTACTACGTGTTTAAGGGGAGTATCATTAGAAGAAATAGTGAAGTTCGCTTCTAAGGTTGGATTCCAAGCTTTAGAGTTAGCTGCTTGGCCCATGAAGAGTGATAGGGATTATTTTGCAAGCACTATAGATGTCAATTCGCTGGATACCACAAAAGCAGCTGAGATCAAAAAACTTTTTAAAGATCATGATGTTGTGATATCTTCGCTTGGATATTATGAAAACAACATAAGCGATAACTTGGAAGAGAGAAAGAATTTTCATGAACATCTGAAAAAAGTTATAGATGCGGCAAATCTCCTTGAAGTTGGTCTCGTTGGAACATTCGTTGGAAGAAAAGGAAATGCGAGCGTAGCTGAGAGTCTTGAAGAGTTTGCAAATGTATTCGGTGAATTAGTTGCATACGCAAAAAAGCAGGGAGTTTCTTTGATGATTGAAAATTGTCCTATGCCAGGATGGGGCCAAGATGATCCAAATCGTCCTGGACAGATAGCGTACTCTCCAGAAATATGGGATAAGATGTTTGAGCTTATTCCAGATGAAAACTTTGGTTTGAATTATGACCCTTCTCATCTTTATTGGATGGGTATAGATCCATATGAGTATGTTACCAAATTCAAAGATAGAATTTTCCATGCACATGCGAAAGATACGGAAATATTGAACGGAAAGCTTTCTTATTATGGTATTTACGGAACCCAATTAGGAGAAAGAAGACATGGAGGTGGCTGGTGGAGATACAGATTACCTGGATTCGGTGAGATAGATTGGTCGCTGTTCATAAGGACGTTATATGACATTGGTTATGATGGAGTTTTGAGCATTGAGCATGAGGATCCCGTATTCGAGGGTAGTAGAGAATTAGTCGAACGTGGGTTGATCTTAGGTTACAAGCATTTGAGTCAATTCATAGTTTGATTTGATTTGAAAATACCTCCATCTTTAGGATGGAGGTATTTTTTTGTTGTATAATCTTTTAAAATCCCTGGGGAGATTGAGGACATGAGAGTGTTATTTCAGTTATTTGGTGTAATCTTATTGACTGTCACTTTGTCTTTAGCAGTTGAGTTGACAATAAATACGATTCCTGGTGCATCAATATACGTGAACGGCAAATTGAAAACGCAATCGAATGACTCAAAAGTTACATTGAATCTCGAACCTGGTTTCTACGAATTTGTGGTTATTAAACCGGGGTATTCGGAAGAGTCGGAAAGAATAGAACTGAGAGAGAGTACTACTGTTAGCATTGTGCCCAAGGCCTTTGGGGAAATAAACATAACGACCAGTCCATCCGCAAGAGTTTATATAAACAACGATTTGTATGGCATAAGCCCTCTCAAAATCAAATTGCCGGAAGGAAAGTATGATATAAGGATAGAACTTGATGGATATTTACCAGTGAAGAGACAGGTGATCCTTGAACCTTTTAAGCTCATCGAGTTGCATCAGAGTTTAATAAAATTCGGAACGATTCAAATTGCGAGTGAACCTAAAAATGTGAAAGTGTCAATGAATGGGGAATTCTTAGGGATCACTCCGTTGAGTACTTCAGTTACTCCTGGAAAGTATACCTTTGAATTCGAACTTGATGGATATCTATCGAAAAAACTCGAGATGGAAGTTTCACAAGAGCCAAAAAGGATTTTTGTGGAACTCGAACCTGCTGCTTGCCTCTCAATTTCTGGTACACCGTTAGACGCTAAGATCTTCATAGATAAAGATTTTAAGGGTTTCTCACCTTTTAACGTTGAAAATTTGAATGTGGGGGAACACGATATAACGATTGAAGCAACTGGGTTCAATATCTTGAATGATAAGATATCTTTGAAAAAAGGGAGAAACTCCTACAACTACTCTCTCAGAAAAAAATCCTTCATATTGACTTTTGAAAGTTCTCCAACGGGGGCAATGATGTTTTTAGATGAGAAATTTATGGGATTTACTCCTTTGTCAATTAGTGTAAATTATGGAAAGCATTCATTCAGATTGAAGAAAGATGATTTAGAGTGGATAAAAGAAACCACAATAGTCAGTAATAAAAAGATTTTCGTAGATCTTAAAAGAATTTCCACGTTGATTCTTGACGCTAAGCAAAAGGATACTTTCGTTAAGTTCAATGGAGAATTGATCGAATTGCCGACAATTGTTAATCCACTTGAAGGGGCATATAAGTTGGTCTTTGTTAATCCAAAGTATACAGATAAGATTAGATATGTAATATTGGAAGGTGGAAAAATAGAGAAATTAACTGTTGATATGAGAGGTGAAGGATATCTGAATGTGGTAACTTTACCTCAAAATGTGAAGGTTTATTGGTTGGGGCAGAAACTTGGAAGTAGCCCATTGTTCATGAAAAAAGTACCAGCAGGGAAAGGTATTCTGAGATTAGTTTTGAATGATGATGTGGAAAAAGATGTGGAAATTGAGATAAAAGATGGAGAATACAAATCTATTTATGAAACCGTTGATAGAATGGTAAATGTACATTTCACAAGTATCCCGGACAAATGGAATGTTTACGTGAATGGGATCTTCATAGGTGAAACTCCCATTGATTTTGCTTTGAAACCGGATATCTATGAAGTTTCATATAAAAAGAATGGTTTCCTTTCACAAAGATTGAATTTGGATCTGAGATTTAATGTTGAAAAGAGGTATCTGAACGTCATTCTCGAAAAAGTAAAATAAAGGGGTGTGAACGTATAAATGAGAATAAAAATTATTTTATGGCTAATTATAGTTCTTTCAATATCCGTAATAGCCGTTGAGATTAAGGATGTGAAACCCTCGTCTGACATATACGATCATGTGATCAAAGTAATTGAGGCTGGAATAATGAAAGTAGATGATAAAGGTTATTTCAATGGTAGTCTGCTTGTCACGCGTTATGATTTGGCTGCAGCTTTGTCCAGACTCCTGGATAAAGTCTCAATAGAGGCAATATCTAAGATAACACAGCAGATGTTTTCCCTTCAAAAACTGCCGAATGACTTGAAAGAGATCGATCAAAGGGTGAAAAGAATTGAGAGTCAGCTTTCGAAAATAGATCTACAAGAATTGATGAAAAGGATTGAAAATCTTAAAACAGAGCTATCCGCTCAAATAGATACTTTGGAATCAAATTTAGAGTACGTTAAGGGGTATAATTCATTCGTTGATGCCGTTAACAAGTCTATCAATAGCTATGTAGCCCGGGTGGAAGAGCAAAATATCAGACTTACAGCGAACGAAAAAAACTTGTCGAAAGTGGCTACCATGATAAACAAGCTAAACGACGATATGAGTTATGTTTTCAAGGAGATCGAAAAAATAAATAGCAAGATGATTTCTTTTGAAACCTTAAAGGAGGATTTGGAGGGCTTATCTGGGTTGAAAGTGACTGTTGAAGCTTCAATAACGAATTTAGAGAATTTCATTCAAGAGATAAAAACTGATATGAAGCAACAAAACATTAAAATAGAAGGAACGATCGCCAAAACAAGGATGATATCAGATTTGAATGAAAAGATGGCTGAGATGAACGATGAACTTTCAAACATGAAACGAATTATTGTTTCAACGAACGATTCAATGACCTTAGTGGCATCTGATGTGAAGAATATAAAGATAGAAAATAAAAATTTGAACTTGGAGAATCAGAACCTGAAAAAGGAGATAGAAACACTGAAAAGAGGTATATGGTATTCTGTAATTGCTGGAATCGCTGGAGTGAGTTTAGGAACCTTGGCTTTAATACTTGTTTGGCAATCGGGAACCTGATGAGGTGAACAATGAGTAAATTTCTTTTCGGAATCATATTAATATTTTTGGGAACGTGGATAATATTTTCTAAACTCATTCCAGGTGGATGGAGTTGGACATGGAGTGCTTTTATCATGATACTTGGAGTGGCAGAAGTAATAAAGGGTTTTTCTTTGAAGAAAATATTCAGACTCTGGATTGGAACGATCGTTGCTTCAATAGGTGCGATAGTATTTTTCTATTACATATCCGGAATCAAGCTATGGCCAATTTTTTTAATAGGTGTTGGGGTTTCTTTTGTCTTTCAAGGGATTTTGAGAAGAAAGGGTAGCGAGATTGGGCCAGGAACGATTTTTGTAGGATTTGGAATATTGTTCATGATCTCTGAGCTGTTCGGTTGGTGGCTGATGAAGTTTTTTTGGCCTGCTTTCGTGGTTATACCTGGACTTGGAATATCGCTTCAAAAGATTTATGAGAAAAAGGAATTCAAGTCTTCCCTTTTTTATTTGATAATCTTGTCTTCCTTTCTGTACGTGATAGCTATCGGTATCGAATATCCCATAATTTGGGGTATAGCTTTGATTGGAATGGGAATCTATTTGATTGTAAGACCTAAAAAAGTGGGAGGAGGGAAAATCAATGACCATAGAGGAGCTCAGGAATAAATTGAAAGAAGCCATGAAATCCTCAGATGAGGTGAGAGTGAGGACTTTAAGGTTATTGATTAGCAATGTTAAAAATGAGGAAATTGAAAAAGGGGAACAATTAACTGAAGAGGAGTTTACGGAAGTTGTACTTAGGGAAGTTAAAAGAAGAAAAGAAGCCATAGAGATGTATGAAAAAGCCCAAAGAAAAGATCTCGCAGACGAAGAGAGAAAAGAATTGAAAGTTCTGGAAGAATTCTTACCTCAACAATTGAGTATCGACGAAATACGCAGTTTAGCAATAGAGGCCATTGAGTCTGTTGGAGCAAGCGGTCCAAAGGATCTTGGAAAAGTCATGAGTGTTTTAATGCCAAAATTGAGAGGAAGAGCCGATGGGAAAATGGTGAATAAAATAGTAAGAGAGTTTTTGGAGAGATGATCTATGAAAGTGGATTTAATAACAGCTGAAATAGGTAGCACAACAACTATTGTGAGTGCTTTCGTTGGTATTGGAGATTCACCAAAACTGGTAGCTCAAGCTGAACATTATACTACCATAAATCTTGGGGATGTAACCATCGGTTTGGAAAAAGCGCTCAGAGAGATAAAAAAGAAATTGAAAGATAAAAATCTCGATTGGAATAAATTCTATGCTACCAGTAGTGCGGCTGGTGGCTTAAAAATGACAGTTCATGGTCTTGTGTACGATATGACGGTTAGAGCAGCCAAAGAAGCCGCGCTTGGTGCTGGAGCTGTTTTGAAGTTTGTGACAGCAGGAAGGATCAAGGAAGATGACATAAAAGAGATTGAGAAAATAAATCCTAACATAGTTATACTTGCAGGTGGGGTAGATTACGGTGAAAGTGAAACAGTGATACACAATGCAAAGGTATTCGCACAATCCTCCGTGAATTCTCCCATTGTTTTTGCCGGTAATAAGGCGGCTGCGACGAAGGTAAAGAAAACTCTCGAAGAAGCCGGAAAAGAGGTTATAATAACGGAAAACGTCTATCCAAAGGTTGATGTTTTAAACGTTGACCCCGCCCGCAAAGTAATTCAAAGCGTTTTTTCAAAACATATAATAAAGGGACCTGGAATGGAAAAACTCGATGGGCTTGTCGATGGCAAGATAATACCAACACCTGCCGCCGTTATGATAACTACTGAACTACTCTCGGAGATATTTGGAGATGTGATGACCGTTGATATTGGTGGAGCAACGACGGATGTTGATTCGGTAACGGATGGGAGCTTCGAGATACAGAAAATATTGATATCACCTGAACCAAGGTCTAAAAGAACTGTTGAAGGAGATTTAGGGGTTTTCATTAACTCAAAAATAGTCGCCTCTTATATGGAGGATGAACTCAAATCCAAATTTGAGAATCCTGATGTTCTTCTCAAGAAAATATCACCTTACCCTGAAAACGAAAAGATTGAGAAGTTCATTGTTGAGCTTGCAAAGTATTGCTTGTCAAACGCTATTTTAAGGCATGCGGGAAGCAAGAGATATATATATGGTCCCAGTGGTAGGATGGATGTTGCTGAAGGAAAAGATCTGACAGCTGTAAAATATATTTTCGGTACCGGTGGAGTACTTTCACGCTCCAAATACAACGGAGAAGTTTTGAAACAAATAAAGACACTATCAGTTAAGTTTCCAAATAAACTTTTACCGAAGGAAAATATCAAGTTGATGTACGATTCCATGTATATTTTTGCGCCGATCGGGGTTATATCACTGGTTGATAAAGAAAGTGCAATGAAGCTTTTGAAGATGGATATAAAAAGTTTGAATTAGGGAGGAAAGAGACAGATGTTAAACGTCAGTAGCGTCATATTCCAGATTTTTTGGATGTTGATCATATTGTCTTTATTCATACCTTTTTTCAAAAATAACTTGCTTCAATCTGCGAGAGATTCATTAATCAGAAGCATTGAAAGAAAAAGAAAGAGCAGAGTTATAACACTCATACATAGAATGGAATCCATGAGTTTTTTTGGGTTTGCAATGAGAAAATTTATAGATATCGAAGATTCAGAAGAGATTTTGAGGGCGATAAAATTGACACCAGAAAACATGCCAATAGATATGGTTATTCATACACCTGGTGGATTAGTCTTGGCAGCGGAACAAATAGCGCAGGCTTTGAAAAAACACAAGGGAAAAGTCACAGTTTTTGTTCCACACTATGCTATGTCCGGTGGCACATTGATAGCTTTGGCTGCTGATGAGATTGTGATGGATGAGAACGCTGTGTTAGGGCCATTGGATCCACAAATAGGTAATTTTCCGGCTCCTTCCATACTCAAGATACTTGAAAAAAAGGATATAAACGAGATTGATGATCAAACTCTGATTCTTGCTGATATTTCTGAAAAGGCGATAAGACAGGTAAAGGAATTCATTCATGATCTTTTAAAAGATAAGCTGGAAGATTCGAAGGCAAAAGAAGTCGCAGATAAACTCTGCAATGGTTATTGGACTCACGATTATCCACTTGATTACGAAAAACTGAAGGAATTGGGATTAAAGGTCAATACGAACATGCCTGAAGAAGTTTACAAGCTCATGGATTTGTACAAGCAAACAGGACAAAGAAGACCATCGGTTCAGTACATTCCAATTCCATACAAAGCTTCTGAAAATGACACCACCAGAAATCGGTAATAATATTGAAACTTCATTCATAAGAGGGATAGGGGGTATCGGTTGTGAAAGAACGAAAGAAAAATAAAATTATTTGGTCTTGGGTAATGTATGACTGGGCAAATTCTGCCTTTGCAACCACCATAATGGCAGTTGTATTACCAATATATTACAACGACGTAGCGGCGAAAAATTTGAGAGAAGGATTAGCAGTGAGCTATTGGGGATACACACAGTCAATCGCAATGTTGATCACCGCCATTATTGTTCCTTTACTTGGTGCTTTAGCGGATTACACCTCTTCTAAGAAGAAATTTATGAGTTTTTTCATATTACTCGGTTCTTCTTTTACTGCCCTTTTGTATTTCGTACAAACTGGTGATTGGTTATTGTGCTCCATCATATATGTGATCGCCAACATAGGTTTTTCTGCGAGTTTGGTTTTCTACGATTCATTTTTACCACATATAGCTCCACGAAAAGAGTTGGCTTGGGTCTCCTCCCTGGGTTTTGCCATGGGTTACCTTGGAGGAGGATTACTTTTAGTTTTGAATATATTGATGATACAATTTCCAAAGTTTTTCATGTTACCAAATTCTACAACAGCAACGAGGGTATCTTTTATAACCGTTGGAATTTGGTGGTTTGTTTTTTCCATACCGTTTTTTAAGAACATAAAAGAAGAGAAAAATCCTATTGAAAAACTGGGCGTTGGTGATTATTTTTCTTTGCCATTCAAAAGATTGAAAAAAACTTTTTCTGAGGTCAGGAAATACAAAGAACTGTTTAAATTTTTACTCGCCTTTTGGTTATACATAGATGGTGTTGGAACGATAATAAAAATGGCTGCCATATATGGCCGTGAAATAGGTATAGGAACTATTCATCTAATGGGAGCTATACTTCTTGTGCAGTTCGTTGCTTTCCCGTTTTCAATGATATTTGGAAAGATTGCAACAAAGTCAACAACGAAGAGGACCATATATGTGACAATAGCATTATACTGCTTTATAACTGTTTGGGCTTATTTTATGGACAACGCTTTGGAATTTTGGATACTCGCAGTCATGGTTGCAATCGGACAAGGTGGGATCCAAGCTCTCAGCAGATCGTTATACGCCACGTTGATTCCCAAGGAGAAATCGGCGGAGTTTTACTCTTTTTTCAGTATCTCTGAAAAATTTGCGACTATATTTGGTCCGTTTATATTCGGTTTGGTATCACAGTTCACCTCTTCTCCAAGAAATGGAGTTTTCTCTCTACTTGGTTTTTTCATAGCTGGGTGGTTGATACTTCTCACAGTTAAAGAACCAATAGAACAACAAAAAAGGCAGACCGTCTGATCTGCCTTTTTTGAAATTCAAATTGATGGAAGTGATCAAACAACCTTTCTTGCTATTTCAACAAGTTCTGCGAATGATTCCTTTAAACTCGCTCCACCTACCAATCCACCATCTATATCTGGTTGAATGATTATTCCAAGAAAGTTGTTGGGTTTTATACTACCACCGTAGAGTATCCGGACTTTCTCTGCAACTTCCCTTGAATACATCTTTGCCAAAAGATCCCTTATGAATTTTATCGCTTCTTGTGCTTGAGCTGGTGTAGCGACTCTTCCTGTACCTATTGCCCAAACTGGTTCATATGCTATCACGATTTTCTCTACATCGTCTTCACTTATTCCATCGAGATCCCTTCTCAATTGATTCTCCAAGACGCAGAAAGTCAAACTCTTTTCCCTTTCTTCCAATACCTCACCAACACACAGTATAGGGGTTAGATCATGTTTTAACGCTACCTTCAGTTTCTTATTGATGAATTCATCGTCTTCTTTGAAGTATTTTCTTCTTTCTGAATGTCCTATTATTACATAATCAACTCCTATATCCTTGAGCATGATGGGTGATATTTCACCGGTGAAAGCACCAGAGTCTTCCGGATACATGTTCTGTGCTCCAACTGATATTTGCGTTCCTCTGGTGAGTTCTACCACTGTAGAGAGAGCTGTAAATGCTGGACACATAGCAACTTCGATATGTTCATCCGATCCCCCAATCAATTGGACGATTCTTCTCACAAAACTTTCCGCTTCGGAATTGGTCTTGTTCATTTTCCAATTACCAGCTATCAAGAGTCTCCTTTTTTTTTTGCCTTTGTCTGCAATGGATTTTACACCTGGCAGTTCTTTACCTTCTAAGAATTCTAAGGATGCTCCACCACCTGTCGATACATGGGTAACCTCATTTTGCAATCCGAATTTATTTATAGCAGCTGCACTATCTCCTCCACCGATGACAACCATAGCATCCAATTGAGCCAGATATTTTGCCACTTCCTCCGTTCCCTTTGCAAAATCGTCTATCTCGAACACACCCATTGGCCCATTCCAGACAACCGTTCTCGCATTTTTAAGCTTATCTTTGAAGAGTTCTATAGTTTTTGGGCCTATATCTAAACCCATCCAACCTTCCGGTACCCCTTCTTCCATACTCACGATCTTCTTTTCAACACCAGCTTTCATCTCCTGAGCTATTACTGCATCGGTTGGAACAACGAAGTCAATACCTTTGTCCTTTGCCTTCTCGAGAAGCTGCTTTGCTAAATCCAATTTGTCTTCCTCAACGAGTGAGTTCCCTGTTTTGTAACCAAGAGCCTTCCAAAAAGTGAACATCATCGCTCCACCAATCAAGAAAACATCTGCTTTTTCAAGAAGGTTCTCTATAACTCCAATTTTATCCGATACTTTTGCTCCTCCCATGACAACCGCAAAAGGTTTTTCAGGATTTTCAACAACCTTCCCAAGTGCAGAGATCTCCTTTTCCATTAGAAATCCAGCAACACTTGGAAGATATTGAGCCACTCCAACGTTCGAAGCATGAGCCCTGTGAGCCGTACCAAAGGCATCGTTCACGTGTATATCTGCATATGTTGCGAGTTCTTTCGCAAGTTCAGGATCGTTTTTCGTTTCTCCAGGGTGAAACCTTGTATTCTCAAGCAACAAAACTTCACCATCTTTCAATTCATCAACCATTTTTTTCACTTCTGGTCCTACAAGATCAGGTGCCATTTTTACTTCGATTCCAAGAAGTTCAGACAATCTTTTAGAAACTGGTTTTAAGCTGTATTCTGGTTTTTTTTCACCTTTTGGTCTTCCAAGATGTGACATGAGAATGACCTTGGCTCCCTGATCCACTGCGTATTTTATGGTTGGCAATGCGGCTTTTATTCTGGTGTCGTCGGCAACTTCACCTGTTTCTTTGTTGAGCGGAACATTGAAATCGACTCTCATCAAGACTCGCTTTCCTTTGAGATCGACATCCTTTATTGTCAGTTTTTCCACGCTCAATACCCCCTTCGATAAGAGTTTTGTTCAAATTGATTATATCAAAAAGAGAAAAAATTCACAATTATGGTCATCTCAGATAACTGAGTAAGTTCATAAGAAATTCTTTGAATTTGGGGATCCAAAAATCTCCTGTTGTCAGATACATTAAAATAGCTATGAGAAACAGTATGGTGATTATTTCAAATGTTTTGACAAACTTTTTTCTTCGTTCTTCTTTTGACCCCACTTTTACCTTTTCCTTTATGTATTCCCATGCGGCTAAAATCCTTGCATTTTTTTGTTTACTTATTTCTCGGTTCTCCGATATGAGAATCATTAGCTTTTTAAAAATCATAATTATGTGTAACGTTAGTTCTTTGTGAAGTCTTCTCATTTCTTGTTGAGATATATCGATTTTCTGCGATGAAATTCTCAAAATCAGATCACTCGTTTGTATAGTGTATTCCGTTATGTTCATGATCGTTATATCTCTTTGAAAATACTGGAGTGTCTCTAAGATGTTTTGGTGAAAAGCACCCAATATTCTTGAAATCGAAGTCAATATATCCTTGATATTTTCACCACTATATCGCTGATTGTATTCTCTAAATACTTTGACTGCTGTTCCCCATTTTTCTATCAACCCCCCTGGACCATCGAATTTGTTTAGAACTATGTCACCACGGACTTGAACAAAGGTTGGAGATGCTTGATAGAGTTTTCTCAATTTTGAAATTAAGAACTTGAGATCCACAAATATCAGTTCGGATAGCTCTCCAATTCCCCAAACTATCTTTGGAACATTACTGAATACATTCATGAGCTCTAATTGGCTCTCTATAGTTTTTCTAAGTCCTTCCAGAAATATCACCAGGCCAGCAAACTCATCGATTAGCGATCTATTGATGGTTGAAGGATGTATTTTAAAAATTCTGAGATTTTTTTTGTACAGAGATCTATAATTTTTCATCGTTTCTTTTTTTTCTTTATGTGATACCTGGAGCTGTTTTATCAGCTTCTTCAAATTGTATTTTCCGGTTTTTAGGATCCTAAAGTTTTTGCTTGCAGCATCCACTTTGGAACTCATCGATGTGAAGAATTTCAGAAAATCTCCTACCAAATTACTTTCTAATTGAGGAGAAGAAACAAATTGACTCATGAATGTAAAGAACATATTATCGAAGAGATCCTCAAAGATTCTATCGAGATATTCATGTATCCTCTCCAATTCGACCGTTATTTCGGAAAGAGAGGTTTCACCATCAGTTCCCAGAGTTATCTCACCCGTTTGAACTTTATACCTCAAAAGTGCCAATTCCGCACATATTTTCCCCAACTTTTCTAAGATATCAACCTGGCTATTAGGAAAATTGTCCATAAAAAATTTAGCCATCATGATGGTTCTGGATATCTTGTCGAGCTGCTTCATCTGTGGAAATCTTTTGGTGAGTAAACTTATGAAATTGTTGATCAAGAGAAGCTTATTAGTTGTTGCCATTTTTTCATTTTTGTCAAGATATACCACATATCCATGATCCTTTGCATTCAGCAGATTTATTACGCCTTCTTCGATAACCCTGGTTGGTTCTAAATCACTCGCATATACGATATCCACGGTTTTTTTTAGATTGAGAGAAGGGATTTCATTTTCAGGGTTTATCAGAAAATTTTTCAGTTTTTTTACACTCCAAAGATTTATTATTTTCCCACTGGTCCGAAGAGTTTTATAGTCACTTTCTTTCATGTTTTCGGGATCAAGTACTACGATATCCTCAGGAATCGTGGTGGATTTTTCAAGATTGTTGAGTTGTTTCAATTTGAAATTGGGGGGCGCTTTTTCAGATAGAAAATTCAAGAGTCCTTTTGAAATGCTTTCGGTCTCTTTATAAACTGCGAGAGCCATATAATTCACCTTCTTGAATTCTCGATGGATTAGGAAAGAGCATACAGTGCAAGATTCAAAAGGCATGAAAAGAATCAGAATATTTCTTAAAACTCCTTGACCCCATAACCCACTATTTTGACAATTATCTCGAAAAAATGTTCAAAATTTCGTGATTAACCTTTAATGTCGATGATATTCTGAGACATTTCTGCGAATAGCTCATCGTGAGTTACTATGAAAACTTGATCTAAATCATTTACCATAACGTTCATTGCATTGGCTAAGGCTTCCTTTTTCTCATGATCAAGATTGGAGGTAGGTTCATCCAATATCAACAATCTCGTATTCGAATACAGTTTCGCAAGTGCTAATCTTAAGGCGATAGCAATGCTCATCTGTTCTCCTCCTGATAACATCCTATAAGCCCTTCTGTTCCGATCATTTACTAAGTAAACCTCATAGGAATTTTCAGATAACCATACAATCTTCTCAGATTTACCGGTTAATCTTCTGTAATATTCTGTTGCAAGTTTTCCGACACTTTTGGTTATCTCCTTAACAACAAAATTTCCCATTTCCTTTATATTGTTCCTATATTTATTGAGTAGTTCGAATTTTCCGTTCAGTATGTTTTTCTCTTTGACTGCATTTTCAAGTTTCTTCAGCAATTCTTCTCTTTTCTCTAAATCATTTTGAAGATTTTTTTTCTTCTCGTTCAAACCTGAAATTTTATCCATGGTTTCTCTCAACTCTTTGTCCAAGTTATCTACTTCCTCTTCTATTTTTGACAATTCATTTTCCAATTCATCTATGTCCTGTTCTGAGGTTTCTTTTTCAAGCCTTTGCATTTCTAACTCGTAGATTTCAATGCGCTCTTTGATATCTATGATTCTCTTTTCTATTTTGGGAATTTCATCCACTTTTGATTTGCTTTTCAAATAGAATTCATAACCTTCCTTCAAAGTCTCCAATTTTTTGGAAACTTTACTTCGCTCTTTTTCCAAATCCTTAAGTTTTCTGGTTTCTTCAGAGAGTGATTTCAATTTTGTTCTCGTATCATTCAATTCTTTATTTAAACCGTTGTTTTTTGCCACCATTTCATCGATTTTTTTCTGAATATCTTCAACCTCGTCTTGAAGATTTTCCAAATCTTTTTGCATTCCACTAAGATTTTTTGTTTCTAACTCTCTCCTTACAGTTAAATCAGACAAGTCTTTTTCGAATTTCAATAT
>Ga0136651_10000740_pt1 | contig 17976 bp, 15 predicted proteins | sample Mar14236cmmetaG_FD_94867 | JGI IMG/M metagenome (GOLD analysis project Ga0136651, IMG submission 94867) | Marine hydrothermal vent microbial communities from Guaymas Basin, Gulf of California to study Microbial Dark Matter (Phase II) - Marker... ... | reverse complement strand
TAACTTTATCTGCAACCTTTTCCATCTCCTCTCTCACTACCTTCTGGAGAGGTCTTTCAAAACCTGAGGGACTTGGCGTCTCAACCAGCCTTTTCAAAAATAAAAAGGATCTCTCTTCCATCACAAATCCCCTTTTTATTTTTTTAACATCTTATTATTTTGACCCTGCGGTGTCAAGAAACACATCAAATCATCCACCTTTTCCGGATTGGTGGAAAAGATACCTCTCATTTCTCTTTTAAGAGCGATGTATAAATTATCCTTTAAGTACATGAGATTGCGATATAAGGATAGCTGGATTTCTGAGGAAATAATCCAATAATTGTACAAGATAAGAATTTTTTTTACTCCAAAGATAACCTAAGACTTCTTGAGAAAGGAAGGTTTATCTGGCATTAAAACTTGTGGAAATAAGAATCTTCCTGTATGGGTTTTTCTTGATGAGAGATTAAAGATTAAGGAACAGGAAGATTATCTAAATCGAGCAGATGTCTATCTATAAATTTAAAGGCACACAAAAGCATCCTGTGAGCGAGGTTGAACTTCGCATTCATCCTGATAAAAAAGAAGGTGTAGTGGAGATCAGAATTTGGTATAAAGATATCCTCACCGGTGTTTATCATGTTAAAAATCCTGATCTTAAGTTAGTGCACTTTTAAAATTTAGCAAATAAATCTCAAAAAGTACACACTTATTAATTTTTAGCTTTTATATGATCTTGACCTGCTACGCAGTCTTCCGGGACTCCACAGCGAACAACGAAGATCTAAATTAACTCTTAGATAACCTCTGACACAACTTTATCTAAATTTAATTCTTTAATTTTTTCCAATGTTGGCTTTCCATTCCTGTCCCAACCTCGGAAATTATAGTACTTGTCTAAAATTTTATCAAAAAAAGGAATGTATTTCCCTGCTCTTCCTCCTCTCCTTGCAGGCTCAAACATTCTTTTCGGAAGTTTATCATCGCTTCTCTTTGCTCCAAACTTAACATCCACCAATCTTTGCAGGTTAAAAATCGCTTCCCCCACCCCCATGGCATCTTTAACTGTTAATGACCAGCCTGTAATGGCATTCAGACATTCTACAATATCAGTGAGAGTCATTTTACCCCAGATCATAAACTGACATAAAACAAGAGAATTGTAAAGGGCACATAGATCTTGATACTTTGCTGTCAGGTATTCTATCTTCTCTATGGAAAATCTATTTTGAACTTCTGTTATTCCTGCTTCTGGGTATAAGGCTCCAAGAGAAGAGATGTGAGGATACCCTCTCATGTGACAGGCACCACGTGTCCCGGTAGCATAATTAAGTGATAATGAATAAAATGCCCTTCCATCAATAGCCGGCAGATCAAGTCCTTTAACATGAACGGCTATTTCTTCTGCTTCTTTTCCTATCTTCTTTGCAGCTTCTATAATTCCATCTGCAAATAGCTCTCCCATACCTTTTTTCTCTCCCAATTGCTTGATAAAATCCTGCAGAAGTTCTCCGTCTCCCCATTTTAAGTTTAATCCTGCACAATCTTCAGTTGATAGAAGACCTCTTTCATAGCACTCAATGGCAAATCCAAGGAAAGCTCCAGCAGAAATAGTATCTATTCCATATCTTGTGCAAAGATCATTTGCTTTTGTTATAGCTATTAGATCATCTATCAAACAATTTGACCCTAACATACCAAGCGTTTCGTATTCAGGACCAGAACCCTTAAGAAATTCTCCTGGGGATATCTCAACATTTATAAGTCTATGACATCCTATTGGACAATAAATACAAGATTTTGGTTTAGCTTTTAAAATCTTATTATATACTGGAGCAGATATATTTTTCACACCCTCTTTCCAGGTATCTCCTCTCCAGTATTTAATAGGAAGATATCCCTTTTCTTCTGCCGGAATGACACCTCCTATGGTGCCATCAGTATTCAAAAATTTTGCTTCTCTTGCAACTTTTTTTCTTAGATTTTTTGAAATATCTTCAAGTCTATCTTTGTCGTAGAACGGTATCTCTTTATCTCCTGTTACAATAACTGCCTTCAAATTTTTCGACCCCATTACCGCACCCAATCCACATCTTCCTGCGAAGCTGTGTTCATCGATCACAATATTTGCAATTCCCACCAGGTTCTCCCCAGCTTTTCCTATACATGCAATACTCACATTGCGGCTTTTAATCCTGCTTCTCAGTATATTAATCGTCTCTATAGCATCTTTTCCCCAGATCTCTGAGGCATCTTCTATTTTCACCTTCTCACTGGTAATTAATATATACACCGGGTTTTCTGCTTTCCCTTCAATCACAAGAGAATCATAACCACATCTTTTAAACAGATACCCCCAACTTGATCCTCCTGCTGAGTCTGCAAATATCCTGGTAATCGGTGACTTTGAAATTACACTCCATTTAGCTGCACCTGGTATTTTTGTTCCCTGAAATGGTCCAATTCCAAAAATCAGCTTATTTTCTGGGTCATAAGGACCTACCTCTCTGGAAACTTCGTCATACAGGATTTTTGCTCCAAGACCTGCACCTCCAATTACAACTCTCAATAATTCTGGATCTAACTCCTGCTCAACTATCTTGCGAGAGGAGAGATCTATTCTAAGAATTTTACCCCAATAACCCTTTATCATATTTTTCCTCCTAAAAATTTAAATTTCCAATACTCTTATATCCATTAATTTTGAAAAGTCGAGCAGGGGTTTCTTTATTCCCCCAAAGGAAAGGACATAATGATGCTCTATTCCTTCGTTCAAAATTACATCCAGAAATTTATCCAAGGGCTGGTTTAACAAAACCTCGATCCCATTTCCTCTAATTTTTTTGCCTATTACCATACCTTCGCCCTCAATAACCAATAGCCTATAACCAGATTTTTCAATTTCTCGACTTACCCTAAAAACAGTAATCTTTCCTTTCTTTAGTTTAAAATCAAAAGCCGAGGGAATATTCATCATCGGGTGATAATTTAAACAGATCTTCTCAGTTTCCGCTCTTAGACAAGGAGGCGCACATCCACAATGCCAGAATATAGCCGAGTTTCTTTGCTCATCGAAGAACGCAAGATCTAAAAGTACAGGAGGATATTTGGATAATTCCCTACCTATAATCATACTTATCAAACCCTCCATATCTGCCTCACAGGAAATAGGAAAGTTTTTTTCCGTTATGTTGCCCACGCTTACACAGGGCACTATATTCATAAATGTTTGGAATTCTGGCCAACATTTTAGTGCTATCCCTTTTAAGTTATATTTTTCAATTATTTTCTCAAGTGCTAACTGGATTCCAAAAGTTTCATGAAGAGAATCCTGATCAATCAAAATTTCAATGTTCTCTTTCGCCGCAAATCTTTTTATTTCTTCTTTAACCTCCAATAGATTTAAATCTTCCTTTTCCTTTTTCACTTCTATTAAATCAATATACTTCACATTTACTCCAAATTTTTTCATTAAACCAAGTTCATCAAAGTTTGAAGTGAAAAACCCTGGGACTCTGGACCCAATCAGACCCAAATTAGCATTTTCAAGTGCTTTCCTTGCACCATTAGCTTTAATAAAATTTCTAAGTTCTTCTTCTAATCTTCTCTCAAATGGGTTTCCATAAACAAATTTAAAATCATTTTTTTTCAATCTTTTAAATACGGCTGAAGCTAAATTGACTCCGCAAAAGGAATTCAAAAGTAGTCTCCCATCTTCTTTGAATTTATCTCTAAGAGACCACAAGAGAAAGGGAATTTTTAGCCTTTTAGCAAATTCAGCTAAAATGTTACCCAGAGCAAAAGTTGAAAATTGCACAAACAAAACATCAACTTTTTTTTCTTCAAAAAATAAAGCTACTTCAATTCCCTCTTTTTCATTTTCAATAATTTCCTTTCTCCACAGAACTATGTCCACTTCGAATTTTTTGGTAAGAAAGTCTACTGAATCAAAGAAATGCTTCTTTGCGTAGTTTATATCAAAACTCGGCATACCCACACCAATAAAACCTATTTTTAACCTCATATTGTTGACTCCTTGGTAAAGAAAACATTCTTTAAAAAGTCAAGAGATTTCCTTAGATCTTTTATTTTGTCCTTAGAAAAAGTTCTCCAGGTATTTGTTTCACAAGCAATTTCAGAAGGATAATTAATGATACTCTCAACTACGACCCATCTTGAGTATCCTATTTTTCTCACACATCTTGAAATAAGTTGCCAGTCAAGGTTACCAAATCCGGGCAAAGATCTGTTATTTTCACTCACATGAAGGTGAAAGAGATAGTCTTTTGATTTTTCAAAAGCTTTCTCAAAATTCTCTTCTTCGATATTCATATGAAATGTATCCAGATGAAGTTTTATATTTTTAGATCCTATTTTTTGTATGAACTCTATCGCTTCGTCTACGGTATTTATAAATGAAGTCTCATATCTATTCAGAGGTTCTATTGCCAAAGTCACCTTTGATTTTTCAGCAAAATCACAAATTTCCTTCATTGATTCTATGGCATTTTCTCTTCTTTTTTTTTCTCTATAAATAGGAGAAGTTTTCCCCCAGGGAGCATAAAGTACTCCTCCCAATTGAGGGGAAGAAAGATTGGAAGCTATTTCTATACATTTTTTTAAATAATCAATCCCTTTTTTTCTTTTTTTTAAATCAGATGAGGAAATATCAGTATCTTCGCTTAGGCCTGTACCACATAGTATCTTGATATCTATTTCTTCCTTTAATTTCCTTAGATCTTCCTGAGGAAACTTGCTGAGATCAAGTACAGGAACCTCTACTCCCTCAAATCCTATATCCCTGGCTAACCTAATTAACTCCAAAAAATCGTCGTTCCATGTATTCATTAATGTAATAAGGTGAATTCCAAATTTCATTTTTTACTCCGCAATAAAAATTTCTACCTCTTTTCCTGAAAGAGATAGAGGAACAAAGATTTGCGAATTTTCCTTTCTAAAACTGATTTTTTCTTTATTTTCCAATTTTCTGAGTAAATTTATCCTGGCATCTCTAATGACGACTTCCCCTTCTCCTTGCCAGTTATTTAAGTTTATGAGAATGATGATAAAAGTATTTTCTGACTTCAAAAGATGAATGTCAAAACTGGGGGTTTCTTTATTTTTCTTTCTTGGCACAAATTCAACAGTAGGATAAATATTCAATCTTTTCAAGGTTTTATGATAAAAGCTTAGAATATTCTCATCTTTAGTATTTATCCAAGCATTCTCGAGATGAGTTCCTATAAAAATTACCTTCCCTTTCCCGAATGAATTTTCAATGATAGCAGGCTTTTCCCCTTCTATATATCTTCCCAAAACAGTTGTTTCTTTAGAGACATCAAAATATACTTTATGATGGTACCCTGAGACAATTTTCTTCTCTTCTGTTAATAAAATTTTAGGACTCTCTTCGGTCAGGGTTTCCAAATTATTTATTCCTAAGAGGCTAAGAAGCTCCTCCGGAATTTCCTCTCTTCGGTTGTAATTTTCATCAACAAATCCAACCTGTGGACCTACAAATAGCAATCCTCCTTTTTCAACAAAATTCAATATCTTTAATGCAACCTCGTTAGAGAAACAGAAAGCCGCAGGCATAAAAAGGACTTTTGTTCTTTTAAAAGCACCTGTTGATGATACTATATCCTCATCATTTAAAAAATCGATACTAAACCCTTTTTTCCATAAAATTTGATAAATTCCCCTTATTGAATCCTTGAGAAAGTCCTGCGCTCCGATAGCTGTAACAAAGACTCTATTTTTATCTCCAAGATAAATCGATACTTTATCCTTAACTGGTTCTGCTTTCTCAAAAAGAGAATAATTTCTGTTTATCAGATTTAAACTTTTTTTCAATTCTTCGGTTCTTTCGGTTAAATTCCCTCTTAAATCGACAAGTCCTCCCCAATAAAGGGGAACCTGGGGGAAATCTCTCCATCCCATAAAAAGAACAAGTTTGCTTTTATGAGAAATACAATCATAAAAAACTCTGTTAATCTCTTCGCTGTTACCTCTCCCCTCTGGTCCCAATGCCCAACCACCAATAGGACCACTTTGAAGCTCCGCAACCCATAGAGGCTTTTTTTGAGAGGACGCCACTGAAAGACCAAGATCAAGAAACAATGAAGTATATTCAGGCTCTTCATACCACCTTTTGTGAAGAGTAGGGTAAATATCTATTCCCAAAGCATCAACCTTTTTTATCAATCTCCAGGGGTCCATGGAGATTATCATTCCAAAAGGGTCTTGCCTTGGAATGATAAAAATATTTACAAAAGTGGGGTGAATAGAATCCAAAGTTCTAATTATTTCCACCTGCCAGCCTACGTAATCAGCCATGTTGTCAGCACAAAACTCTCGCCAGTCAGCCCAGGCCGTCAAATTTCCCCATTCTGTGGGAAGAGATGCAGGAGGATCTATCTGATCCCACGAGTCAAAGCAGATATTGGTTGGGGTCCACATCCAGGCCTGGTTGAGTTGCTCTATGTCTTTATACTTATTTTTTAACCACGAACGAAATTTTTCTGCTGTGTATTTGCAATAGCAATATACCTCTGGGCGTTTATGGTTTTCTCTGGGCATAAAAGGATAGCTTATTTCATTTCCTATTTGCCATGCAAAAAGCGAAGGATGATCCTTATATCTTTTTGTGAGATCCTCTATATACCTTCTTGCTTCATCCCGAAACCCAGGATGATCAGGGCAAGCCCAGTTCCACATGCCAAGGGATGGACACTCAATTTTATCCCTGTTTATAACAGCTATATCTTTATATTTTCTCCTCAACCAGTGAGGAGGAGAAGCCGTACCAGTACCCAAAATAACCCTGATATCATACTTAGAGCAAAGATCCATAAACTGATCCAGCCAGGAAAAATCATATTTTCCCTCTTTTTTTTCAATCCTGTCCCAGCTTGCGAGAAGTTCGCCTGTCCTCGTAAGGTTGAGTCCTGTTTCTCTCATCCTGGCAATATCTCTTTCCCAATCATTTTTAGGAAAATACAAAGGATAATAACACGCCCCACACAAAAACTTATTTTGTTCTTCTATCTCAAAATACGCCATCTCCTGCACCTCTATGTATCAATTGTTTTGCAAAATTATTTTAAATCTAAGGTAAAATTATCATTTCCTAAAATCCTAAAATCTCTTTTTCTGAGGTTTATAAAGAAACTGCACCTGCGACCCCTCTCCCAAATATAACTTTTATTCTAATTTGACCAATTTATTTTTCTATGGTGAAGCTTATTACTTACAACTAAGTAATCTCTTTGCTACTTTCACAATATTTTCACTATCCAGGCCATATTTATGTAAAAGCTCTTCTGGAGAACCTTGTACGCAAAATGTATCTCTAATCCCGATTTTTACAAGTTTAACAGGTATTCCTTCTTCGCAGATTACACTGGCAACTGCATCTCCCAAACCTCCAACTATATTGTGCTCCTCTGCAGTAATTATTTTACCTGTCTCCTTGGCAGCATTAACGATAGCATCCCTATCAATAGGTTTTATAGTATGCATATTTATTACTCTTGCTTCTATACCTTCTTTTTTTAAAGCCAAAGCTGCCTCAACTGCAGCACCTACCATAACACCACAGGCGATTATCGCAAGGTCATTACCCTCCTTCAGAGTAATCGCTTCCTTAAGTACAAATTGATAATCCTCTTTGTAAACAGCAGGAACTCTGCCTCTTCCCAATCTTAGATATACAGGACCATTGTGCTCTATTACAGCCCTTGCTGCTTTTGTAGTCTCATAAGCATCAGCAGGAACAACCACCGTTATATTAGGAAAACTCCTCATTATGGCTATATCATCTATGGAGTGATGCGTAGGACCATTTGTACCAAAACTTAACCCACCATGGGTAGCAATGAGCTTAACATTCAAATTATGATAACAAATATCAGTTTGAACCTGTTCACAAGCTCTCATACTTATTAGAAAGGCGTAAGCAGTAGCCATAGGAATAAATCCACACATGGCTAATCCGGCTGCCACGCCAACCATATTTGCTTCCGCTACCCCGAAATTAAATGTCCTATGCGGAAATTTCCTGGCAAAAGCAGCTCCTCTCGTAGAATTAATAGCATCAGCACCTAAAAGTACGAGGTTTTCAAATTCTTCTCCTAATTGAACAAGAACCTCTCCAAAAGCATCTCTTATAGATAGATTTTCAATATCTTTCATAGTAAGTCCTTTTTTCATCTTTTATTCCTCCAAAGAGTTGATAACTTTATCTAATTCTTCTATGGCTTTTTTTTCTTCCTCGCTACTCAACAAGCCATAATGCCACTCATATTTGTTTTCTATAAAGGAAATACCCTTTCCTTTAACAGTATTAGCGATTACCATTGAGGGTTTTCCTTTCACGAAAGGAATAGCTTTAAAAGTATCCAGAATTTCCCTCATATTATGACCATCAATTTCTCTTACACTCCATCCAAATTCTTTCCATTTACCCGCCAGGGGTTCCAGACCCATTATCTCCTCGGTAGGACCATCCATGCTAAGCTTATTTCTGTCGATTATTCCTATTATATTGTCAAGTTTATAATGACTTGCAGCCATTGCAGCTTCCCATACAGTTCCTTCCATAACTTCGCCGTCTCCCATAAGCACAAAAACCCTAAAATCCATTTTTTTTAATTTAGCTGCTAAGGCCATTCCTACACCACAAGAAAGTCCATGTCCTAATGACCCTGTGCTTAGCTCCACTCCTGGTGTTGTTGTGTAAGGGTGTATCCCCAAAGAAGAACCAAGTTGATTGAAGGTATCAAGGAGTTCTTTAGGAAAGTATCCTCTCTCAGCAAGAATGGGAGCAAGAGCTGCATTCTTGTGCCCTGCACTTAAAATAAACCGATCTCTTTCGTCCCAGGAAGGATTTTTGGGGTCAATTCTCAGAATTTTAAAATACAGACAGGTTAAAATATCAACACAAGACATCGCACCTCCATAATGAGCTCCACCAGTCTTTTGAGCAGTTTCTACTATTATTTTTCTAATCTCATATGCTTTCTTAGTTAGTTTGATAGCTTCTTTTTCAGAGTTGCCCATTCTTTACCCCCTCTTTATTAATATTTTTTTTCTTTTGTATAAGCATTTCTTAAAGGTTGAAGCATTAACCCTCTTCTTAGCGCCTCAACAAAAAATACCTCGGTAGGGAGAACATTCCCCAAGTTAACATTTGGTCCAAGTCTGACAATTAAAGAATTTTGCTGTTCTCTAAGAGGAGCTTCCCACAATAACTTATCAACTTCATCTATACTTGAAACAATTTTTTCCAGCTCAGGCTCGTTTAGGCTACCATCGTCATTGAAAATACCGACGCCTTTCCCACTTGCCTTTCCTTCAACAATAACCTTATATGCTCCCCAATCAATGTCTCTTTTTATTTGATAAACAAGATCGTCTCCTTTTATTCTCTCTCGAGGATCTTTTTTCCCAACTTCTGTGATCACCTTTAATCCAAACTCAAGAGCTTTCTCAATTGCATATTTTCTTTTTTCCTCTCCTAACGGAAGTGTACCATCTGCTATTTCAACACACGAAAAGCCAAATTCAACCAATCTTTCAAGATATTTTTCGTAAACATTTTTCCACATGGCAACCTCAAATTGAGAACCTCCACAGGAAACGCTTATGTTGGATTTCCTTAATAACTCTATCTTCTTTTTCAGAACAGAGGTTTTATATAAAGCCCCTGTTCCTGAGGAAATTTTAACTATATCTATAAAGTCTTCTGCAATTTCCAATATACCCTTAAGCTCAGGAATTGATACTCCCAGATCTATTATCATGGTAAGCCCAGTATCTCTGGGTTTGTCAACTCTTTCTTCTAAAGGAAAATCATAAACATCAGCAAATGCCAACTTCTCACCCATATTTCCCTCCGTTTAAGTCACGAAAAATTTATCAAGGCAATTACCTGCGCTGGCAATTATTTCCTCAGAACTCAAAATTTCTGACTTCTCCACAAATTCCCTCATTGTTCCAAATCTTTCCTCTGCAAATTCTTTTTTATCTATTGAGCCTACAGGAACCAAGTTGTACAAGAATTTTACTTCTACAATTTTTTCTGAGGCACTGTGGAATAACATTTGAGGGAGATTCTTTCTGGGAATTGAATTTATAATTGGTTTTTTGATATTAAATTCAATCTTAGGGAAAATTATCCTAATTTTAGGGTTAACAAGAACATCTCTCTTTTCTTGTACAGAGCTCATACACACAGAAAAATAGCTATTCCACACGTCTTTTACTTCGGGAATTCTTATACCGAGTTTTTCAGCAACAGAAGGAAAATCTCTGGCTAAACTTCCCACTCTCACGTTGTGATATAACGCTCCTTTAAAGAAAAATATTCCTTCTTTTTCCACTTTAAAATGGGTCATCTCACTACTAAACAACTTGAGGTTATGACTGATAGCTGATAATAGAACCGCACTCTTGCCACTTCCTGAACTTCCGACAATGATAAAAAGCTCATTTTTTTCAGGATCGTAGGCAGAGGTAGCATGTAAACTATATATTCCAGAAAATCTTTCAAGGCAGAGAAGACAAAACCTATTAAAAAGACCCATATTTCCAAACAAAGTTGGTCTTTTATCAGGTGTGGTCTTTTCCAGCTTCCCAAAATTTCCAACAACAAAAATCTGATCTCTTCGAGAATTATAAAAAATTTCTGGTTTTTCTCGATCCAGATCCAGGACATAAAAAAAAGCCTGTGAAAGGGAAAAATCAACTTCTTCCAGTTTGTGAAAATTAGACAAAAGAGAGTGAAGATGTTGACCCTTGCCTTCAAAATACTCGGGATCTGAAATAATTTCTTTATTATTTGAGGCAACTCCTATGACTGTTCCTAAAATCTTTATCCCCTTTTGAAACATACTCAGCACTCCTTCAACTATATTGCTTATTCCCCACTTCCCTTTTTATAATTAGACCCGTGGTCATCATTAAAATCTCTTTTGGAAGCTTTAAGTTATTTTTTCATCAGTTGAAATTTGGAAATATCCATATTTTTCCTGGATCGAGGTATATAGATGCATATTTTACTCCAGATAAAACTCTATTAGAGAGATCATGAACCTGAATAATTTTTTCCCCACAGTTCACATAATACCTCACCATTCCTCCTTCATATACAACTTCTTTAATTTCACCCACATAGGTATTTTTTGTTTTTGACGCTTTGTCAGAATTAATTTCAATGTGTTCTGGTCTAATGGTAAAAGACACCTCTTTGCCAATTTCAAAATTCCCACTTTGGCTAACTTCAACCTCTCCTAATTCTGAGTCTATTAGAACCTTATTCTCCGAACAAGACTTTACCAATCCCTTTAAAATATTGGCTGCTCCTAAAAAATCCGCAACTTCCGGGGAAACGGGATGATTAAACAAAGTTTTTGGATCATCAAATTGAACAATACTACCATCAAACATAACAGCTATTTTATCAGCTAATACCATCGCCTCTGCTTGATCGTGAGTTACAAAGATAGTAGTTATTTTCAGTTTTCTCTGGAGTGATAAAATAAAGCTCCTCATTTCTATGCGAAGCTTAGCATCTAAGTTTGAAAGAGGTTCATCCATTAGCAGGAGAACAGGATCAATAACAAGTGCTCGAGCAATTGCTACACGTTGCTGTTGCCCTCCTGAAAGCTGGGCAGGAAATTTTTCTTCAAATCCGGAAAGATGAACTAACTCCAACACTTCTTTTACCTTTTTCTCAATCTCATTTGGTTTTACATTTCTCATTTTGAGACCAAAACCAACATTCTGAGCCACATTCATATGAGGAAACAAAACATATCTCTGAAAAACCATTCCGATATTTCTTTTTTCAGGAGGAACATCAACCACTGATTTATCATTAAACAGGATATCCCCCTCCGTGGGAGTGATCAAACCAGCAATCATCTTTAAGGTTGTTGTTTTTCCGCATCCTGAAGGTCCCAAAAAGACCGTTATTTTTCCCGCAGGGATATCTAAATTTATATGGTTAACTGCAACTACTTTGCCAAATTTTTTACATAAGGATCTCAATTTAACACTGATCATCAACTCTCCTCCTTAGGCATTAGATTAGATTTTTATTTAAACCCTAAAGTAAAAAACTCTTCTTTAATTGCTCTTTCCGTAACAATTAGAAAAATTATACCAGGAATAGACATAATGATAGCTAAAGCTGCAGTTATGGGGAAATCATAGCCAGCTTCTCCTCCCATAAAGTTGAAAAGCAAGACAGATAATGTAATTACTTTGCCTCCTCCTACCAGAAAGGTGAAAACAAACTCATTGAAAGATACAAGAAAGGTGAAAAGAGAACCCGCAATAATCCCAGGCATTATTACAGGTAAAGTAACATAAAAAAAAGTCTTAATAGGTCCTGCTCCCAGGGACCTTGCCTGCTCTTCGAAGTCTATGTCGAAATTCTCAAAGACAGCAGAAAGCATCATCGTCATATAAGGCATTGTTGGTATTAGATGAGCTATAGCTACTCCTATAAAAGTGTTACTCAATCCCAGGCGAATAAAGATACTCAAAATTCCAAGAGCAACTGCTATAGGCGGGACAATTAAAGGAGAAAGAAGGAATAATCTTATAAATTCCTTGCCTCTGAATTTTTTCTGTCCCAATACCTTAGCAGGTAGGAGGCATATTATTATATTAAGGAAAGTTACAAAAAGAGATAAGAGAATAGTCGTCCAAATTGCTTCAAGTACTTTTGAATAAGGAGCAAAACTGTATCTCCAAGCTCTTATCCCCCAGATATTTGGAAGAAGATTTGGCCAAAACCAACTTTGGGTAAATGACCATAAAAAAAGAGGAATAAAAGGCACCAAAACCCATAAAGCCATTGCACCCAGGAAAACTTTTTGAAGAAACAAGACAAAATTCTTTCTCCTCACAACAGAAAAAAGACCATCCATTTATTTCTCTCCTCCAGTAGGCATACGCCTGATTTTTTGCCCTATTTTAATGTAGAAAAATAAAATTAAAGCAGAAATCAGAGTAATTATTGTTGACATAGCCATTGCATACGGTCTCTGTGAGATTTCGGTATCCCTATATGCCAGGTAAGCAATAACTGGCAAGGTGTTAGGATATGTCTTACCTAAAATAAACGGTGTTGCAAAAGAAGCAAAATTAAAGGCAAAAACAATAAGAGAAGCGCTCATTATGCCGGGGAGCATTAAAGGAACGTAGACATATCTCAATAAGCGCCAGGAGGATGCCCCAAAGACTCTGGCTGCTTCTTCATATTCCGGATTTATTCCTAACAATACAGAGTAAACAACCAAGGTTGTGAAAGCAATTTGCTTCCAAAGATACACTAACATTATTCCAATCCCATAATCATCATAAAGTAAGTGAGGAAAATCTGAAGGCGAACTAATTAAACCTAAGTGGTAAAAAACCCTTGCTGTCAAACCTCCATCCGAAAACAAAACTATAATCATAAAGATAGCCACCATATAAGGAATTTGGAGAGGTAATTTGTAAATAAATTTTAAAAATTCCCTTCCCAAAAACCTTTTTCGTAAAGAAAAGGCCAATAAAACACTCACGCAGGTTCCTACAATTGTCGGGATGACTGAGACCTGTAAAGTAAAAGTTAAGGAACGAAGAAAACCTTTATCAGTTATTAACTCCAAGTAATAATCCAGGGTAAATCTCTTCAAACCTGCTAAAGGAAAATATCCAAAACTTTGCAACAATCCAGAAATTAGCCCTCCCAAAAATAACACTATCATTAATACCATTACAGGAGCAAGCATAAGAGGAACATAGCATTTACCTACTAATAATTTTTTACATCCTAATTTAAGTTTAGTCCAAATCATACTAAATCCCTTTTTACAAATTTTTTCTATGAGAGGTAGGAGAGAAATTTCTCTCCTACCTCCTGCTAAAGTTTACTTCTTAAGAACGTACTCTCTCCATGCCTCTTCTAGAGCAAATAGATACTCTGGTCTGGGCTCTGGCAGTCTATGAGAGAGAAAAACCTCAATAGGTACACAACCTTCGGGAAACTCAATAGCATCATATTTAGCCTTATCCTCAGGTGAAAGTTTTGAATACTCGATTCCCAATAGATCCCCTCTAACTTTAGGATCAGCCTGGTTTATCTGACATTCAGGGGAAATTAAAAAGTTTGCCAGTACCATAGCAGCTGCCTTGTTAGGAGCATTATAGGGAATGGCTGTGAAATTGGCATTTCCAATAGTTCCTTCTTCTAAAACAAAACTCCGAGCAGTGGGAGGATACTCTCCTTTAGTAACCTTTGCCACTATCATGTAAGGGCCATTACCCATAGTAAAATCTACTACTCCCTGTGCAAACATAGTATCCAATAGGGACTTGCTCGCTGGATATGTTTCTCCTTTTCGCCACAGATACGGTTTAATTTCATTAAACCATTCCCAGGTAGGTCCCCAGGAGTCTTTCAGGAGCTTCTCATCATATTCACCCAGGAATGCTTCATAACTACCTGTTTTGTTGGTATGGTAAAATACAATTTTTAGAAAAGTACTCCCAGTAAAATCAGGAGGAGCAGGATAAGTGAATCTTCCTGGATGACTCTTTATCCATTCCTTCAACTCAGCAAGATTTTTAGGAGGATTCTTTACACGAGCAGAGTCATAAATGAAGTTGAATTGCGCTCTGGTATAAGGGCATTCATATCCAAGAGTAGGATAACCAAAATCATAGGCAATGTCAGGCGCATTAGGATCACAGTATTTTACAAAATTTGGTAAGTTATAGGTAAATGGTCCCCACAAACATCCATTTTTCACGAGAGTGTAAAAGTTTTCTCCGTTTATCCACAAAAGATCCATGGTTCCTTTTTTCACACCTGCTTGCTTTTCTGCCAATAGCTTGTTCACAAAATCCTGAGCACCCATTGGAGTTCTTTCCACGGTAATTCCATAAAGCTCTTTCATTCTTCCAGCCACATAAGTATCCACCCATTCATTAATTACAGGATTTCCTCCCCACATGGTAAAATTAACCTTTCCTTCTTTTTTTGCCAGGTCAACAATTAATTCCCATCTTTCCTCAAGACTACCCTCGATAGCTTTCCTGTACTGTTCCTCACTTACCTGAGCAAGACCAACTAAGCTGTTCAAACATATCAAGCCTACCATTAAGGCTCCGCAAATTATAACTCGATATTTTTGTCGCTGGGACATTTTAATAACCTCCTTAGAATTTATTTTTCAAATTATCCTCCGCTAATAATTACCCTTCTTAACCTATTGATTCTCTATTTATCACCTCCTTCTTGTATAATTGGTTAACCCATGATACATGCTTTAAGTAGTTCTACCACCTCCTTTACTTTATTTTTGTCTGACTAAACTTCTGGTAATTTGAATCTGGGAGTAGTGTACCTAATCACTCATTGTTCTTTGATAACTCCCCCAGATAAGGAGACTTAATCTTCTAAGGAGCTTTCAGGCTACCTTTCCCAGAAGACAGCCACCTTCCTTTACTCCCACATTCTTTACAATTTTATCTTCTTTTGTCTCAGAAAAAATTGCAAAATAAAGCAAATCAAATATCCTCAAACTCCGGAAAAAATTTTGATCCATCTTTAATAACTAAGATTTTTGTTTTGTCATTACCAGGAAGATAAGAACAAATCTCGGATAGTGATTGCAAAGGAATTAAACCTGTCTTTGTTGAAATTTCGTCTAAAAGTGAACTAAAGATATAGACTTTTTTTTCTCGGATAATCTCTTTTATCATAAAGAAAAAAAGGCCAGCAAGAGAAAAATCTTTTTTTAACTTGTCTTTTATTTGTAAAAAGTCTAAATTTATCCACTCATCATAATCAATCCCCACTCCTTCTCTACACTCTGCTATAAAGAATAAGCTACCTCCTTGCCTTAACGGAAGAGACGAGGAGGTTAGTGGCTTTATAGTTTGGTACAAGTTTATATCTTTTGGATATCCACCCGCAGAGGCAATTACAACGTCATAAAGTTTTTCTATTTTAATATTGAATAATTGTTTCACTTTTTCACATCCCTCAAGCCAGGCATACTTCCAGTTCCCAGCTACTAAGTCTACAATTCTCCCCTCAGAATCACAGATTGTGTTAATTAAGAAATCTATTCCTGCTATCTGTCCCCCTTCCATAATATCCTCGTGAAGAGGATTATTTTTTAAAACACCAGGGAGACAATTTTTATTCCTCCCATCTGAGTCAAAGAATAATTTATGGTTCTGGTGAATACTCTTGGTTGCAGCAATCCCTGGAAGAATTGACTTTGCACCTCCACTAAATCCAGCCATTGGATGGTGATTTATCGAACCTGTTACAATCTTCAATTCTGCATTTGTATAGTCTCGATTTACCCACAGTTCTGTACCGTATTTTGTCTTTCCTAAGAATACCATTTCTTTTTTGTCATCTGCATGGTGATTAATTATCTTTATTCTTTTAAAAACCTCTGATCCAACTAACTCCTTTTTCTCTTGTGAAGTTAAATCTCTATGGAGCCCTGAAGAAATTATTATTGAAATATTATCGTCCTTAATTCCACAGGTATTCAAAAGATTGACAAGTATTGGAAGAAATATATTTGCTCCACTGGGTCTTGTTAAATCACTTACCAGAATACATGCACTTTTCCGTTCTTTTGCAATTTCAAAAAGAGACCTTTCTTTTATTGGATTTTTAATTTTTTTAATGAAAAAATCTGTAAAATCATTGACAAAAAATGAACGTTTGAATTGAATAAAATCAAGGTTTAAATTATCCGGAAGTTCAACCTGGACTTTTTTCTCTCCAAAAGGAAAAGAAACCTTCATTTTTCCTTCTCTTCCTTCTTTAAGAAATCAACTATTTCTCTTCCCACTTGAATTATATGATTTTTAATGCATGTCTCTGCTTTATCTGGGTCTTTCTCTTTTATGGCATCAAGAATTTCATTATGTCTTTTCGCTACTTCTTCTGGATTATGAAAAACTACATCAGTTGTAACAAGAAACATTCGGATTTGGTAATCCATATCAGACCAAAATTTTATTAGGCGGGTATGCTTAGAGGAATGACATATCATCTTATGAAATTCCATATCCTTCTTTACCATCTCATTAATGTCTTTGTGTTTAGCTGCTGCTACCATTTCATTTTTTAGCTTCTCGAGTTTTTTAATCTCTTTTTCGCCTAAGTATTTGAGTGCTCTCCTGATAGCCAATCCCTCCAAAACTGCTCTCAGGCTATAAATCTCTTCAATATCCTTTATGGAGCAAGCAGTAATGAATGTCCCCTTGCGAGGAATATTTGTCACTATACCCTCTTTTGCTAAATCCCTGATTGCCTCTCTTACCGGACCTCTGCTAATAGAGAGTTCCTCCGCTATGCGTGATTCAACAATCCTTTCGTTAGGTTTTAGTCTTCCTCTTATAATCATGTCTTTTATCATTTGGTATACTTGGCTTCGGAGCCCACTATACTCAATCTTTGCGAATTTTGCAGACTTACTCATTTTTCTTTACTATTTCATTATTAAATTTAAAGGAAAGAAATGACCAGACTCCAACCATTTTAAGGTCGAACCCTTCTAACTAAGATTATACTTGCACTCTCTTCTTTTCTGTTGGGCGCATTATACAATAAAAAAAAATTTTGTCAACTGCTAACAGTTAACTGTTAGCTAAATTCCAAAAACAGATTGTTAAAATTTAATTGACAAAAACAATCACTTTAGTTGACAAGTGCAAATAAGTCCACTTTTAAAGTTTAAATCATCAAGAAAATAGTCCACTTTTAATTTTTAATTGACAAGATTTGACATGAAGGTTGACAAATCCAGCGATTATGTTAATAATAAAATCAATCAAATATTTACATATAGAAAGAAGTAGGGCAGGAGAACTGGAGAAAGCCCTACCTGGAGTGACCAGATAGGGCTTTTATTGTTGGGTAAAAACAATGCAAAGAATAATTGATAAAAGTGATGTCCTTATTAT
>Ga0136651_10000737_pt1 | contig 18007 bp, 16 predicted proteins | sample Mar14236cmmetaG_FD_94867 | JGI IMG/M metagenome (GOLD analysis project Ga0136651, IMG submission 94867) | Marine hydrothermal vent microbial communities from Guaymas Basin, Gulf of California to study Microbial Dark Matter (Phase II) - Marker... ... | reverse complement strand
GTGTTTAAGCAACTCGAAAAATGCTATAAGTTGAGTGTGGTGACTTGAAACAGGCGAGAACAGTGATTTTGGTCTGGCAAATCATAGGGCTGAAATAATGATTATTGCTAATACTGATAATCTAATGTTCAAGTTAGCGTTTTCTATAGGATTCAGATTTGATTTATAAATCAAATCTTAAACATAAATAATTTTAGTGTTGACAATAATATAAAACTATAAGAGCCTCTTGCAAAATTCTGGGCATAAACGAGAAATCAATGACTTACATGCCATTAGGTACTCGTAAGTTATTGATTTATGGTTGTGCGTTGGAGTTTTGCAAGAGCCTCTATAAGACAACATTTTACAATATTTTAAATTAAGAGCCTTTTGCAAAAGCATTAAGCCAAAATGAGAAAACAATAACTAACGATAAGTTGATAACCTGTAAGTCGTTGTATTAATTCATTTATCCTCGTTATGAGTTGCGCTGATCATACACATAAATTAAAGGAGTTTCAATACCATGTCCGATGTGCTATTTATTTTTCCCACTGATAACGCTGAATACCATTTAGGCATAGCCACACTTTCGGCCGTTCTCAAACGCTCCGGGTTTTCAGTCGCCTTATTTATGATTGATTTTCGTCGCGATCAGGAGACTATCGATGCTGAACTGCTGGCCAAAGTGCAAACTGAAAAACCCTCACTGATCGCCGTTTCTGCCATGTCATTTTATTGGACAATGATGGATCCTTGGCTGCATCGTCTCAAGGGCCTCTCTGATGCGCCCATCATTGTAGGCGGTTGGCAACCCACACTGGCACCTGATGAAACCATACAACATGCTTGTGTTGATTATATCTGTTTAGGTGAAGGCGAATTTGCCATGCTTGAACTGGTTCAAGCCCTCAAAACGGGTAATGATACCACTCAAATCGAAAATATTTGGACGACGATCACAGGTGAACTCAAAAAAAATAAGCTTCGCCCACCGATTCCCGATTTGGATGTCTTACCCATACCCGATTATGGCTTATTTGAATTTGCCGATGTCATGAAACGGCATCAAATGCGAGTACTAGGCGAACTCGGCGGCCCATTTCAAACGGCCAGCCACATGGTTGGACGCGGCTGCGCGTATCAATGCACCTATTGTTGTAACCATGCCTTCCAACAAGCTTATGGCTTATCAGCCAAACCTTTCATTCGCAGACGCAGCGTTCCCGTAGCAATAAAAGATTTGGAAGAAATTGTTTTGCGGTATCAGCCAGAATGGTTAGAATTATGGGATGAAGATTTGACACTTGAACGACAATGGTTACAAGACTTCAGTGTTGAATACCCGCGCAGCATTGGCCTACCTTTCTCAGTCTGTGCCCACCCTCACAACGCACAAGGCGATAAATTTGAAATACTCGCAAAAGCCGGCTGTCGTCTCGTCATGATGGGGATTGAGTGCGGAAACGAAGAATATCGCAAAAAATATCTCCGCCGTAATATTTCTAACAAGAAAATCATAAATGCTTTTGCTCAAGCGCGTGAAAACGGGATTATGACATTATCATTCAATATGTTTGGTTTGCCCTTTGAAACAGCAGAGCAGATTCGCGAAACCCTCTCACTCAATGAGCAAATTGAGCCAGATTACTTCCTGATTTTTGTGTACAACCCGCTAACCGGCACGAAACTCGCCACTCAAGCAAAAGATGCAGGCCTTTTAGAAGGCATCAAATTATCTAATTACGGTTATTCGGGCAGCGGCGGCGGGAATGTCAAAGGCGTAGAAGATGACACTTTTCAACAACTACATACTGAAGCCATTACACTTCAACAACGCTTAGATGAATTACGCAAACAACGTTATCCCGAAAACATGAATTGGGGGCCAAGCTTACCACCAGACTCTGAACAATTGAACAAAATTCAGAGTTTATTGGGAAACTGAATAAATACAACGAAATGCAGTAGCGGAATGCATAAGATGGGATTGAGTACAACTCATGACGGGGATAAACGAATATTGGGTTATTTCTGCACCCAAAAACTTTGAACCAACATCACTTTTTAGTCAATCGCAGTTAGCGTTTTTAGATGAAGTGTATGAGGTTTTTAGTCAATTTAGTGCTTGGAAACTCAGAAACATGACGCATGACGAACCACCGTGGGTAAGCAACAAAATCAATGCTGGCGAAATTTCGATAGATGAAATGGCCAATTATTTGAAAACACGGGTTAAGTAAATGCCTAAGAAAAAGAGCATACCGCAACCTATAGCGTTTCCCGATTGCATGAAGTACAAAAGCGAATCAATCATAAAAACTTAAAACGCTAAGGCACCCAAGGGGTTGAATATGAATAACCCTAGGTGAAACCTGGGGTTCCAAAATATGTGTTCAAATAAATGTAACCTTGCGGTTTTTGGAATGCCTGTTATTTTGCGTCGGCACATAAGTGTACTTTATTCAATTGGGAAACGCTATATTTTATGTACTCTGGTTTGAAGCATGATTTCACACTTTATGAACACTAAAATAAATCGGGTACATGAAGTTGTGCTGATGGTGTAGCAGTGAGATGAGCAAAAAGTGCGTGTGTTTGTTCAGATAAGGCTTCTTTGACAAATAATTTAATGCCCACACTCGCATCAACCACGCAATTTAACGGTGATGTTTTCATCTGGCCCGATCCTCTTGTAATAATGTGGTACTATCTGGCGCATCACTAGGCAGTTCTAGACGAGAATGATAAATATCAGCTAAAATGCTGGCTTGTTGTTCTCGTTTTTCCTGTTTAAATTGAGATAACACAGCAATCACTTGTGTCTCAACAGTGCGATTTTGGGCCACTGCCAATTGTTGAAGATAGCGATATAAATCTTGTGGCATACTTTGAATGTGTAAAGCCGGCATATTAAAGTTCCTTGTTAGGGTCAATTAAACTATTTGAACAAGACGAATTAAAGGATTCATCGGATTTTGGCTGGCATATGGGCATGAAAAAGTGACGTTAAAATTTAACAAGTGGTTAAGAATAATATCCTTTTAATGACAAATCAACTGAGCAAGCGTTAGGTTAATGCCATTAACTATCAAAGCAACACTATCAGCTAAATAACGCCGCAAAATTTATCCTCAGTCTCTGTAGGGGCGAACTGGCGTGTTCGCCCTTTTTAAAATTTTGAAAAGCATTCAGGGCCAAAATCATGGGGCGATGCAGCCCACCATGCCATCTGATTAATGAATTCAGAGGTTTAGCCACCCGCTCCATTCAATTCTTTTCAAATGGATTGAACAATTGTAGATGAGGTACTTTTTGGAAGTCTTTGATATTGCGTGTCATCAAAGGCAGTTGGAGATGTAAAGCCGTCGCTGCAATAATAGCATCAGGCGTTTTTAGCGAAGTTGTTTGCCGTAATTGAATACACAATGTCACAATGGCTTCATTTAAAGGTTGTTCATTGAGGAGAGTCAGTAATTCTTCCGCACTGCTTAAAGATTTTTCAGTGTGTTTGAACCAGCCAAGCAATTCAATACGTGTGATGACAGATATGTAAGAATTTGATTCAAATGCTTTTGCCAAAAATTGTTCGGCATTCTCGTCTAAACAACCATTTAAATGATAAATCTAAAATGTTGGTGTAAAGCACTTTGCTGTCTTCAGTGATCAGTCCCATTTTCCCTCCCACTCTGAACGCATGGTGTGAATCTCCGCGTCAATTTCATCAAGTGTTTTTCCTTTACCCCACGCACCACGAGTACGTTGCAAAACGTCATGGATATTTGGTTTGGATTTGACGATAGTCTTTTCCACATCCATCACTATCACAACATGTACCTCTTTATCCCGTTTGGGTGGAATGTCGTTAAGCCAACGAAATTGTTGGCCATTATAAATGGCTTCGTAAGTTTGTAGCATGAATAGTCTCCAAATTTGTTTAAGCTGGGTGAAAGTAAAAACGATAAGCTGTGGAAAGGCCGCAGATGCATAGGGGCATCAGTCTAGTGTGTGTCTGTTCATGCATTTTGATTACTTTTTTTTCACCCAATATTTGTAGGGTGGGATCGCTTAGCGGCAATGAACTCAATAATATGCTCAGATTTCACCGCCCGCTTGCCCACCATCTCTCCTTCATGGAATAAAAATAGGGTGAAAAAATAAATCAAGAAATAACGCCGCAGAATTTATCCTCAGTAGGGGCGAACCTGCGTGTTCGCCCAAAATTGTTGTCGCAAAACTCGGACATCTTCATCTGTCACAGCATCCAATAACCTTCCATATGCAATGGTTATTGGCGCTTTTCAGGCCATTTTGAGATTTAAGATAGATCACATTGTTAACATTAAAAATCAATGAACTGTTTATTTAATAACGCTCAAAAATAGTTCGTCGCAGAGCCAAATAACATCAAAAACTTGATCATCGAGTAGGGCCAACTATTATCCTGTATTCACTTATAAATAGTGAGCGAAACCAATTCATCATACCATTAATTAAAAAATCAAGCCTACTACGATAAGGAAATCTTACTTGATAAGGCTTGCTCTTTGTATCTTCGTATTTCAGAGTCATTTCAGAAGAGTTAAAAACGATAGTGATGTAAACTTCTTTATTTTCAAATGTTGGTTTAAGAACAGATATTTCATCGCCTGTTTTTAAAGGAAACCCACTATAAAAAATTTGTTCTTGTCCATTGTGTTTTAAACTAAAGGCAGATCGAGGCCCATTGATATTATCAACTATACCTATAATACCTATTTCTTTTTCGTTGTTGGGCTGTTCTAAAGAACCCAAAATTAAACTGATTACAACAATTGCCAATGCCAATAAAAAACCATCCTTCAAGAAGATACGCCATAAGTTTGTTAGTATATACAAAAAATTCTTTTCGCCTTTTTTTTCAATTAATTGCGAAAAAACGTCATATTTAACTAAGTTATTAATAAACGATAAAAAAAACCATAATCCAATCCAGAATACTACCAAAATTGGTAAATGTTCGCTATGCCGCTGAATTAGCATTACCAAACCAGCAATGAGTACCAAAAACCCACTTATTAGCATAAAGAGCATAAAGTTTTTATTATAGGCTAAGCGCTTAATTGAGAAAAAACTATTAAGCAAAAATAAGGAAAAAGAGTTTAATTGAGTTGAAAATTGAATGAATAAAGTACGCAAAATATTTAGAATTTTGACTATTTTATTAGAGGTAAACTGTTTAATTGATAGAAAACTATTAGCCAAAAATAGGGGAAAAGACTTTAATTGAGTTGAAGATTGAATCAATACACTACGCAACATCTTTGGAATCTTAATTGACAATCTATTTTCCATAAACGACAGAAACACATAATCCCGCAAACTCTCTTTCGGCGATTGTTTTTTCCATTTAGATGATAACCATTCTTTCAAAGCAGAAGGTATCTCTTTTACAGAAAATTTTGGCGAAGTTGCAATTTCTAATTGAAAATCAGATATAGCTTGATCTGAGGCATCATCCAATAATGTTTTTAAAGCAAAGCGCACCTGATTTTCTTGAGGCAAAGGCAAAATTTTTATCAATTGTTGGCGCAACCAATTGGGCATATACCCATACCGAAACCAAGGTAAACGTGCTAGTTTAGCGAGCCTATCATTAGTCAATAGTTGATTGCCATCCATTGTTTTGAGATTATAGCCTAAATAAAGCGTTAACTGCCAACGTAATTCTGGATACACGGCACAGGCACTGAACCAATAATAAGCGTCTTCTCCCAAAAAATCATGGACTTGTTTTAGTAATTCGCTGACTTTTGCGCGAGCGGGGGCGTGGCGTTTTAACCACCATTGGGATAACTCATTGAAATAGCTAGGAAATATGCTGACAGGTTCTGTCGCTTTCTTTGGATGGGGCGTGTCAGGTTGCCATGTTTCCGCCTTAATTTGTTCTGCCAGTGTCGTTAAGCCATTTTCATTCGCTGGCATGACTAGAAAGTTTGCCTTTTCTAATAATGCTTGATACCCCCCTTGTTCAGGTTGTTCTAAGGTGAAAAATGTTTTTTGTGTCCATACCGAAAATTGCTCTATCCAAGGCACAATGTCGCTAGTCATCGGATCAATCAAACCTTTGCCATCAGAAAATATCAGCAACCGATGGGCGGGATAATGATCAGCCAATTCTGTGAGCAACAACGGTGGCAGTTCATCGTTTTCTGGATAACAGTGGCGCGGATCACTATCAAAATAATAACGGGCTATAAAGATGCCTTGGGCAATGAGTTGATTGACTAAGGCATCAATTAAATGGCTATGATGATCCTTGAAAGTGGTTCTATCTATTAAGACTAAATACTCTGGAATCGTTTTCGCGATGCCCGTTACGGGCGTAAACCAACCCCCCGCTTTAATCGTGTCTTTAATCGTCGCTTTTAGATCAAGATAATCGGTTGCAATGGGCCTGTGTTTACGCAATTGTTGGGCAACTCGCGCTAAACCCACCGATTGAAAAAGTGCTTCATTGATATTTTTGGTAAAGAATTGTTTGATATTTGGCGTTTGTGATGTGCTTTTCCTCGTTAAATAAGGTTGTGCCTGGTATCGCTGCCAGAAATACCAGAATAGCAAGGCGAGCAAGGGTAGCAATAACAAAATAACCCATACCCACCCTTTTTGATAATAGGCTTGCTCTTCTGTAAAATCTGCTTTATCTGTCAATCCGGTGTTTTCTGATAAATTGAGATTGGGGGCCGTAGATATTGTTGACGGTGAACCTTCTGAATCTAGTGGAATTGGCCTTATTTTTTGCGATGCAGTTTCTGGGGTTTCGTTTATTCCCATTTCTTGAATATCAAAAAAGTGAGGAAAAACAAATAATAAGATAAGTGCTAGCGATGCGAAGAGAATAAACCATTTTAAATTTTTAATCGCCTGTTTTGTTTCTTGCCACACAGCGTGTAAAAATGTGACTCGCGTTTTTTCAGGTTTAACACTTTCAACTTGATTCACCCACTCATCAAAATGCCGGTAAAACGCTTCTTGTTCTTTGGGCGAGTGACACAGTATCGGCATTAACAAGGTTTTCAGGGGGGCTAATGTTTTTGGGAGTTTGCCCTGCGCGGCTAAGGCGACTATCAAATCTTGGGCCGCAAAAAATTCTGGCGTGCTGATGTCATAGCCGGCTAGACGTAAGCTTTCTATAAAAAGCGCGAGTTCGCCGTTATCTAAAATGTCGAGGGTGTTCATAGGTTTTGTGTTTTTATATCATTATTTGATTTGAATCATTATTTACGGTTTAATGGTGGGCAAGCGGGCGGTTGGTTTTTGGGCCAAGTTTTGAGAATGTGCCGCCCGCTTACCCACCCTACATGTCGCTGTTTTTTTTTAATCTATCCAGATTTTAATTAATCAGTCAAATCAGCGTTCTATCTTAATCTTAAGCCAATCCTCGAAAATGTCTTTGGCTATTTTTTGATCTTCTGGATCGGTGACTAATGTACTCAATGTCCGTGATAAATCATCAGGATAGTGATACTCAGTGCTATTGCGCCCTTTAAACAGTTGATGCAATGTCATTAACCAATTCAATAATTTTGCCGTGGCGGGTTTTTCTCTCAATTGACTTCGCAATTCAAAAAATAAATCTAACGCATCGCTTAGCCATTCTGTGCTATTTTTGGCAATCTGCCCTAACCGTTTTTCCACAATTTGAGATAACACTTCCCGATCTGGAAAAGGAATATTGTAATAAACACAACGGCGCAAAAAGGCTGCGGGTAAATGCTTTTCTGAATTACTGGTGAGAATCAATATCGGTTTAAACCGCGCATCCGCTACCCCAATTTCATCATCCCTGCCCAATTCAGGCACACGAAAATGATGATGTTCGACTTCATTCAAAATATCGTTCGGAAAATCGCGCGGCGCTTTGTCGATTTCATCAATCAAGACGACGGAACGTTGTGGTTTGCCCGGATGTTTAAAACCGCTGGACAAAAAAGGCTTAACCGTTTCCTCTTCATTCGCCAGTATAATCGCTTTACCTAAAGCCGTGTATTCTAAATACTCTTTCGCATTGGGCGTATCTTGATTGCGAGCTTGTGCCACTTGAACCGCGTGAAAATGCCGCAGCGCATCGTAAATATAAAACAAATCCTGTGCTTTATGATCAGATTTCGTTTCAAATTTCAGCACGGGTAATAAACCAAATTGCCAGGCGACATGATAAGCCAAATGTGTTTTACCTGTACCCGGTTCCCCCGTTAATAATAGCGGTTGCCCTAATAACAACGCGACATTCACGGCATCCACTAAGCCATCATCAGGCCTATACGTTTCTGGACAGATTTCGCTAGTCGGGCGCGAAGGCGGTAATTCAACCGGTTGGCTAGGGGGTGACACTGTTTTTTGATAAAATGGAAAATTCATGTTTGATAAACCTTTATTGGTTTGGGTGGGTTAGACTCTGGGGTGTTAAATATGAGTTGATTTTGCTCGTTTTTTTTCACCCTATTTTTATTCCCTATTCGCATTCAACCCCGTCGGGGTTCTACTCTATGCACACAAATAATTTGTAACCTATTTTTTAAGGCTCACGCAGAGCCGCAGAGCCGCAGAGGTGTTTAGCTTGGTTTAAACAAGCCAGCTTGTCTAACCCTGATATCACTCTTCTCTCATTCTCTGCGGCTCTGCGGCTCTGCGTGAGCCGACTTTTTAGATCAATTTTGTGGGCAACAAAAACACGTTACCCACCCTACAATTCTGTTTTTTGATAAACCTTTATTGGTTTGGGTTGGTTAATAACTGTTCTAATTGACACGCCAATTCATCCATTGGGATAGCGTCTCTCTTTCCGTAAACTGTTTTAATTTTCAGTTCTAAAGCATAAGTATCCGGCCAAAACGGTTTGATTTGTTCTTCATAAGTGCTTATCCATTTACAAGCCGCATCATTTTTCTTGACACTTTCAAGCTTTGGTAAGACTTTACCATGAACGTGTTGATTTTCAAAAAAGGCCATTATCGTAGGGCATTTCTGATTCAAGGTTTCAAATTGCTTCATGAGTGTAAAATGCGTTCTTTTTCGGCGAAACCAATTCAGAAGTGAAAAAGGGTTTTTCTCTTTTTCATAACTGAAGGAGAGTAAAACCAAAAACAATTGATGTTGAGCGTATACTTTTTTAGGCCAATCGGCCCAAAAGTCAATAAACCCATCAATAACCGTTTTATGCTCATCTTGCCACTTTGAAAAATCTTGGGAAAACAGACGAACATGAAGAATAATAGGCCGCCTTTCTTTAGCGAGTTTATTCGCAATCGCCTCCTTTTCAGGCTTGGCATTGATCTTAGTTTCTAAAAAGGCCAGTATTTCTTGATGCAATGCATCAACCGTGTGAAATTCTTCAAGTAAGAGTTCGATTTCAAATCGCCCATTACGAAAATAGTCAGAAAGCGCCTTATCGTTAACTAAAACGTCTTCTAATAAACATTTGATAAAATTGCCATATTCGTTTTCATTGCCATGTATTAAGCACAATAAGGGACGTTGTTTTTTATCAGCATACTGTGCGCGATAATCTTTGATCGCTTTTTTCAAGGCCTCTTTTTGCGGTTTGCGATCAGGTAAATAGCATAAAATATGAGGAAAAGCGTTTGCTTTTTGTTGTTGCGGAGCCACTTTATCAATCACTTCAGCAAGATGACTCAGCCCCTGCGAATTTTGTTTAACCAATTCAATCAACTGGTTTGCAGATTCAGCAGGTGATTTATCTACCGCAATATAGCTCAAATTGTAGTCATACTTTTCTCGCAAGTATAAACACACTTCATTAAATTGGGCTTTAGTCAGTCGTTTGAGACTTTTATATAATGCTATGGTTGTAGAACTCATTTTTATACCGTTAATATCTTTTCAGACTCAAATAATTTGTAACTGATTTGATTTAATCTCACGCAAAGGCGCAAAGCTGCCAAGTATGCTTCTTAGCGGTTTCGCACGAAGCGTGAGAAAATTAGAATGCTTATTCGCTTTGGCTAGGGGGTATGAGGCTTTCGCATTCTGAAAAAAGCAGATTTAAAATCCCCAATAATTCTTCTATATGTTGAATGCCGGCGGCAATCGGATGCTGAATAAACACGTTTTTTTCTAATTTGCCAAATTGCCAAGTATCGCCCGTCGTGACAATAGACAAAATAGGAATATCAAGCGAGTTATTCATTTTTTGGCAAACAACCGATTGCAATAAGGCTTGGCTCCAACCTTCATCAAAGTTATCATTTTTGGCTTCCACCGTCAAAAGCAAAGGTTTATAAACTTTTTTATACCCTGTTGGCGTTTTAGCGGTGATTAAATAATCAGGAATGACAATCACATCATCCGCTTTAATTTGAACATGGCTAAATAGATTCAATCGCGCATGTTTTTTCCAGGCCTCTTTTAAAAACGGCACCACAATAAATTCGGAAGAAAAGGCTTCTTTGTCATCTTCTCCCCTGTTTTTGAGCGAAAAAGCCAGTTCCTCTTTAAACCAATCCATGACACTAACGGGTTGAATTTTATCAAAATCAATAAATTCAACCATTTGATACTTCAAATGGTAATGCTCTAAAATGAGCATAATATTGTCAAGTTTATGAGTCATGATTTCTTTCCTAAGATTTAAAAATCCTAAAGACGCTAAAGATGTTCTCTCTCAATAAAAATTTTTTGCATCTCTTGCGTCTCTTGCGTTATAAATAATATTAACATAAAACCAGCATGAAAAATTTATTTTGCTTCTGCCCGATTTTCAAACCCAATTTATTTTGCTTCGGCCTGAATTTCGTTCCAAATTTATTTTGCTTCTGCCTGATTGATATTCATAATGACCCTTTTTTTGGGAATGCCCCTGTTCAAACTTTAGGGCGATGGTGGGCTCGCTGTCGGTGAAATCTGGGTTTATATTGATTGAGTTTATTGTCGCCCGCTTACCCACCCTACAAAGAGATATTATAACAACCCCCGTTTTTCAAGTAACTGTTGGAGATGAGCAAATCCTTGCGGAAATTGTTTAAGCAGATCAACTAATTGACGTGCTGATTCGGCGGGGATACCATTGGCATCAATAAAATCTAAATCGTAATGGTATTCTTCTTTCAAGTAAAAGCAAATATCGTTAAACAAGGGTTTAGGGAGTCGTCTGAGACGATTGTATAAATCTATTGAGGAGTGAGCGGTTGCCATAGACAATGTGTTCTCTTGTGTTGGGCTTTGATTATCGTTTTGAGTTGACGTTTCAGCTTGTGTGACAGCCTCAATTTTTGGCGCGTCATTATAATATTGAGTCATTGTCGTTTCAATCGCATTTTGCCATGCCGCTTTTTCATCTTCAGGATCACGATATTCTTTAAAATACCATTCTAAATCATATACTTGCTGATTTGTGCCGGGATTCTTGACGGTACACGGAAACTCGTCTTTGTTGAAACTGACGGTTGCTTGGTACTCATTTTGAGCGTTGTTAGGTTGTTCGCGGATGATGAGGGTTGTCATGGTTTTGTCGTATAATGATGAATATTTTTTCAACACAGAGATCACAGAGTGGCACAGAGTGCCACAGAGAATAAGTACTGAAGTACAGAGGTATTTACCGTAAAGGGCAACCACAAGGGATTGCCCCTACGACCACATGCTTGTAGGGGCAATCCCTTGTGGTTGCCCCTTGCTTGTTTCTATTAATCCACCTTATTTATTATCATTCCGACGAAGGCGTATTCTCTTTTTTCGCATCCGGCAAGGCTTTTGTCAGTTGACTCCCATCAGGCTGTTCGATTGTCTTATATTTAAGAGCGGTGATTTTAGCCTTCATTTGAGTCAGACAGATTTTAATAGCGGCTTTAACAGTGTCATGTAAGATACCTCCTGCAATTGCACCTGTCGTAAATTCAACGCTTCCTGTACTCGCGACAAACTCAACAACAATACCTAAAATAGAGGGATCAGCAAATTGCGTTGTAGCTGGCTGAGTCAACTGCGCTTCTGCAATATCACGGCATTCAGGCGTATCATTCCAAACCGCTATAAATTCAGCCGGATCAATATCCAGTTTTTGGGAAAAAACCATTTTCATTTCAGTCATATATCAATACCTCATTAAAAAAAATACACAATACGCAAATACGATTTTTAGCCAGCCTAGCGAAATTTCAGGTATTTTGGATACTTTTTTTTTTGAACTGTAGGGTGGGTAAGCGGGCGACAATAAACTCAATATCAACCCAGATGTAACCGCCCGCTTGCCCACCATCCCCCTATTCAAACTAAAGTTTGAACTTTAACGAAAAGTTGTCGGTACTGAGCCATTGCAGAGAACCTCGTAGGCAAAAGCCATTAGGCTATCTATGTACTTAATTTAGTTGAACATTTTAAACTGACGTAGTAACTCAGTGAGTCGTTCAGCTCTTTTTTAAGCCATTGAGTTCATCTAAGAATTCATCGGGATATTCACTCAAAAAATTACCCCACCACTTTCTGCCTTTCTTATTCCAAATGCGCCAACCTACACCTTCTATCGCTTTTCCTACAAACAGACGTTTGTTTTTACCCATAAACATTATTTCCTCAAGCACCCTAACGATGGCCTTAACTGGCAATGCTTTTGTGCTGTTTGGTTAAACGACGTATTGGCTTTTTTTCCCGCAATATCCTTTGGGCTGTCATATCCGCATTTGCTCTGCGCCGGTATTCCCGGACAAGCCCTTTTGCGTCTGCGAGCGTTTTTATGTTGTGTGGCCCTGGGCTGATCCCAGAGGCGTAAAACGTCAGGCCACACTTCGCCAGCATATCAACCTTTCGCCACTGATGTTTATTATATCGTCTGGGTGGCTTAAAATCAGGCCCCATGTTGAGTAGTTTACGGCCGCAATCAGGACATTTTGAGACCAACGGCTCTGACGGTGCTCGCGGTTCCAATTTGAAGGACTTTCTACACTTTAGGCAAACATAGTGAAAACGCTTGTGCCCAGTTCTTCGTGTTTGATACTTTTTCCAATATGCCATTTTATGCTACCATTTTCAAAGTTACGCTATTATTTGTACAGCTTGTAGAATTTAAAAGCTTTTGGCTATTCCTGTTTTAAGGCTATGGATACCTTTTGATTATCTATATGCTTGCCTAACGCCAAAATTCAAGCACGCTCGCCCGAAATTATTATTAATTATTCAACCAAAGGACAAAGTTCTTCTTCTAGTACGGTGCTTCCACTATACTCAATTTCCATTCCATTTGCTTCATCAGTCTTGTCAGTTTGTGGCTCATCAAATTCAATATAATAGTCAAAATGTACAGTACCATCATAAATTCGACGAACTACCCCTTTTCCCCTAATCGTACCTTTTGCCTCTTTTTTCCAGTCTGAGTGTTTAAGCATCAACACCCTATCACCTGATTGTTCTTTTGGTTCAACATCAAGATGCTCTGCTACAATCTGTAGGAACCTTTGTCTCTTATGCTCTTGTATGAATGGGAGAGCAGCAGTAGCATTGTGGGCATAGGTTTTGAGGCAAAAGGGATCGGTTAGCCAGTGTTCCAGTCTGGCATACCCTTGCTCAGAATCGAATGGGTGTTTGTCAAGGTGGCCATTTATCGCGAGCGAATTGGCAAAATCCAAATAGATCATCGCAATAAATCCCTTTGGAAGAGGTTCTCTCAAACCATCGCAAAGAGACTGGTGCCCAACGTGTTCGTGATCAACTTGTTTGAAAATAGCGGACCACCACCCGTAATCATCTGGCATCAGTGGTTTCCGAGCAGCCTTAATAATTAAGTCAATGTCTTCCTTTTGCCCATACATTGCAAGAGTCTTGAGTATGAACAACAGATCATCGTTATCGTGGGAGGCGTGTTCTAAGCCTTGCTCCAAGAATCGCCGCAGGTGAGGAAGTCCATTTGTACAAAGTTCTTCAAATGCTTCTCTGCTCGTAATATCTTGGAAAAGCGCCACTATAGCATATAGCGGGGAAGTGATGATATCTTTTCCTTTTGGCTCGGACATCCGAGGGTGAACCAGAGTACGGCATATCGCCTTAGCGTCTTTATGCTGCTCTATGGAATAGTTTCCAAGTCCGTCCAGTTCATTTGCCAGATCACCACCATTTTTCTCCCATTGTGCTAATACCTGACCTAATTTTGTGATGTGCATGTTATCAATGCCTTTTAAAGTGTTATAAGTACGTGACACGTATAGAAAATACCCACCCTACAATAAAACTTAAATGTGACATTGCCAAGTTGAAAGTATTTTGACTGTCTACCGCTTGCGTCAATTATCAAAGACATAGCGTTTTTTATGAACTAACAATTTATGTGATTTTGTTCAAAGTTCAATAGCTCAATCAAATCAAGCCTTTCAAATCCAAAATCAAAATTTAACCCAATCTTCTTGAGATACATTGAATTCCATTGATACCCAATACAATGCTTTTTGAAGGCTAGAATGATAGTCTTCTCTTTCTATGGTTTTACCCAAAGAATCTTTATATCGAATAAAGACACCCGGATCCGTCGTGTACTTTATGATTTGTACTGTTGCCGGTGACAAGTAACAAAATACCTCAACCATTTCATAAGCTTCCACCGTTTTTTTCCAAACTTCCAGCGTTTTTTTCCAAACCTTGGGTGTATTCTGCTTAGGCAATGACAATTCATAAAGGATTCTTTCTTTTCTCGTCTCATATTCAGAAAGATATTTAAAGAATAACTCTAATGCTTCTTCTTCATTCTGATCCGTTTGGGCCAATATCATATTTACCCAGCCAGAGGTTGATTCAGAATAATGCGTTCTCAAAGCAACCCAGTCGTGAAAAATCACGGATGAATCAAAAGGTTTAAGTTCTTCGATATTGTGTATCTGCAACGCAGATTGATACCCTGAAATGAAATGCTGCAACTGGTTAAGCGATATAGGATTAATATACATTCCGGGCCTTTTCTTAATGAACTGTAATAAGTCCCCTAAATCTTTGATTTGCATAGTTAAAACCGTATTTAAAAAATGAATACCAATGAGACATCGGCAACAATAAATAGATAACCCTCAATTCGTTTCAATCACCTTTTTATCAACACCATAGACAATCAATCTTGGCCGTAGCAAAATAAATTTTGCACTCCTATCGGGCCGCAAAATAAATTTTGCACTCCTATCGGGCCGCAAAATAACAGAAACGAAAATTGGGTAGCAAAATAACAGGAACGAAAATCGGGCCTTTAAAATTTATCTTGATGACTTTTTTTTTAGAAATGTTCGAGGCAAAAGTTTTTGTTAAAAAATGTAGTGGGCAAGAGGATATTAAACGAAAAAGCAAGCACAATCAGTGTTTTAATCAGCGTAAATCATGACAATCAGTATGTCACATTTCACGCAAAAGTTGCGCGCAACTTTTGCGTGAGCCTTCGGTGCGCGAAGCTAAATACAGTTTTTGCGCGCAAAAACTTTTGCGTGACATATCAGCGTTCTATCAAATGTTTAAATTTATTCGTACCCTCATTTTTTGTTTAACATCCTATTGATCACTACAGTTTAAAAAAAAACTTGAACCTCGAAAACGAATGAATGTGGCATTGGCTAAGGGATAGCATCCCTCACATTTCCTTTAATTCCCACCGCAATAAGTCGTCTACATCTTCTTCTAGCAACATCTCTCGAAATAGGGGTACGCTGTAGTGATACTGCCCAGACGATTCGCGTTTAATCACAAAACTCAAGGCTAATCGTTCTAATGAGTGTTTCACTTGTTCTGCGGTATAAGTGCAGTCGTGTGTTTCTAGCAAACTCATTAATTCTCCCAGTTGAAATTCACCCGCTTTGATCGTGGCGTAGACTATAATACGATCTAGGCGATTTTCTTGATCGTTAAAACTTAACTTGCCCCAGCCTTTTAAGGCGTCGCGTACCGTCTCACTTTTGATGGCTTGTGCCATATCCTCTTTTCCCAACACTCGCTGATGATTTTTGAGGCTTTTGATCATTTCATTGCAGACAATGGCAATCAAATTAGCCCTTTGCCCTGTCGCGCTTAGCATGTTTTCTACTAACGTTTCTGACTCATAGCGCAAGTTCATGGTTTTCATCGGTTTTCTGGCTAAATCGTAGCACGCTTCTGCTTCTAGTTCGGCGATAGTGATTGCCTCACCAAAGTTTTTTAACGGTGATTGATAATCTAAAACTGAGGCGTAGTACACTTCCCAAAATCCGGCGATAATAAAATGACAGTGCCCTTGTTCACTGACACTGCGAAAATGATTTAAGGTGCGATAACCCTGCTTCATGTCGCTTTGAATGAATTGATCGGCTTGATCGATTAAAAACAATCGCCGTTGCCCTGTTCGCGCTTCCAATACTTCTCTCAAAACGGTGTCTAAATCACTCTCACTGGGTAATCCCAATGTGACTGCTAACTGTTCTTGCAGGGTGTCACCATGTAAAATCACATAATGGCATTGTACCTGTGGATGGTTTTGATAATGCCGATGTAGGTATTTGAGTAAACTCGATTTACCCAATTGCCGCCCGCCTACGATTAAATAATTCGCAGGTTCGCGGTTAATAATATGATCTAAAATTTGAGTACGCCCAAAAAATACAGCGTCTTTATTCACGCCACTACGTGTTTGATAGGGCGAAATTTGTCTGCCCTTCAGTTGTGCCGCTAATAGCGATGTGAAGGTTTGTACCGGATCAGGCGATAACAACCAGTTTGTCAATTCGATATGATTGGGTACAATCCATAAATTTGATGTTTCTTCACCGTGAGGGCGTAAGACTTGCAGCTGTTCAGGATTAAGTGTGATGATAACCACTTTTTGCAATGCAATGGGTGGTGGTAATTGCTTTAAATCGGTTGCTGGAAAATACAGGAGACAAGATGCCAGATTAAGCGGAAAATGGTCAGGCAAATGGACTTTGAACCATTCCGTTTCCATCGTTTCCCAGTGTTTTGCGCCTAAACGTTTTGCCAAGATTTCAGTTTGTTCTGTTGGCACCATTTTTAGAAAGGCAATCGCTTCTTCGACGGATTTTGCAGACACTTGGTTTTTGGATAACACTTGAGTCAGGCAGCGAGCACGTTTTAATAGCCGATGTTTTTGAGGTAATTGCGGCAAGGGAATAAATAAAGCGGCATTTTTTTTGCAAATGAACGCTCTGTAAAACAGCGCAATAGCAATGCAGATTAAAATAATCAGTATTAACCAATAGAGAAGCAAATCGCTTTCTGGCTCAATTTCATGAATCGGATACGGTTCTGGCTCGATTTTCTGAGTTGGAGACGGTTCGTTTTCTGGCTTGATTTCCTGAGTTGGAGACGGTTCTGGCTCGATTTCCTGAGTCGGTTCCGGCTCGATTTCGGGCTCAATTTCCGGAGTTTGTTCCGGCTCAATTTCTTCAATCGTGTGAGAGGGTAATTGTTCCTCAGTGGGCGCTGGTTCTTCCGTAGGAAAAGGAACGCACGGCTTATCAGAACACAAACACTGTTGTTCTATACATGAGAACCAGTTTCCCTCCGCGTTGCCCGCCAATATGCCAAACCGTTTATTGTTCTGGGTATCCCACAGACGCACGGTACCCTCACTAGAGGCATAAGCCAGAATGTGTTGTTGAGCAGAAGTCGGGTTAAAGTCTACGGTGGTGATGTAATGAGTTTCAGGCACCGTTATGGGTAATTCAATCGCTTCGTCTGAACCCACATCCCACAAATAAATTTTGTCGTAAACGCTATAAGCCAACCTGTTTCCTTCAGCATCAAAAGCGACAGAATTAAACGCATTTTCTTTAATGGTGTTAGAAAACCGTTTAATCAATTGTCTGGACTGAGTATCCCAAACACAAATCAAACCCTGACGGAAACCTGAAGACAACAGTCTGCTATTGGGGCTGAAATCCAGCGTGTTGATATGTTGATATTTTGTACAAGTCAGGCGTTGTTTGTACATTTTAAAAGAGTGCATATTCCAAAGACGCACTTTGAGATCGGACGATCCAATTGCCAGCATTTTACCGTCTGGGCTAAAAGC
>Ga0136651_10000736_pt1 | contig 18015 bp, 17 predicted proteins | sample Mar14236cmmetaG_FD_94867 | JGI IMG/M metagenome (GOLD analysis project Ga0136651, IMG submission 94867) | Marine hydrothermal vent microbial communities from Guaymas Basin, Gulf of California to study Microbial Dark Matter (Phase II) - Marker... ... | reverse complement strand
ACCCGTTACCCACCCTACATTGATTCAGTTAGACAATTCCTATAAAAAACGATTCATTTTATTTTTTAAGATTTGAATGGTGGGCAACAAAAACCCGTTACCCACCCTACATTGATTCAGTTATCAGCGTTCTATCAATCAAATCAGCACATTTATTAACATGAATACTCAACAACGTCATGCGATTTTTGCTCGTTTAAAAGCACAAAATCCTCATCCAACAACAGAGTTGAATTATAGTACACCTTTTGAATTGTTGATAGCGGTTATGCTGTCAGCCCAGGCTACTGATAAAAGTGTTAATAAAGCAACACCCTCGTTATTTAAAGTAGCTAACACGGCTTCAGGCATATTGGCTTTGGGGGAAGAAAAGCTCAAGACATTTATCAAAACAATTGGTTTGTTTAATACTAAAGCACGTAATATTCTCAAAACGTGTGAAATATTGCTTAAAGAATATGATGGCGCGGTGCCATCTGAACGCGCAGCTTTGGAAGCCTTGCCCGGGGTGGGGCGAAAAACGGCGAATGTCATTTTAAATACGGCCTTTGGTGAACCCACTATTGCGGTTGATACCCATATTTTTAGAGTGGCTAATAGAACGGGTTTAGCACCCGGTAAAACGGTGCGCGCTGTTGAAGAAAAGTTGTTAAAGTGTGTGCCAGATGAGTATAAAAAGGATGCACATCATTGGCTGATTTTGCATGGGCGTTATACTTGTCTCGCTCGTAAGCCGAAATGTGGAGAGTGTGTGATTGCTTCGTGGTGTGAATCACCGCCAGATTCGATAAAAAGCTGATATAGATGTTCATAAAAATAATTTCACAGGCACATGACAAGGGCGAACACGTAGGTTCGCCCCTACACAAATCTTGTAGGGGCGAACCTGCGTGTTCGCCCTATAATATAACGGTTAATGAGGCATTAAAAATGAAACCAGTCGTTCAAGAGGAAATTTCTGGCTGTGCGATTGCCAGTGCGGCAGCGATAGCGGGTATTTCTTATGCCAAAGCAAAAAGGGTTGCAAATAGTATAGGAGTCTATGCAAACGATTCCGCATTGTGGTCAGAAACAGACGCTATCCGCCGTTTATTAGATCAGTTAGGTATTCAAGTAGACAACAAAACAATCCCCTTTTCAGGCTGGCACGCATTGCCCAATTGTGCATTGCTCTCAATTAAATGGCACCTAGAAAAGAATAAACCCTATTGGCATTGGGTTGTCTTTGTGCGAGAAGACGGACAAGAATCTGTTTTGGACTCAAAAAAGACGCTCAAAACAAATATCAGGAAAGACTTTGGCCGGATGAAACCAAAATGGTTTATCGAAGTGAACATTTAACAATGGCAAAACCTATCCAAATCTGCCTATTCAACCAGATGAAGTAGGGTGGGCAAAACGTGTTTTTGCCCCAATGCCATTAGGGCGAACACGCAGGTTCGCCCCTACAAGCCCGTCATGACGTGGGGTTTGTAGGGGCATACCTGCGTGTCTGCCCTGCGTGTCTGCCCAATACGAAATGGCATTGGTTTTTGCCCACCCTACCAAACTCTTATTTTTATATCACTAAAAGTGCTTGCACTCTTTTTTGAATCAATTCCTCTATCAATTTCAACCGATTTGCGGGTAAATTATATCGTGAATGTTTTTTGAATTTGAAATTGATTAAATTTCGCAATTTTTTCTTCTGTTTTTGGGTTACCACTTCTTTTGCGAATGTCATGAAATCCTGTGAAGTGGCCATCAATCTCGTTTTAGCATAAGCCTCGGCATCCTTTAAATCCTCTTCCATAGCATAGTTAAAAAGCGATAAGCCGTTATCAAATATAGGTGCCGTTTCTACGATTTGGTTGGTTTCGTTATCGACAATCAAACCGAAGTTGCCAAAATGTCTATCCTCATTGCAAATGACGGCATCAAAAATCAGCATATCGACAAGTGACTCATAATATCTTTCACCCAGTGCCTTATAATATCTTATAATGGCTACCCATCCACCGTCTGTCACAATTCTACCGGCTGGAACATAAGAAAATGCTTTGCTGGTAAACAATTCGCATGTTGAGAAAAGCTGTCTCTTCCATTTCTTTAAATTGTATTCTACGGTATTGAGCCCCATTGTTTCAGCTATTTGAAATGCATAAAACTCAGAATAGGGTTCATTTCCCGCATTAGCAGCACCAGTAGAACCCGCCTTGTAAAGAATTATCTTGCCATTGAGTCTGCGCCAACATTTAGCCAGCATACCACCAGTGGTTAACTCTGGAGTAGAAGCAAAATCACGTCGAGTTGTGTTACCGTATCCGGTGTAAGCTATTATCGACAATACACGGCTGAATTGATTATCATACAAATTGTAATCATCAAAGGAACCGTCAAAACGCTCATCTACAATCCAATAGCAATCATTAAGCGATAAGCCTTTGCAAATCTCAATGATTCCCTTAGTATCATTCACATTAAGCCCAAGTTTTGCCAGAAAGCTTTGAACAAACGCTCTATTTCTGGGTATGACTCGTCTTTTCAGCCAGTGCAGCAAACCGCTATTTGTCTGCTCTAAATCAATCGGAAAAAGTGACTGACTGTTATAGCACTCAACAATTTCTACAGATAAACCCTCGATACCCTTTGAACTCATCTTAAATTTGATAAGTTCAGTATCAAAATGCTTTAAAATATAACTCATTTGTTGTATGTCTGTTTCCTCACAGTAAATCAATAACCCGTTTAAGTCTAATGTCATTGGTTAGAAATGAATCACAATGATGTTGTATGGCGATGGCAAGCTGTTGAGCATCGAATTTTTTCAGAGCTTCATTGGTTGCTTTCAACTTTGCCACAGTGATAGCCGCCTCTTCATCTAATATTGGCACATATTCTGTGTTTTCATTAGAATTCAAGGTTTGACGATAAAATAATCTTGTCAAACATCAAGTTTAGAGTTATCAGTTATCAGTTATTATAAATTTTCGTTCCAAATTTATTTTGCAAGCAATTGATAATAACCATTTTTTGGGAATGCACCCGTTTCTAAAAGGGCTAAAAAAACCAATGCGAATTGCTTTTGATTTAGACAATACATTGATTCGTGATCTGTATCCTTTTCCACTGGATGCCCAATCTGAAAAGTGGTTTTTAAAGTTATTGGGATTTGAAGCGTTGCGAAAACATACGATTGAATTAATGCAAGGTTTACAAAAACAGGGAAATGAGATTTGGATTTATACGTCATCAATGCGAGATATCTTTTATTTACGGCTATTGTTTCGATGGCAGGGTATTTTTTTAGGGGGTGTTGTCAATTTAATTGTCCATGAACAGCATGTCAAAATGCGCTGTACGAAATATCCGCCCGCTTTTGGTATTGATTTGTTAATTGATGATGCTAGAGGGGTGGAAATTGAAGCGAGAAAATATGATTTTAATATGCTTCGCGTTGCTCCTGAAGATGAGGATTGGTATGTCAAAGTCATTGCAAAAATCAATGATTAATAATCAGAGGGCGAACACGCCCTTTCAAATAATGGGAAACCCCATTATTTTAATGGTGTTCTACTGATTTGTTACAGTCAGTGTTTATTTAAGCTTACAAGGATTACCGATTGATAATGACATGGCAACCTACAGCCCATTTTAAAACCGTGCTTTTACGTGCGCGTGTCTATAAAGAAATCCGTGCCTTTTTTGAACAGCGCGATGTGCTAGAAGTTGAAACGCCTATATTGTCTGGCGCTTGTGTACCTGATCTGAATATTGAACCTTTTTATACTGATTATCATGGGCCGAATCCTAAACGTTTGTTTTTACAGACATCGCCTGAATTGGCGATGAAACGCTTGTTAGCAGCGGGTAGTGGGCCTATTTTTCAAATTTGTAAAGTATTTCGTGATGGTGAAGCGGGGCGTTGGCATCATCCTGAATTTAGTTTATTAGAATGGTATCGCCCTGGCTTTAATAAAGAGGATTTAATTGAAGAAGTCGATGTCTTATTGCAAACCTTATTGCATTGTCCATCCGCAGAGCGTTTGCGTTATTGCACCGTGTTTGAACACTATACGGGTTTGCATCCTTTAAAGACGGCTTTGTCTGTTTTACAAGCGTATGCGGCCCAATTTGGATTGTCAGATGTGGAGGAATGGGATCGCGATACGTGTTTAGAATTGATTTTGTCTCATCAGATTGAACCCCATTTAGGCGAAATTCTGCCGACAGTGATTACGGATTTTCCGGCCAGCCAAGCGGCTTTAGCGCGAAAACGGGTTAATGATCCTGAATGGGCAGAACGTTTTGAGGTGTATGTGCAAGGCATTGAATTAGCGAATGGATTTTATGAATTGACTGATCCGGTTGAACAACGTGAACGTTTTGAAGCCGATTTACGCAAAAGACAAGCCATCAATTTACCGACTTATCCGTTGGATGAGGCATTTTTAGCGGCCTTGGAATCAGGCTTGCCTGATTGTGCAGGAGTAGCGTTGGGATTAGATCGTTTATTGATGTTAATTGCAGGCGTTTCTCATATTGATGAAGTGTTAGCATTGCCAGTAGAATGAATAGTCGTGAGATATGATAGAACGCAGATTATGGCCTGATGAAACTGATTAACACTGATCAAATCAAAAAAAAATCAGTTCAATCTGCGTTCTATCCGAAAAATCAATAGAACGCAGATTATGGCCTGATGAAACTGATTTCCACGCAAAAGTTGAGGCAAACAAAAACTTTATTTCACGCTTAAGTATAGCGAAGCGAAACTTAAGCGTGAAATGTGGAACACTGATCAAAAATCAGCGTAAATCAGGACAATCAGTTCAATCTGCGTTCTATCCGAAAAAACAATAGAACGCAGATTATTATGATGAAACTTTTGCGTGGAACTGATAACTGATGTGTTCTCCAATAATAAATTGAATTTAACCCCTTAAAAAAATCAAAGGGATATTTCGTTAAAACACCAAAAATCAACGAAACTAACCTTGACTTGGATTAAATGGATTAGTGCGAAAACAGAGGTAGGATTTATACTCGGCACGGGAATAAACTTAACTTTTATAATTTTTGGGCAACCCCAGGTTGCACCTGGGGCTATTCACATTCAACCCCTTCGGGGTTGTGCCTTTTAATATTTTTCTGATCGATTTGCCTTTGTACGTCAGCAAATCGGGAAAACTTTTAGCTTTAAGTGATGATAAAAAAATGAAAATGCACAACCCCGAAGGGGTTGAATGTGAATAGCCCCAGGTGGCAACCTGGGGTTGCCAAAAGTTAAGTTTATTCCCGTGCTGAGTATAAAACAGTATAAACTACCACGTATCTCTCTGAATTAAAGCTCATAAAAGATTTTACACTTGAAAACCTGTTTGAGTCAGTTATCAGTATTCTTTGACAATTGGCATAAAATGTGGTTCCCCTATTTACGATATTTTTTTAGGTAGGGTTAGCGAAGCGTAACCAGACACAATTGCTATACCTACTTGGCTCATTAGAGAAATTTTGACAAATCACCACGGCGGAAAGTCGCAGAAAGTTGTTGTAATGGAATTGTTTGATCACCATATAATTTTGTAAGTGCTTCTTCAAGTTTGTTGATGGCTAATGAATAAAAATCATGAATAAAAGTATCAAGTGTATTTTTTGCTTGGGCAAAGTTTAGATGATCTAGTCTTTCTAAAGAAATATCCAATTTTTTTAGCAACATTTTTCCTATCAACATGGCTAAAAAATAATCAGCATAAGGAAGAAATAGAGGTGAATTATCCATATTCATTCCTTTACGTTTAGTTTCTACCATTCTTAATATGCTTACTGCTATAACAAGTTGTGCTGCATTCAATTCATTAGTAAATATTTCTGCATAAAATGGATGATCAAAAATATCTCCCTTATTGACTCTAAGTTGGTGAGGCTTACGTCGCCAAATAGCTAAAATAGCTTCTGCGGCAGTTTGTGAAGAAATGTCATAAGGTGCATCAGGCTCTACATCATCACGTTTGCGTTCGTATTCATAATCAAAATCTTTAATTCCAAGTCCCAATTTTCGTTGAATGGCATCGTTGGCTCTTAAATCACGTAAATCAACTGGATTTTGACTATTAGTGGCGTAAGTAATGTCATGAACTAAATTCTCATCAGCTTCATCCAACTCATAAAGGCGTAGTAACACATAAGTATTTTGAAAAGATAAGTCAATATCACCAGAAAAATCATCTAATGTATTTTTTATTGCCAGACAAGTTTGCCCACCATTAATGACTTGTAAATCAGTTATGACGACAGAATAATTTTGATTTTGCAAAGCATTGTGGCGAAACTTACTGCAAATCATCGTGATACCATTATTATAAAAATAGAAATTCTGGCGTTTTTCTTCATCAATCAAACTATTCTGAATTTCTTGATTAACCCAGCTTTTGTGGAATCCCAAATAATGACGAATATTGCGTTCTAATAGTTTATTACCATGTTGAGTAAATAGTTTTCTGATCTCTGTCACCAATACTTTGCCAATTAATATACGCCGATAGTTAAATTCTTCAACAAGTCCTTTACCTACCAATTGTAGACTCTCATTGATTGGCTTTGGTTTTTGTAATAACTCTACTAATTTATCATGGTTAATATGTGTGCAACTAACTTGATCGCCAAAATTTGTGCTATCAATGTACTGTTGTGTGATCTCATTCCAAGGTAAACCATTATTACAAAGCATAATACGTACAGTTGGAATATAACCATCTCGTATTAAGGAGCGTATTTCTTCAATCTTTTGTTGTAATTGTAGATTAAACGTTAAAGATTTATCGGGATCAAATAATGCGCCAATAGTATTGAGTATCTTGACAACAGCATTTTCTGGAAAATTAGCCGTACCATCACGATTTGCTTTATATTTACCCTGAAATAGTGTCACTATAAATTCGTTATTTTGTAAATCACCAATATGCAAACCATCTATACCAGCATCATTACCTCCTTCCGTCAAACAATCTAATGCCTTTTCCAAGGATATTTCTAAAACAGTCTGAATGCACAACAAAACAAAAGTGGCAGAAATAAAAAAAGGCTTATCTTTTGCTAAGGTCTTATTGGTTTTAAGTTGTTGTTGTAAATGAGTTTCATATTGTTCAGCTAATTTCCTAACCCGTTGATCGATGATAGTAATATTAATATTCATTTCGTGCTATTTAATAAAAAATGTTATGGTTTGAAAAACAAAACTAAAGTTTGGAGTCCGTTTCTCAATAATATATTTATATTGAATATAGATATAAAAATAGCATAAGTAAATAAACTTATCAATAAATTAGGACTGAGTATGGTAGTGAGGCTTAGTGCAACGTAACCCGACATTTTCAACTATCCCGTTATGTTGAGTTACGATTCGCTAACCCAAGCTACACTACTACACGGGCGCATTCCAAAAAAAGGGTTATTATCAATCCCGCTTAAGTACAACGAATTCACGAAATAAACGAATAAAACTTAACGAGCCTTGCCTAAAGAAAATGAACACCAATAAGTTGGCCTTGAAATATTCTTTACACTGAAACGCTGATTTGTTTAATATAAGGATTACCGATTGATAATGACATGGCAAGCTACTGCTCATTTTAAAACCGTGCTTTTACGTGCGCGTGTCTATAAAGAAATTCGTGCCTTTTTTGATCAGCGCGATGTGCTGGAAGTTGAAACGCCTATATTGTCTGGCGCTTGTGTTCCTGATCTGAATATTGAACCTTTTTATACTGATTATCATGGGCCGAATCCTAAACGTTTGTTTTTACAGACTTCCCCTGAATTGGCCATGAAACGCTTGTTAGCGGCGGGCAGTGGGCCGATTTTTCAAATCTGTAAGGTGTTTCGTGATGGTGAAGCGGGGCGTTGGCATCATCCTGAATTGAGTTTATTAGAATGGTATCGCCCTGGCTTTAATAAAGAAGATTTAATTGAAGAAGTCGATGTGTTTTTGCAAACCTTATTGCATTGTCGAACCGCAGAGCGTTTGCGTTATTGCACGGTGTTTGAAGACTATACGGGTTTGCATCCTTTAGAGACGGCTTTGTCTGTTTTACAAGACTATGCGGCCCAATTTGGATTGGCAGATGTGGGGGATTTGGATCGCGATACCTGTTTACAATTGATTTTGTCTCATCAGATTGAACCGCATTTAGGGCAAATTCGGCCGACTGTGATTACAGATTTTCCGGCCAGCCAAGCGGCTTTAGCGCGAAAACGGGTTGATGATCCTGAATGGGCTGAACGTTTTGAAGTGTATGTGCAAGGGATTGAATTAGCGAATGGATTTTATGAATTGACTGATCCGGTTGAACAACGTGAACGTTTTGAAGCCGATTTACGCAAAAGACAAGCCATCAATTTACCGACTTATCCGTTGGATGAGGCGTTTTTAGGGGCCTTGGAATCAGGATTGCCTGATTGTGCAGGGGTAGCGTTGGGATTAGATCGTTTATTGATGTTAATTGCAGGCGTTTATCATATTGATGAGGTGTTAGCATTGCCAGTAGAATGAATAGTAGTGAAATATGATAGAACGCAGATTATCATGATGAAACTGATTTTCCACGCTAAAGTTTTTGCGCGCAAAAACTTTAGCGTGGAACGCTGATCAAATCAAAAAAAATCAGCGCCAATCATTTTAATCAGTTCAATCTGCGTTCTATCCAAGAAAATAAACGCAAAAGGCGCTAAGGGCGCTACGGTAAAAAAAATCTTGCGTTGCGCCTTTAGCGTGCGTTAAATTTACAACTGAATTTTAATGAGAAAGGAGTCGTCGTTATGTTTCAAACCGCATTAAAGTACAATCTTGAAGTCACTCAAACGAGGCGAGTAGACTTTCCGGTGCCTTTTTCGGCGGGCGCAAAGATCACGGTTTTTGTCATTTCAGAACAACCGGTTGACAATTTTAATGATCTTTTAGCTGCTTCTCAAAGTAGTCTTGATTTTTGGGATAATTCTTTTGATGATGAGGATTGGAATCATGTATAAACCCGGCGATATTGTGTTAATTCCAGTTCCATTCACCGACTTGTCTTCACACAGACGGCGGCCAGTTATTGTGATTTCCAACGAAGTTTACAATCAGAAAACAACAGATATCGTTGTTGTGGCGATGACTTCTAATCCTATTGAGGTTGACTACAGTATTACCATTACCTCATCTGATTTGGTGCAAGGGCAACTCAATCGTCCAAGTAAAGTTCGCGTTGATAAAATTTATACCTTGTCTCAATCTCTTGTTGTCAAAAAATTTGGGCAAGTTAATGCCAAAACACTTGATAAAATTTGTGACTTATTACACAATTTAACGACTACAAGTTTGTAAAACTGTATTTTTTAATTCACTCAACATGAAACGCGGAAAATATTAAACGCAAAAGGCGCTAAGGGCGCTAAAGGGCGCTAAAGGAAATCTGGCGTTGCGCCTTTAGCGCCTTTAGCGCCTTTTGCGTTATTTAATGGGTAGGATAATCAGTCAATGTCATTTTCGCATCATGGGTTAAGAGCAGCAATAACCCAATTAATTATTATTCTTATTTTTTCTTGCTCTTAATTGTTTTATCCACTTCATTAAACAGCCAATTCAAGGTGTCAAAAACTTTTTGTAAATTATCTGTGGCAGATATTTGATTAGGATCTTTAGTGAAAACGCCATTATTCAACTTTTCAGGCTAAAGTTTCGCTCCGCGAAACTTTAGCCTGAAAAACAAAACTCCCAAGCCTTACCAGAAGTAACAACAGCATAACAATTATTTGCTCCTTGTGTTGAAGCGGCATACATTTCAGCTAATGCCTGTGCCCAACCTTCCTCCCAATCCTGTCTTTTAGCTTCTATGATACTTCGTTACGGTACATCCATACGCCCTTGTTTTGTTTTCGGGGCTACTAAAAAATCGGGTCTACCTGCAAGATCATTTTTCTCATCCACATTATAAGCTATGTGCGACCACACAAGAAAATCCGTATAATGATCGTCTAATCGTTCCAGAATACGGCTAATAATTCTTTCGCAAACAGCCTCTTCACTGACAAAACTTGCTTTTTCGGACAACCTTTTTTTAAGACGAGTTATGTCCATTTCAAGTACTTCAAATTTTAAAGTGCTTATAAAATTCGTAGCATCTGCTTCCTCAATACCAAATTTTTCCGTCACTTCTAATACTGTTTTTAAATGTACCATACGGCATAACAAGTCACCTTATTTCTAATGAACGGCATTATTATGCCTATTTGCATCATTATTTGAAACACTCAATCTTTTCTTGACACCATTTTTCCGTTAACAGCTGCAAAAGAACGCTTAATCACCAAGTCTCGTTCCTTTTGGAAAATGAGGTGCCAAAAGCTCGAATCACGCAGACTAACACCTCTCTTCAGCCGCGCGGCTTGAGGCAAAGGCTGCAAGGCTTAGAATTAAAATTAATTTTACTCTGACTCCAATTATTTTTAATCCATGCTACACTCGCTCGCTACCCGGCTATAATGCTTGCTATAAAAATTGGTAGTCATGCAATGTGGGTGATATGATAGAACGCTGATGACACATGATTATGGCCTGATCTGCGCTGATTTTTTTATTTTTAATCACTTTATTTAATCAGTGTAAATCAGGCCATCATCAGTCAAATCAGCGTTCTATCTAATCATATAACGACATCACCCACATTGCAGCACTACCTAAAAATTATTGAAGGAATTATTAAAATTAGGCTTCTTGACTTATCATTTGCAACAAAATTCCAACAACCTTTTTAGTATTTTCAATAGAATATTCATCTAAGTCAATAAAAGCTGTATTATCCTTATACTTTAAAAATCTCCAATTACTACCCGTTGTTATTGCACCATATATAGTAGGTAATTGCACGTTATCTTTTTCATTAAAAATACTAGAAGCATACATCTCAGCTACACATTGCCCCAATCCACTAGTCGTTTTATCATCTTTTGATTCAACAATAGTAATAACAGGTGCATTTATATAAAACTGTTCAGGTGATTTACTGATAATAAAATCACAAAATCCATTGAGACTTCTGCTTTTATCAACATCAAAGTTTATACCTGAAAATAGACTTATTTTTTCTTCTAGTATTCTCTTAACTTCTATTAAAACATTAACGACTATCATCTCTGAACGGGCTTTTTCTGTTCCAATAGCAACAGCAAGTGGCACATTATATTTCAAAATCTTTGACAAAATATCACTAACTTCTACTTCTTTTATTTGAGAGAACAGTTCTCTATTCTCAACTACTCTTATATTAAGTTCTTCTTTGACTTTCTTTAAGGTAAAATCACTATACGACATAAAATTATAACCTACTCATTTCTGTGTGCCTAACACCCCTCTTCAGCCGCGCGGCTTTTTGCGTTCCGGGTAGAAGCAGTGATTACTCAGTCGCTCCCCCCACAGACTCGTTTGTTCGCAATTAACTCATCCGGTTCTAAAATAGAGACGCACGGCCGTGCGTCTCTACTGGCTCGGTTTAGCAAATGTAACTCACTTCGTTTTCTGAGGATGAATAGATAGTTTGAAGCGGTTGAACCGTTTCGGTAATACTTCCATTATGCGATTAGCAGAAAGAAGCAATTCACAACCAATAATAAAATCATCAGCATAGCGAACTGCATCTGGTACGCAAATAGCTCTCCCAAGTTCCCGATATACCCCTGTAAATACATGCCCAGCTCACATAAACTTCCTTTTTGACTTACTAACGATGAAGTTCACTTGCGGCGAAGCCGTCAGGTGCAGCATCTTGTTATGCCATTTTATTGGTATGGGCGTTTGCTTTGTCGAATAACCAATTCAATACATCAAGCACTTTCTTTAAATCCTCTGTCGCTGATATTTGAGTCGGTTCTTTAGTAAATACGTTATTCTCAAACTTGCCAAACTCCCAAGCCTTCCCTGTAGTGACGACACCGTAACAAATTTCTGCCCCCTTAATAGATGCAGCATACATTTCCGCTAAGGTTTGTGCCCAACCTTCATTCCATTTCTCCTGTTTTGCTTCCATTACACAAAGAGGTGGAATAGACATGATGCCATGCTTTGTTTTTGGTGCTATTAAATAATCAGGTTCACCTACCAGATCCTGTCCTTTATCTACATTGAAGGGAGCACGAGACCATACAAGGAGTTGTTTGTAATGTTCTGCCACTTCATCTAATATATGACTAATAATATGCTCGCAGATAGCAAACTCATTAATAAAATAGGCATCTTCTGTCAAGCTAACTTCTATACGGGAGAAAATATAATCAGGTATTTTAAATTCTTTTTTATCTATAAACTGTTCAGTCCTTACCTCAATGTCAAATTTTTGGGTGACTTCACCAACTGATTTGAATGTGCTATATGGCATTGATAACCTCTTTGTCAGTTAATTTTCAAGGATTTTTCTGTTACAAATTTTCTTTGCCTCTGGTTTTGTGAACCTAATCATCAGATAAATGAAAAACGTGCCAACTAAACCGCTTAGTACCGGCCTTATTGTATTAAATATATCTACCATTTATAATATAAGAATTTTGGGTCAAAGTAACTTAACTGATAACTGATAACGGCAAAAAGAAAGCACGTATTATGACAGGCTACAAGAAAAAGAACAAGAGGCCGCCTAGACCGATCCCATCTTAATTCTAGGAAAATAAACGCAAAAGGCGCTAAGGGCGCTAAAGGGCGCTAAAAAAGAGAAAATATCGTTTGCGTCTTTTGCGCCTTTTGCGGACTGAAGCGTTATTTTTTTGGGGGGCTGTTATCAGTTAAAATACAATTCAATTTAATTCAATTCGGTAACAGAACTTTTAGAAGTTTCAGGATAAACATAATGGTATAATTTTGTAATCGTGCCCATTTTGGCTCGCAAAATCCCATTAAAAAGCGTTTTCAAATCAATTTGATGATGAAATCGAACGACACGATAGTTATTTAAAAACAGCTCCCTTTTTACTTCATAAACTTGATTATAATTAGCGTGACTGTCATAGCCATTACATTCAAGAATCAAATCTAACTCCTTCACATAAAAATCAACTCTATAACTACCAATAGTGTAGTTATGATAAAAATTAAAACCCGCAAAAATTTCGGTTAATACCTGCTGCCATTCAATTTCACCCCTAGTATCAAATTTTGCTAAAGAACTGACACTACCAAACATTTTTTCCTTCAAACCAATTCCAATGACGCTATCCATACCCAAAGCTACTGTTCCCACATCTTGTATATGATAACCATTCATACGCAACGCTTTGGAACCAATAGCACAAATAGTCTTACGATCAAGTTGAATCGGTTTGATTTCATTACGCCGTTTGTACAAAAAACCATTAAGCGTACTTAATGGAATATCAAGAAAACGGGTAATATCGGTTTTAATCGCAATCTCCTCACTAACCGAACATTTTAAACCCGATTCCTTCATTAACTCGACAATGTCTGTGTAACGTTGTTGGGTGGTTGTTTGGACGTTTATAGGTAAACCGCAGGCTTCTTTGATGGCGGTTTCTAAGGCAGTGCGGACAAGTGCTGATATTAAAAGTACACATCTTCGTCCAATGTGTATTTGATTTCTTTGTAGAACATTATTTCCGATTGCCGTAGTGTACGCACACATTATGGTTTCAATAACATCACTGCCATAAACAACAATTTTCCTATTCTTATGTGGACTATTTTTTGCGGTTACTTCTACTAAAGTAGTTGCCACGCTAAAATCCTTGTTAATGAATGGTTTAAGCGTTTTTGGAACTCCAGTAGTTGCCACGTTCTGTAAAGCTGTATGGCTCATTCCCAACAAGTCAGCGGTACCACGTTCACTTAAACATGCTGTCCCATCATCCAATACATACCCATCGCACTGAATCCCAGGAATGATTTCTACTTGGCCGTAATGTACAGCCTGTCTTTCTGTCATAATTGACCTCTTGTTTTAATCAATAATATCAATGTGAATAAAGTAATTAGATTTGAAGATCAAATATAGTATAAGATATTGCTAATCAATTTCAATCAAATTTTTGAATGCCTGAAAAGCCAGTTCCACGCAAAAGTTTTTTGCGCGCAAAAAACTTTTGCGTGGAAATCAGTTATCAGTTAAAATCTGCGGACTGAAGCGCCTTTTGCGTTATTCTTTTTTGTTTTTGGGGCAGACGAACACATAACGGATAATGGAAAACGAATGAAATTACTTGCTCTTGATACGTCAACTGAGGCTTGTTCTTGTGCTTTATACCTAGATGGGGCAATCGAAGATCGCTCTGTCATCGCGCCTCGTGAACATGCGAATTTGATTTTGCAGCAGGCGAATGAATTATTGACAGAGGCGGATTTGAAACCGACTCAATTAGATGGCCTGGCTTTTGGGCGAGGGCCGGGCAGTTTTACCGGTTTACGCATTGCTTGTGGTGTGATTCAAGGCATTGCTTTTGCTGCCGATATTCCCGTCGCGCCGATTTCTTCTTTAGCGACTTTAGCACAAGGTGCTTATCTTGAATTGGGCGCTGAACACGTTTTGGCGGCCATTGATGCGCGAATGCGTGAAGTCTATTGGGGAAGCTATGTGATTGATAATCAAGGGATTATGCTTTGTCAAGATGAAGAAAGGGTTTGTGCGCCGCAAGCGGTGAGCTTGTCAACGAGTGGGCAATGGTATGGTGTGGGGAGTGGTTGGGCAACTTATGGGGATATATTAACGGAGAAATTGGAGCCAGCGGTGCAAGGATATCAGGGGGAAAAATATCCTCAGGCGCGTGCTATAATACCGCTCGCCTTAGCGGCTTTTCAAAAAGGGCAGATTGTGAGTGCTGAAAAGGCTTTGCCTGTTTACTTACGCAATCAGGTTGTTTAGAATTTTCAATTCAACACAGAGAACACAGAGTGGCACAGAGAAATAACAGAGAAATAACAGAGGACTTTTCAACAATGAACAATGGGATAATCAAACTGTTATCATTAGGGCTATTATTCATAGCCAGCGTAACCGTGCCCGTTTGGGCTTACGAGTGTGGTGTCGTTATCACTCAGCGAGATTCACTTAACATCCGTGAAAATCCGAGTCAAAGGGCAAAATTGATTGACACTGCGCTAAAAGGCTCAACATTGCGGATTTTGGAAACGAAGAAGACTTGGTACAAAGTCAAACTCAACAATGGCAAAATGGGCTATGGCAGCAGAGACTACATCAAAAAACTGACTCCCAAAAGTCCTGAAAAATGTGGGATCGTGATCACGAAAGAATCGCCATTGAATATTCGTCTTGAGGCAAGTACTTGGTCGCCCATAATCGGAGCAGCCAGTAAAGATTCCGCTTTGCGTATTTCACAAATCGGTAAAACATGGCATCTCGTTATGCTCAATCACACTGATCAAAAGGGTGATATCATTTTAGGCTTTGCCAGCAAAGACTATGTTTCAATTGTCAATGATCAATGATCATATCACCTGGGTGGGTAACGGGTTTTTGTTGCCCACCATTACTGATAAGTAGGTACGCAAAAGTTTATTAACATTTTGTTGCGAAGGCTGGTGGGTAGCAAAAATACGTTACCCACCTTACATGATTAATGGTGGGCAACATAAAGACGTTACCCACCATTTCACGCGTGAAATACATTAATTTAACGTAAGCTTGCCAGCAAAATATTGGCTTGTGGAATACAGCCTCTACCTACCATCCAAACCACTTTATGCGATTTAGTGGGTAAACGATCCGGTAATTGATACAATATAAGCTTTTTGAAGCTTGATGAACCCGTGCGGTTTTTTATCTTCACCGTGTAAATATCGCCGTAAATCAGCGGTAATTTGTCTTCAGGCCATTTCAGTGTGCTTTGATAAGCAGGCCATTTCACTATCACGGCTTTTCTAGTGGCTTTATGTTTGATGATCACGTCGCTGGCACTAATGCTATCAGGCCGCCACAAAACGACACCAACGGATGACGGGGCTACGCAGTGATAGCGTGCCGATGTGTTCACATTGACTCTCGACCAATCAGTGTCGGATTGTGTTGTTCCGCGCGTAGGTGGTTCTTTTCGGAAATCAACTAATTTCGTGACTAAATCCTGGGCTTCCAGATCAACATAGTCGGAAACTGGGGCCTTGAGTTTGCCATAATATGGGCCTTCCAAGGTTTGTGTATCCCCGTTGCCAAATGCCACAATCACTTTGGCACCAAATGGCAGATTGATATCCTTGCTATCGTCAAGTAATTGCCCTTCAATAAAGGCATCAGTGGACTTGACAAGCAAAATGACCGCTTTATCATCGGCATGTACAGCAAGGCTGCTAACCAGACTGGTTATGCAAAACAACAATACAGATAATCTAATCATCATTTTTCTCCTCGTGATTTATATATCACTACAAGGATTAGTTATAAGAAAGGATAAGATCGTCATTTAAGTTAAGAGCATGAATTCTTTTATAAATCAAAACAAGGCCAAATATTGTCAGGCGCACTTTTCAGTGAAAAATCTAAGTTAAGAGCATAAATTCTTTTATAAATCAAAACAAGGCCAAATATTGTCAGGCGCACTTTTCAGTGAAAAAATACTTTATATCCTTTCTTATAAATAATCCTTGTAGTTATAGTAGTTATAAACTTGATCATCAAGATCAAAGATTCCACCTATTTCAATATTCATTTTAGCATATCGTGAAGCATAAAAAGCTGAAAACTGATGCGTTTTAATTCTTTAGGTGGGCAAGCAGATGCTCAAATTGAGAGATAATGTTTGAGATTGTGCCACTTAGCGATCCCACCCGATATTGATAACTGATTTTCACGCAAAAGTTTTGCGCGCAAAACTGTATTTCACGCTAAAGTTTCGCGGAGCGAAACTTTAGCGTGAAATGTGAAACTGATAACTGATAACTGATAACTGATAATGCCCTCATTCGCAGAGCTATTAAAAACCTATCTTAAACGCAGTAGCCTTCGTCCGGCCGATTTGGCTAAAAAAATTAAGGTGCGTCGCGATATTTTATTAGAGTGGATGACTGATGAAATCAGTTTGCCATTGGAACGTGACGAGGTGCTACGTTGTGCTACTCATCTGAATTTAAATCTTGGTGAATCTGATGAATTATTACTCGCGGCAAAATTTGAGCCTGAAGGGGGGACTGTGTCATTTGCAGCTAATTTGCCTATTTCTTTGACTTCAATTGATATGAGTCCTTTTGTCATTGGCCCGCCGATTACTGAACCGCGCCAGTTTTTTGGACGAGACTATATTTTGAAACGTATTTTTGATGTCTGGAAATATACGCCTTTGCAACATATCGCTATCGTTGGCCCTAAACGTTGTGGTAAAACCTCTTTATTACATTATTTGCGTCATATTATTGATACCCCTGCGGACAAATTGCGCCCTGGACAACGTAATAATTGGTTGATGCCTGGTTATCAATGGGTGTTTGTGGATTTTCAAGATCCCCGTATGGGTTATCGGGAAAGTTTATTGCGCCATATTTTGATTGAACTGGATATGCCTGTGCCAGAACCGACTGATTTAGTCAGTTTTATGGAAATCATTGATCAATTTTTGGAATTTCCTACGCTGATTTTGTTGGACGAAATGAGTGCGGGTTTAGCCTCACCAGATTTGGATGAACAATTTTGGTGGGGTATGCGTTCCTTGGGCAGTAATCATGCGGGCGGTAAACTGGGTTTTCTCTTCACGGCCCATCAACCACCGGAAGAAATGATAATGGATGACAATAAACCGTCCCCGTTTTTCAATATTTTTGGACATGTCTTGAATTTAGGTACCTTAACCGAAAATGAAGCCTTTGACTTGATCGACAGTTCACCTTTACCCTTTCAAAATCAAGATGTTGAATGGATAATCGAACAAAGTGCTTGTTGGCCTGCTTTAGTGCAAATCTTCTGTCATGCACGGCTGACTGCCTTAGAAGAAGGTCAAACTAATAACAATTGGCAAAATGAAGCTTTGCGACGTATGAAACCGTATAGCTACTTGCTT
>Ga0136651_10000734_pt1 | contig 18024 bp, 15 predicted proteins | sample Mar14236cmmetaG_FD_94867 | JGI IMG/M metagenome (GOLD analysis project Ga0136651, IMG submission 94867) | Marine hydrothermal vent microbial communities from Guaymas Basin, Gulf of California to study Microbial Dark Matter (Phase II) - Marker... ... | reverse complement strand
TCCTTCTTCAATCTCATTTCCAAAGCCTTCTCCACTCCCTCTATGATAAAGCTATCAACCTTAACGACTCCCTTTATAGTAACCCTGATAACCGGATTTATGTAAACAATACTATCCCGTAAAACAGGAAAGATACTTTCCACACCCAGTATTGCTTCAACCCCCTCCTCCTGAAATAGATTGTTCTTAAAGGAATTCATGAGGAAAAGCAGATTCTCACGCGTAAAAGCCGTATTTTCATCAAACGACACCTCTCTTCTGCCAAACCCTCTTCCGCATTCCTCTGAAAGGAAAACAAATTTAACCTTTCCCATTCTGTATTCCACAGGTAGAACCGTACCACCATATAGAAATAAAACACCAGCCACAAAAATCCTAAAAAACCACACCGGCCTCAACACCTCCTATATGATACAGCCCAAAGATTGGCTCCCTCCAGCCTTCATAATTCAGCCTTATATTCACTGTCCCTCTCAGGGCATAGATAACAGATCCTCCCCACCCTACGGTAATTCCTGGCATTCGCCCCCCGCTTATCTCCCATGGAATACTCTTCCTTCCTTTATCTGAAACCACTTTTATGTATTTAACAAACGCTCTTACCATTCCCCTCTTCCCGATCTTCTTTTCATACTCCCCCTTCAAATTACCAACCCTGGAAACAATTCTCTCCGGGTAACTCAAGTTCCCCGCAGAAAACTCAGTATTTACCATTATCTTATCCCCATTTGAAAGAAGATAGCTAAGTTTGCTTTTAAACTTGTATAACTTTCCTCCTCGATTTAAAAATGTATTATACACGGATTCTCTCTCAATTGTTTCCCTTGTTAGCCCAAACTCACCTTTCATACTCTTTGCCAGACCCACTCTAAGATTTACGGATAAACTTCTGTTTGTTTTTCCTTCATATCCCCTTACATCCATTTCTCCTCTATCATCCTTGACAAGATATCTCAAATGGATCTCATCATGCTTCTCTCCTGGATAAAAAACCAGTTCGTTAAGCGAATAAAGTTGAAAATACACCAACTCTTTACAGGAAATGAAATTCCCCTGCCAGCTGCTTCGCCCTTTTCTATCCAGCCTCAGACTACTCAGAAACCTCAAACGCTTAGCAAAACTTTTCTGGGATATCACTCCCCCTCCAACCCTCAGATTAAAACCTATTTTTACCTCACTGACCGGCTCAGTCTGATTCGAGGGCATCACTTTTAAAACATAGTTCCCACCTTCTCTTGGAATAAATTCCGCATATGTAGAATCATAAATAAAGTCTCCCTGCCCCATAGGAACTTTAAAATACCTTAACTCCCGTTTTACCATCCTCTTTCTGCCAAACTCCATACTGGAAGAAAATCTGAACGGCTTTTGGATCGCCCTGTATCTGAACAACCACTTGCCTGCCAGACCTTCCAGACCGGGGGTACCTGACGAAAAAAACTCCTTACGTAGATAATAAACGTTAAAATCGGAGAATACCCTCCCATAACCACCCAAACGTCCGTTAAACTTAAGGTAATATTCATATGAATCCTTCTGCCACCTGTTTCCTTTTTTTCTTCTATCAAATCTGTCATGAAGCTCAACACTCCATAATATTTTCCTTTCTCCTTTGCTACCAATTTTTACACTTCTTTCATCAAAAACAAAGTCTTGGCGATAAGTAAGCCCTTCACTCTTTTCAGAGTAATAACTTACCTGTAAATTCTTTCCAAAGACCTCACAAACAAAATTTCCCCCTCTTTTCCACCATTCTCCGCTACTGTCTGCCAGCCCTGGATGGGAAACCTCATAAAAGACCCTCGCCTTCTCCAGAAAACCTTTTGAAAACTCCCCACGAAACTTATATCTGTCCGATTCAATACCAATATCGGAAAACTTCCCACCTTCAAATCCCAGCACCACATTACCCTGGTTGCTGTATTCAATCCCGGACTCAAAAAATCTCTCCCTCCGAGTCGTATCGCTCGGCAAACCCCATTTCCTCTTGAACTCCACCTCTTTCTCTCTAAAGGGAGAGTGAAATTTTTTATCTTCTCCTCTATACTTCCCCCACAATTTCAAATTTCCGGAGCTGCCCAGCTTAACCTTATACAGAGCAAAGAGTCTCCCCGCAACACCACGGTTATCCCCATCACCTACTTCTGAAAAAACATTTTTATCAAAAGAGGATACAGCCACCTCACCTGAAACGTTAAAATTTTCAGAAGAATGATATTCCATTCCAATATGATACAATCCCTCTTTAACAGGCAACTTTAGCGGCTTGGCTGGTAGATAAACTGCCTGATCTTTAATAGCATTAGAGATGGACGGATCACCCTTCTCCACATACTCAAAATAAACCATATTACCATCATAAACTTTACGATAACAACCATCTTTCCCAACATTATAAAACACCGCTGTGTGAGTCCCCTTTCCTTCTCCAACATAAACCAGCACAGAATCAACAACAATATAACTCCCCATGGAATCAGGCGTTATAGTACTTACATATACCCTACCCTCAGAAGCATCTCCCACCTGACTTAAAAACTTTTTTTCAGCCTCAGCCGGTTCTAATCCCAACCCACTATTTCTATCATCCTTTTCTTGTATCGAAGAAAAAGAAAAAATGAATCTGTCACCGATCGCCTTTTTCAGGCTCATCGACACAACATTTCGAACGTAAGAGAAATCAGAGTACTGAAAATCAACGGTTATTCTTGAATTAGAGGTTATTACTCTCTTCGATGTAAAAGTTATCTGACCGGTAGAATAATCAATCACATAATCTGCATTTTCTCCTCTTTCTAACAACTCCCCATTTAACCAAACCCTTTCTGTACCAGCAAGAACAACTATAGAACTTTCGCCATTCTTTCCATAAAGCTGATATGGTCCTTGATTCCCATCCTCTCCCAGAAAGTAATTCGTAAAATACTCTCCTCTGGATACTGCTCCCGATAACTCCAGCTCTATCCCGGAGCGTTCACTCCTCAAATAAACCCCCTGAAGCTTCCTATTGTATCTGCACAACCTACCCTCATCGAGCCTGTAATTAAAATCCCCAATGACTATTTTCTCATGCGGCATTCTGGCTTCAATATATACCCTATCAATCTCATTAAGAGATTGTGTGGTACCTTCTGGCTCTATAGGAATGCTCTGATCAGAAAGAACACCGCTTACAACAATGTCATCCGTAATCTTTCCACTTATCCTGAGGTTTAACCCGGAGGACAGCGACACTCCAGAATTCGTACCGAAAGAGACCTTCCTGAAGATACTTCCTGAACTTATTATATTTTCAGACGCATAGATTTCCTTCTTACCTTGCGTACCCCCCCTTTTTCCTCTGAAACCACTGTATAGCTCCGCTGGGAAACTTTCCACCATCACATCTTTTATATCAAAATCCACAGCAATATACCTATAAGAAACAACAACTCTCACGGGCACCTTATCTGACTTTAATCCATATATAACTCCATTCATAGCATCCACAGTTATACTATCGCAATTGATATAGACCCCTTTTTCTAATGAAACAATGTTAATCGTCTCTGGAATAACATACCTATGACTTAAAACAATCTTGGTACCTTTTCTATCCTTCACCAGAACTGTATCCCGGTAAAAATCCCCCCCATACGAAGGAGCAAAAACATACACTGCAAAAAACAACAAAAGCACCCCTTTTGGTAAAATTCCTCGACTCATTCGATCATTTCAAAAATATAAACGATGCCACAGGGACTTAAAAAATACAATTTCCCTCCACAGACAGCAAAAGCAACTACCCTGGTATCACACCCTATATCACCGAGATTTACCCCTCTTCCATTCTCACTCTCAGGCAGATCCAGATATCCAGTTTCATATAGTATAACAACCTGAGCATCTCCTAACAGTGCCATATCCACCGCTTTTCCTCCATGTCCGGGAATTATCCTGTACGGTTCAGCTGGAAACCTGAATATTTTTACCGTTCCATCCTCCTCAAGCACATAAATATTCCTATCTGCATTCACCCTCATCCTTACAGGAGACACAATAGTAAAAGAACCGTACTCTGCTCCTCCTATCCAGAACGATTGATTTAAAAAAGAATTGAAAATAAATATCTCCCTTCTCTCTCCATCCAGTACATAAATAAAACCTTCTTTATCACATGCAACCGAAAGAGGAAAAGAAAATCCATCCTCAAAGTTATCCCCAGAAAACTCGCCAATGTAATTCAACTTTCTGTCATACCTCTTCACACTGTGATTATTATAATCAGCCACCAGGATATTCAAATCATCAACCACTACAAGATCATTTGGAGAGTCGAGAGCGGCAGAGTTCCATCCTGTCCCTCCGGTTTTTTTTATCACTCTTCCACGCCCGTCAATTAAATAAAGCTCATCATAATTACCCTCTATAAGATAAATATCTCCGAAAACGCTGACCCCGATATCAGTAAAATTTTTCCCCTCACCTGCAAGAAGTTTTATCTCCCCAAGAAACTGTAATCCAAATGGATACATCCAGCTAATAAAAATAAATACTAGAAAGGTCACCCTTAACGCACTTACCACTGCAAATTATACCCCTTCTGTGCAGGCAGATTAACGGTTGTAACCTTTTTTGTCTAATGGTTCTGCAAGAAATAATAAAATAAAAATCCCAGCTAAAATCATTGCCAGAGAAGTATACTGAAATACTGTCAATCCGAACAAAATACGCGGATTGACCCTTATAAATTCTATCAGAAACCTCTCCACCCCGGCAAAAATCAAATAAAGCGAAAAAGTGGCCCACCTTTTTCTAAGCCTTGGACGAAGCTTAATCAAGACAAAATAAATAATAACATTGTACAATGCCTCATAAAGCTGGGTAGGATGTACAGGACCTGAAGCCGGGGGAATTGCATTAGGGAAGGTGACAGCCCAGGGCAGGCTGCATTCTTTCCCGTGGCAACATCCTGCAAAAAAGCACCCTATTCGACCTATTGCCTGTCCTACAAGGAGTATCGGTCCCACAATGTCAGCATATTCTCCAACACTTTTCTTATGCTTTTTCAAATAAACGATTACTGCCAGGGTCCCTCCAAACAACCCACCGTGAAAAGCCAGACCCGCCCCTGAGAAAATCGTCCCCAAAGGGTCCTGGATCGTATATTTCAAATTTTCCAGAGCATATAGAAGTTTCGCACCCGCAAGCCCACCAACAGCCGCCCAGAAAACCATATTGCTGGCAAAATCCGTCTTCTCACCCAGACGTCTCACCTCTCTGGCAAGTAGAAGATAGGAAACTAGAAAGGCAGTCGCCATCATTAATCCATAAGTGTGAATGGTTATAGGCCCCAGCTTAAATAAAATTGGATGCATTATTACTCCTCAAATTCGTCTATGATTAAAATTTCCTTCAACGCCCTTTTGGGGACATGAAATACTCCCGTTTCATCCTTCCAGTATTTAACGCTGCCATCGACAACCTTTTCAACTACCGACTTTTCGTCCGGATACCCAAAAGCAACTACAGAATCGATTATATATTTCTCGGGAATTCTGAAAATTTCCCTGAGCTTCACTCTATCAACAGACAAAAGCCAGCAGCTGGCCACACCATAAGCCCATGCCGAAAGTATAAAATTCTCAACACCAGCACCTACATCATACTCATACCCACTACTCCTTATCTCCTTGTCAACCAAAACTACCAGATAACCTGCAGGTTCCCTGCCTTTTCCAGGATTACCACGGGGAGAAATATATGCCGCCCATTTCAATAGAGGAAAAACTTTTCTCACTTTTTCATCATCAACAATAAGAAAATACTTCACAGGCTGAAGATTACTGGCAGACGGTGCCAGTCTTGCCGCATCTATACAATCTTTCAAGATATCAAGAGAGACCTTTTTCTGTTTGAATTGTCTTATAGTTCTCCGGGACTTGATCATTTCAACAAAATCCCTGACTTCATTCATAATATTCCTCCAACCCCCTATAGAGTAGCATCCCTTATCCCAAGATTCATGCTCCTGAGTTTGGCGGTCAAAATCCTAGCGATATTCTTCAAAAAAATGTACCCAATGTGCTCATGCTCATCAAGGAATCTGTGCAACTCAAGATAATCTGCACAAATGAGTCGGGTATCCTCCTCTGCAATCACAGAAGCCGAGCGCGGAGCTCCATCGATGAAAGAAAATTCTCCCATGACATCTCCATCTTTCAAATATGCAATTATTTCTTTCTCCCCTTTAGCCCGCGTAGAATAAATCTGAACAGAAACTCTTCCCTTGTCAATAACATATAATTCACTACTAGGATTACCCTCTTCAATTATAACGTCTCCTTCCTTATAATGCGTAGCACGAAATTTCTCTGACAGGAGCTTTACCTCCTCATCAAGCATACCCTGTGTAACAAAATTCTCCCTCAAAACTTTAAAAATATCCATGGTAGCCTCTTTATTTTGGTAAGGCAGCAGTCTTTTCCGCCAGATAAATCGTGTTATATATCAGCATTGTAATAGTCATGGGACCAACACCACCAGGAACAGGAGTTATTGCCCGCACTTTCTCCTTCACAGAAGAGAATTTTACATCTCCAACAAGCCTGTACCCATTCTGCACACTGCTATCTTCTATTCTATTCGTACCAACATCAATTACCACTGCCCCATTTTTAACATAGGATTCGTCAATATACTCTGGTTTCCCAATTGCAACTACAAGAATATCTGCAGACGATGTAATTTCTTTCAAATTCTTCGTCTTTGAGTGACATATTGTAACTGTAGCATTCCCCGGACTTCTCTTTTGCATCAAAAGCAGGGCAAGCGGTTTTCCAACTATATTACTTCGCCCCACTATCACAACGTGCCTACCTTCAACTTCAAGCTCATAATGCTCCAGAATCTTCAGAATACCATGGGGAGTACAGGGCAAGGGACAATCCTGTCCGGTCGCCATTAACCCTATATTGCACGGGTGAATTCCATCGGCGTCCTTATCCGGAGAAATACGTTCTATTATCTCAAACTCATTAAGATGAGAAGGAAGCGGTAGCTGAACCAGAATACCATGATACTTCTGATTTTCATTTAACTCTTCTATTAGCTCCAAGATTCTTTCCTGGGAGGCATTAGAATCCAAATGGTAAACATCAGAAACCAACCCAAGCTTTTGGAATGCCCGCTCCTTGTTTCTCACATACACCCGAGAAGCAGGGTCATCACCAACCAGAATTACGGCGAGCCCCGGAACTATTCCAAGTTCCCTTAGCCTATCAATCCTCGAAGCAAAGGCATCCCTTAGTTTTCTGGCAACGAGCTTCCCGTCTAGCAGCTGAAAATCACTTCGCATAGCTAACACTTCTATGCTCCCTTACAACTACAACTTTTATCTGACCAGGATAGTTCAGTTCTCTCTGGATCTTTCCAGCAATCTCTTCAGCAAGATTATCTGCACCTATATCATCCACAACCTCATTTTCCACGATAACCCTAACCTCTCTTCCTGCCTGAATGGCGTATGTCTTGGAAACACCTTCAAACGATTTTGCAATCTCTTCGAGCTTTTCCAGTCTCTGAATATAACTCTCAAGAGTATCCCCTCTTGCACCTCTCCTAGAACCACTTATGGCATCTGCCGCCTGAACAAGTACCGCATAAGGGGTTTCCATCTCAACTTCCTCATGATGGGAAGCAATCGCATTCACCACTATTGGATCTTCTCCATACTTTTTCGCCAGATCAGCACCTATCGTTGCATGCGTTCCCGTAACATTTCTATCTATAGCTTTACCTATATCATGTAAGAATCCAGCTCTTTTTGCAAGTTCTCCATTTAGGCCGAGCTCAGAAGCCATAAGTCCCGCAAGCCAGGCAACCTCTATCGAATGTTTCAAAACATTCTGCCCATAGGACGTTCGATATTTGAGCCTCCCTATCATTTTCATTAACTCCGGATGAAAAGGGGGAAGATTAACCTCGTCAATTGCTTCCTCAGCAGCATGTAAAATCGATTCCTCTACCTCAGACTCCGCTTTTCTAACCGCATCTTCAATCCTTGCAGGGTGAATCCTTCCATCCTGGACAAGCTTTTCCAATGCAATCCTTGCAATCTCCCTTCTGATTGGATCAAAACCCGAAAGAACAACCGCTTCAGGAGTGTCATCGACGATTATTTCAACACCTGTAAGAGACTCAAAATGCCTTATATTTCTTCCCTCGCGACCTATAATCCTACCCTTCATGGTATCGTTTGGTAAATTCACAACTGTAACGGTAGTCTCCGCTGTATGGTCCGCTGCAGATCGCTGTATTGCATTGATTATTATATTTTTGGCCTCTCTATTTGCCTCAGTGAGAGCTCTTTCCTTAATCTCTTTCACCTGATTCGCAATGGCTCTTTTAGCTTCGTCCATTAAATTACTCATCAAAAGCTCTTTTGCTTCCTTCCTGGATAATCCAGCGATTTTTTCGAGCCTTTCGTTCTGCATTTCTATTATTTCATGGACTCTCTTTTCTTCATCAGAAAGTTTCTTCTCCTTATTTTTTAGCTCCTGCTCTTTTGCATCAAGCTCTTCAAGTCTCTTTCCCGCAAGCTCCAGCTTTCTCTCAAGCTCAAACTCTCTCTTAACCAGCTGCTTCTCAAGTTCCCTTGTTTCTCTCAGCTTTGTCCTATACTCGTCTTCAGCTTTTTGTTTTATACGATACGCTTCATCTTTGGCTTCAAGCCTGGCCTCACGAAGAATCTCCGAGGCCTCTTTCTTGGCACTTTCTATTATATCAGAAGCAGTTCCCCTTGATTTCTTCAAAATACTCTTGTAAATCAAAATCGAAAGCACCGCTCCTAAAACGAGTCCACCAACCCCGAGTAATATGTACATCCCAAACATCGCTCCACCTCTCTGTTTTTACCTGAGTTTAACTGCTTTAGCCGGAAAAATTTTAGGATTTATATAAAAGAAATTTCTACTTCTCTTCTATTACTCTATCAATTTCCTTTATTAAAATTTCCGACCTTCTACATATATCCTTTAACCCATCTTCCGTTTCTCTCCTAGCAGAAAAAAGCTCATCCGTTATATTCATAGCAGCAAGTATTGCTATTTTAAGCGCTGAATGTGAGGATGTAACTGAATTTTCAATTTCCTCCATCTTATCATTTACATACTTCGCAACTCTTTCAATATACTCCGGCTCTGCCTTACCCCGAATCATGTACTCCTGACCGAATATTGTAACCCTAACTAAAGTATCACCTGATTTATTCATGACTAAAAAACTCTCCCCGGTTAAAGCAGTTAAACCATTTCAAATACCAATCTCATCAAGCATGTTCAGAAGATTTTTTACCTTATCTTTTATCAAATTTAACACCTCCTTTACCTCTCCATCTGATACATCACCGCCAACAGTTCTCTGCTCTTTTAACTTTCTATTTTCCTCTTTTAACTCCGCAAACAGCTTTATCAGCCGGATAACCCTTTGTTCCAACCTGTCGAAACTTTCAAAAGCTTCTCTCTTTTCATCTGAGTCTGGCATCAAATTCCTTCCCTAGAGTTTCTATTATTTTTTCAATAATCTCATCTACTTCCTCATCTTTCAATGTCCGCTCCCAAGACCTAAACACCAGATTAAATGTAAAACTTTTATAACCTTTGTCAATACTTTTTCCCTGGTACAGATCATAAAACCTAACCGATTCCAGCAACTCGGTCCCCACTTTCCTTATAGCAGATTCAATATCAGCAACTTTCACTTCACTTCTTACAACAACAGAAATGTCTCTCTCAACTGATGGGTACGCCGGCAACTCCCTGTATTTTATGTCAAACTTAGCCAACCTCTCCACCACATCAAAATCACCCTCCAAAACAAAAACAGGCTGCTGAATATCCCATTTTTTATCAAGATAAACCCTGTCAAACTCTCCAATGTAACCCAGAGTCATACCACCACACGTAGCCACAATAGATTTAGCAAATATCCCGTTTGAGTCACCCGGTTTATAACTCACCCCGCCAATCCCAAAATACCCCAGCACTCCTTCAAGAACCCCTTTCAAATGAAAGACCGTACTCTTCTCCTCCTCTCTATACCAATCCTTTCTCCTAAAATTCCCGGTTAGAAGTATTCCAAACCTCATACTTTCGCCGACCCCAAACTCACCTTTACTATCAACCCTGTGCACATTTCCGATCTCGAAAATTCCAAGATCAAGATTCTTTCTACAAATATTTACCTGAGCAGTCTTGAGCAAACCAGGTAGAAGAGAAGTTCTCAGATATGCCATATCCCTGCTCAGCGGATTCTGAATCTTCACCCCACGAAGTCTATCAAACGAAACCTCCAGCAAATTCTCTGAAACCAGGGAATTATTGTAAACCTCTATCAACCCCGAAGCAAACAGCAATTCCCTCAATCTTTCTACCAAATCATACCGGGAGTTACCCGAATATGACGGCCTAACTCTGAATTCCCGACTTGATGGAATATTAGCCAACCCATATATCCTGACCACCTCTTCTATGATATCAATCTCTCTCTTGAGATCAGGTCTGAAGGAAGGGAGCCGAACTTTTAACCCATTATCATCCCTATGAACTACTTTACAACCAAGTCTTATAAGTTTATCTACAATCCATTCTCTATCTATCCTGTGACCAATAATCGAATCCACCCTGGTAAATCTAACAAAAATCTCCAGAGGAGATATCTTTATCGGATTACTATCAATAACCCCGGCACAAATCTCTCCACCAGCCAGCTCACGAATGAGCCCAGCGAGTCTATTTGCAGCATATACCTGTATCCCGGGATCACATCCCCTTTCAAAACGATATGAAGCTTCCGTAGATAGACCAAGAGTTTTAACACCCCTTCTTATGGTAGCAGGATCAAAATATGCACTCTCTATTAAAACATTACCTGTGTTCTCATCAACTTCAGAGTTAAGCAACCCCATAATACCAGCTATCGCAACAGGTTTTACACCATCACAAATAAGTAGAACCTCCCTGTTCAATTCTCTTTCAACACCATCAAGGGTAACAACCTTTTCCCCATCCCTCGCTTTTCTGACAATAATCTTTCCGCCTTCAAGTTTATCATAATCGAAAGTATGTAACGGCTGGCCGAGTTCCATCAAAACAAAATTTGCCGCATCAACCACATTATTTATCGGACGAATTCCCACACTCAAAAGATATCTCTTAAGCCACTCAGGAGATTCACCAATTTTAACACCCCTTATCAGTCGTGCACAATATCGAGGGCACCCCTTTTCATCCTGAATCTCAACCGCAATCTCACCAAATATACTCTTATCCCCCTCTGTTAAATCCACATCGGGCAGCCTCAAAGGATTTCCCGTTATCACAGAAATCTCTCTCGCCACCCCCACATGAGAAGCACAATCAGGCCTATTAGGGGTCAAATCTATCTCCAGAGTTATCCCATCTCGTTTATATGCTTCCCGTACAGGTATTCCAACTTCCACATCATCAGAAAATTCTACAATTCCCGTGTGATCGTCTGATATCCCCAGTTCATCTTCTGCACACAACATTCCCTCAGACTCAACCCCTCGAATCCTGACACGCCCCACTTTCATGCCGTTTGGTAACCTCGCACCAGGCAACGCAAAAGCAGATTTCAATCCCTCTCTCGTATTAGAAGCACCACAGACTACCTGGTACTCGCCCCTGCCATCAGTAACAACACATACATATAGCCTGTCAGCCTGGGGATGCTTCTCAACCTTCAAAATTTTCCCAACAACAACATTCTCTCCAATGCTGCTTAAATCATAAACAAGGCTCGACTCCAGCCCCACGTTGGTGAGTACCTCTGCCAGCTCCCAGGGGTCATAGTCAAAATCTACATATTGCTTCAACCAGCGAGTATTTACTCTCATAATCAATAAAACTGCCTACAAAATCTAACATCACACTCATAAAAAAGACGAATGTCATCAATCCCATACTTCAGCATAGCTATCCTCTCCGGTCCCATACCGAAAGCATAGCCCGAATATTCCTCAGGGTCAATTCCAACCTCGGAAAGAACATTTGGATCGACCATCCCGCAACCGAGTATCTCAAGCCAGCCCGTACCCTTACAGACTCTACATCCTTTTCCTCCACAAATAAAACAGGAAATATCCACCTCCGCACTCGGTTCAGTAAAGGGAAAGAAACTTGGCCTGAATCTCAATTTCACATCTCCCCCAAAAAATCTATAAGCAAAATATTCAAGCACCCCCTTTAACTCTGAGAAAGTCACCCCCTTGTCCACATACAAACCTTCTATCTGATGAAACACACAGTAGCTACGAGCATTTATAGCCTCATTTCGAAAGACCCTTCCGGGAGCAAGTATCCGTATCGGAGGTTCCTTGGATTTCATAACTCTGATCTGAATCGGCGAAGTATGCGTCCTAAGTAAAACTGTATCACTAATATAAAACGTATCCTGCATATCCCTTGCAGGATGATCATCAGGAAAATTCAACGCCTGAAAATTATTATAATCGGACTCAACTTCTGGCCCAAACTCAACTGAAAATCCTATCTCCCTAAAAATCTTTATTATCTCTCGCATGGTAAGCGAAACGGGATGTAATCTTCCAATGTCCGGCTTCAGAGGAGGAAGAGTATAATCAAAAACTCTTTCCTTACCAGCCTTCCTTAGAATTTCCTCTCTCAGGGAGCTCAGCTTCCCGGTAATTTCAGTTTTCAGTTCATTAAGTAACTTACCAGCTTCCCTCCTTTCCTCCAGTTTAAGCTGTGGTATCTCTCTAAAAAGAGTCTGTAAGCATCCTTTCTTACCAAGATATTTCACTCTTATTTTTTCTATCGAATTTAAATCTTTCCGCAGCCCCTCGAGGTCTCTATAGAAAGAGGTTCTGACCTCAGATATTCTGGATGTCAAACTCATTTCACATTATGCCTTTACCATCTCTACCAGCTTCGAAAAACCTTCAGGGTCTCTCACCGCCATATCAGCCAGAGCTTTTCTATCCAGTTGAACACCCTTTTCGCTCAGTGCATGAATAAACTTGCTATAAGGCATCCCATATGCTCTAACAGCAGCATTTATCCTGGCTATCCACAATCTACGAAAGTTCCTCTTTTTTGCCCTTCTGTCGCGATATGCATATTGAAGTCCCTTCTCTATGGTATCCTTTGCATGGACATAAGTACGATGTCTTGCACCCCAGGCACCTTTCGCCATTTTTACAATTTTTCTATGCCTTCTATGTCTTGGTACAGAACTATTTGCTCTCGGCATTTTATTCTCTCCTTATATTACTCCTTATACTAACAACATTCTCTTAATTCGGCCTTTATCGCTCGGAGACACATAATCAGACTTACGTAATCTCCTTTTTCTCTTCGTAGTCTTCTTGGAAAGAAGATGCGATTTACAGGCCTTCGACCTCTTTACTTTTCCAGAAGCCGTTACTTTAATAAACCTCTTCGCTGCAGCTCTCTTTGTTTTCACCTTAGGCATTTTATCACCCCTGCTTTGGACTTAAAATTGTTACTATGGTTCTTCCTTCCCCCTTTGGCGGTCTCTCTATATTCGCATGCTCTTCGAGTTCCTCACAGACAGTTTTCATTAGCTCGTATCCCAATTCTGTATGAGCCAGTTCTCTCCCCCTAAATAAAAGGGTAAACTTTACCTTATTACCTTCCTTAAGAAATTCCCTCGCTTTCTCAATTTTCAATCTGAGATCATTCCTATCTATATTTGGCCTCAGCCTCAGCTCCTTGATTTTTATCACATGCTGCGCCTTTTTTCCTTTCCTATCCTTAATCTGTTGCTGATATTTGTATTTCCCATAATCCATTACTCTACACACTGGAGGATCAGCATTCGGTGCAACTTCCACAAGGTCAAGACCTTTCTCTTCAGCATATTTCAACGCATCTTTAATGGAAACAACCCCAACTTGCTTGCCAGTCTCATCAATCAGCCTGACTCTAGATGCTCTAATACGTTGGTTTACTCTAAGATCTCTTTCTATTTTAACCTCCTCTTTTTTACTTTCCTTCTTTTATTAGGTTAAAAGTTTCCTCCCACGTAAAGACACCAAGCGAACCTTTCTTACGTCTTCTCACAGACACTCTGTTGGTGCTCACCTCTTTCTCCCCTATAATCAGCATAAAAGGAATTTTCTGAAGCTCAGCTTCCCGAATTTTCTGCCCAATAGTCTGTGACCTATTATTCAATTCAACTCTGATTCCCCTCTCCTTCATATAATTAAATACCTCACAAGCATAATCAGCCTGCTTATCGGTAATCGGCAAAACAACCGCTTGCACCGGGGCAAGCCATACCGGAAAATCTCCAGCAGAGTGCTCCAGCAATATCCCCACAAAACGCTCAATAGAGCCAAGAATAGCTCTATGAATCATATAAGGCCTTTTCTTTGTACCATCCTCCGCAATATAACTCATATCAAATCTTTCTGGTAAATTGAAATCAAACTGAATGGTGGTACACTGCCATGATCTCTCCAGAGCATCCCTTATTTTTATGTCTATCTTTGGGCCATAGAAAGCTCCGCCTCCCTCATCAATACTATAATCAATATTAAGTTTTTCAAGAGCTTTTTTTAGTGAATAGGTAGCCACATCCCACATCTGAATACTGCCCGTAAACTTTTCCTCCGGCCTGGTAGAAACATAAATATCAAAATTCTCAAAACCAAAATTCCTCAGGAAACTGATAGAAAACTCAACCAGTTTCTCTATCTCCTCATCCAGCTGCTCAGGAGTACATATAATATGAGCATCATCCTGAGTAAAACCCCTAACCCTCATCAACCCGTGCAATACTCCAGACAACTCATACCTGTAAACAGTCCCGAGCTCAGCATACTTTATCGGTAGATCCCTATAACTTCTCGTTTTAGACTTGTATATCATTATATGGAAAGGGCAATTCATTGGTTTAACATAGTACTCATCGTTCTCCACCTTCATGGCATCAAACATTGACTCTCTATAAAAACCCAAATGGCCACTTATCTCCCACAATCTCGCTTTACCAATGTGAGGCGTTTGAACAAGCTGATAACCCCGCTCAAGATGTTCCTTTATCCAAAGATCCTCTATAATTTTTCTTATTATCGTTCCTTTTGGAAACCACAAAACCAATCCAGGTCCTACATTTTCATTGATATCAAACAACTCCAGCTGCCTACCCAGAACCCTGTGGTCACGCTTCTTCGCCTCTTCCAAAAACTTCAAATACTTATTCAAAGCTTCCCTGGTGGGAAAAGAAGTGCCATATATCCTGGTTAACATTTTATTTCTAGAATCACCACGCCAGTAAGCTCCCGCAACACTCAGAAGTTTAAAAGCTCTAATCTTACCAGTCGAAGGTAGGTGTGGCCCTCGACATAAATCCACAAAATCATCCTGTCTATAGATAGAAACCACCTCTGTATCAACAATATCATTTAAAATCTCAACCTTATAGATCTCCCCCCTGTCTGCGAAAAACTCAATAGCCTCAGACCTCGTCATCTCAACTCTTTCAATCGGATGATCCGCCTTTATAATTTTTCTCATCTCTTCTTCAATTCTCGGGAGATCATCCTCCTTTATCGGAGGCTCAACATCAATATCATAATAAAACCTTTTCTCGAGAGCAGGTCCAATCGCTATCTTCGCATCCGGGTACAACCTTTTAACAGCCTGTGCCATCACATGAGCAGTGGTATGCAATATAATCTCCTGAGCCTCAGGATCATTATAAGTAATTATTTTTATGCTGGAATCTTTTTCTATCTTGAATGATAAATCAACCAGCTGGTTATTTATTTTTGCCGCTATCGCTTTCTTAAATAAACCCTCACCCAATCCCTTCGCAAGTTCAGAAGCCGTAATCCCAGATTCTACTTCTATTTTTGACCCATCTGGTAAAGTCACTGATACCGTCTTCTTCCTTTCCAAAACTCTTTTCCTTCTCCCTTACCTCAACCAATAGTTTACCTCACACGAATTTAACATTCCAGAAAAATCGTGGGCGGTACTGGACTCGAACCAGTGACCTCTTGCATGTCAAGCAAGCACTCTAACCACCTGAGCTAACCGCCCATTAGAAGCTCAAATATCTTGGTTAATTTAAATAACGCAACCCTTACATTCAACGAAAAGCTTATCCTTTAACTACTGGCTCAATCTCCAGAAAAGCTGTAACCAAAAACAAACGAAAAAGGAATCACTCTCAAGCCTTTTATTGCTCTGGTGCCTCTTTTTCTTCCTGTTCTTCTTTAAGCTTTTTTATCCTTTCCCACTCGTTTTTTTCTTCCTCCGGTTCAATACCCATAAGATTTCTATACCGCCGTAATCCTGTCCCGGCTGGTATCAATCTTCCAACAATTACGTTCTCTTTCAGGCCTCGCAGGTAATCCGTTTTACAAGCCACAGCAGCATCAGTAAGAACCCTCGTAGTTTCCTGGAATGACGCAGCCGAAATAAAAGAATCTGTATTCAAAGAAGCTTTCGTAATACCAAGCAACACCTCGCTGAATTTTGCCGGTCTTGCCTGCCTCGCTCTCGCGGGCTGCTTTCCCTCATCTCTTAACATTCTGTTAAATTTAACAAAATCTCTCTTGTGTACAACATCACCAACGTCCCAATCAGAATCACCAGGATTGGTAATAACCACATAATTCGCAATCCTCTCATTTTCCCTGAGCAATTCGGACTTGTTAACCCTATCACCCTCAAGAAGCCTCGTATCACCTGGATCCTCAACTTTAACCTTTTGCATCATCTGGCGAACTATCACCTCTATGTGTTTGTCATTTATTCTTACTCCCTGTAACCTGTAAACTTCCTGAATCTCATTCACAAGATACTCCTGGACTCTCCGCGGGTCCTGCACCTTCAAAATATCCTGCGGAGCTACCGGACCATCACACAGTCTATCTCCTGCTTTGACCTCATCTCCCTGATTAACCAGAACATATTTACCGTAAGGGATCTTGTACTTTTTCTGCTGCCCGTTCGCTGCAGTTACGATTATCTCTCTTATACCTCTGACTGTCGGACCGAATGATACTTTACCATCTATCTCACTAATTACCGCAGGATCGGAAGGACGACGAGCCTCAAAAAGCTCCGCCACTCTCGGAAGACCTCCTGTAATATCCTTGGTCATCCCGATCTCTTTGGGCATCTTTGCTATCACATCACCTGCAACAACTTCCTCACCATCTTTAACGACAATAATAGCCCTTATCGGAAGGATAAACCCAGGATGCACTATCTCCTGCCCGTTCTTTTGCTCTACAATATCAATTCTGGGCTGCAAAGTTTTGTCCTTGGCTTCAATTACAATTCGAGATTTATGTCCAAATTCATCCGTTTCAACACTGTAGGTAACATTTTCAATAAGATCAACGAAACGAACCTTGCCAGAATGCAGCGCCAGTATCTGATCCGTATAAATATCCCACCTGAATAGCAGATCTCCTTTTGTTACCTTATCCCCTTCTTTAACAAAAACATGAGCTCCATACGGAATATTATATGAAGAGGTCACTCTGTCATTTTCATCTATTATTACCATGCTTGAATTTCTAGCAAGAGCAACGTAATAATCTCCTTTAGCATACTTCACACATTTATAGTTGTCAGAAAAATGTATTCGTCCGCTCGTTTTGGCTACAGTATCTGACTCCTCCACTATTCTTGCTGCGGTTCCACCATAATGGAATGTACGCAACGTCAACTGAGTACCCGGCTCTCCAATAGCCTGAGCCGCCATAATTCCAACAGCTTCCCCAACATTAACCATCTGTCCTGTAGCAAGATTCCTACCATAGCATTTTGCGCAAACACCATGTTCAGACTCACATGTAAGAACAGATCTTATTCTAACTTTTTCAATACCGAGATTCTGAATTTTGACCGCGGTATCCTCATCAATTTCCTGACCAGCTTCCACGAGTATCTCATTCTCATTCTCCGGATTGAATATATCCTCCTGCGCCACTCGCCCAACAATCCTGTCTGCCAGACT
>Ga0136651_10000733_pt1 | contig 18037 bp, 16 predicted proteins | sample Mar14236cmmetaG_FD_94867 | JGI IMG/M metagenome (GOLD analysis project Ga0136651, IMG submission 94867) | Marine hydrothermal vent microbial communities from Guaymas Basin, Gulf of California to study Microbial Dark Matter (Phase II) - Marker... ... | reverse complement strand
CATTTAAATCTGAGAATACAATCTTTGCACGATGAGTTTGATTTTTTATTCACGCAATATAGATTTTTAAAAGAAACCCCAAGACCACCCCTAATTGTAATAGATGGAAATGGAGGCAACTCGATATCATCAATTGCCTTTAACAAAAATATTAATTCGAAGAAGTCCAATTTCGCCATTTCTCTTCACGTTACATTAAAATGTAAAATATTTTTCCAAATAAGCAAATATTTTTAGGGCCTTTGGCAATCCCTGAAATAGCCCAACTTGCAACTTGAAATATTGAAATATTAACGTAGCTGTTATCTATGCACCGAAATCCCACTTTTTTATCTCTCCAGACTTTTCACGCACGTTATCATCTCCACTCTCTCTAAAAACCCGCGCGTCTTTCTATCTCTATTTCGGATTCAGGGTAGAACTAAAAGTGCGAAAAGCTCTCTCCTATTTTGCTTATGATTTTGTGTTATGTTGATATAAAAACCTTAAATTTAACATGCTTTATGACGTTCTGATGTTAGAAAGGCTTCCGATAGCACTGCATTTCAGAAAGCCAGGAGAAGAGATTGTATTTAAGATTTCTATAAGAAACGGGGAATAAAAGGGAATAGAAAGGAGGTCCTTTGAATTCTCCAAACATGAAACTGAAAAGAATCAGCTTTGTACTGCTTTCAATGTTGATTTGCTGGCCCCTTAGCACGTGTCACAAGCTGAAAATTTCAAGACCCCCTGTCGTCAATTATGAAAAATTCCATCAACTTTTAAAAAGTGGGAAACCCCTAATTGTTGAGTTCGGAAGAAAATGGTATGGCCCTTCTATGAGAACCAGAGATGCCCTTACGAAAATCTGGCTTAAATATAGAGACAAAGTGAACGTATGTTTCGTCGAAGCTTTAAAAAATGAAAAACTTGTAAATGAATGCCAAGTTGACTTTGTGCCTACCACGCTCATTTTCAATAGAAAAGGGGAAGAGATCTTTAGGTACGTTGGACAATGGAAAGAAGAGGACATCCTCAAAGCCATAATAAAGCTGGGGCTAATAAATCAAGGGAAATGATAAATGGAAATAAGAGATAATAACAAATGTTTTGTCTGTGGCAGTGATAACGAAAGAGGACTAAAACTCTCTTTTAAAGTGGGAGATGGAAAGGCAAATACAGAGTTTATATCCCCGCCCCATCTCCAGGGATATGATGGAATCTTACACGGAGGCATAATATCAACTATTCTGGATGAAGTGATGGTGAAAGCTACTGGAGAGAAAGTAGTAACTGTAGAACTCACTGTAAAATTTCTAAAGCCAATCCCAACCGGAAAAAAGATTATCTTTCATGGCAGAGTTAGCAAGGTAACTAAAAAAATTATTTTTGCTTCTTCAGAAGCTAAAGACAAGGATGGAAATGCCTTTGCAATCGCAACCGGGAAATACTTCCGCTTGGATTATTAGAAGCATATAAATATATTTTTAGCTTTTTCAGGAGGAAACAATGTTCTTACCACTATTAGTAGTACCAATAGCATCAATAGCAGCATTGCTAACAGCCTTTGCGCTTTACAAATGGATATCGAGGCAGGATCCAGGCCAGGAAAACATAGTACGGATAGCCGGTTACATAAGGGAGGGGGCAATTGCCTATCTCAAGCAGCAATATAAGACAAGTGGCATTTTCTTTGGAGTTGCCTTTTTACTTCTCCTTTATGTTTCCTATGGATTGAAATCGCTATCCGGCTATGTTCCCTTTGCGTTCCTTACAGGAGCCTTTTTCTCAGGGTTAAGTGGATTTCTTGGAATGCTTACCTCAACTTACACTTCTTCCCGCACCACGAATGCTGCCAGGTTTCGGCTAAATGACGCTTTGAGGATCTCGTTCCGTGGTGGTAGTGTAATGGGGCTTGTGGTAGTAGGATTCGGTTTGCTGGACATTGTGACATGGTTTTTGATACTTAACAAATTCATTGACGTCCCCAACCTCGATGAGAAGTTGCATATAATTACAACAACTATGCTCAGCTTTGGTTTTGGTGCTTCCTCTCAAGCTCTTTTTGCAAGGGTAGGTGGAGGTATTTTTACTAAAGCAGCTGACATGGGAGCTGATCTGGTCGGTAAAGTCGAAGCTGGTATTCCCGAGGATGATCCAAGAAATCCCGCTGTCATAGCTGACAATGTAGGTGATAACGTTGGTGACATAGCTGGTATGGGTGCAGACCTCTATGAATCTTTTGTTGGCAGTATCCTTGGGACGGCTGCTCTATCGGTAAGTGCTGGATATTCCTTGAAAGGCGTAATTCTCCCGATGATCATAGCTGCAATAGGGACACTTTCATCAATAATAGGGGTTTTCTCGGTAAAGACAAAAGAAGATACTTCTCAAAAGCAACTTTTAAAAGCTGTCAACATAGGAATGAATTTAACAACCATCCTGACGCTTATCTTTTCAATAATAACAATATATTTGCTCTTGCCTGGTGCTTTCTGGAGACTTTTACTACCGATAGTAGCTGGCTTAGCTGTTGGTGTTGCTCTTGCCTATACAACTGACTACTTCACCAATGCTGCTTATAGGCCTGTTCATATCATTGCCGGTCAGGCAAAAACTGGCCATGCAACGGTAATAACATCGGGACTGTCCGTTGGACTGATGTCCACTGCTCCTTCAATTCTCTTCGTTGCTCTCGGAACCATACTATCTTTTGCATTAGGTGGGGGTTTTTCTGACCTATCTGCAGGGCTCTATGCGGTTGGTCTGGCATCTGTAGGTATGTTGTCAACTCTCGGGATAAATCTTGCAACCGATGCGTTTGGACCGATAGCAGATAATGCAGGGGGACTCGCTGAAATGGCAGAGCTTCCTGCTGAAACCCGAAGGAGAACAGATGCTCTTGATGAGCTCGGAAACTCGACAGCCGCAAGAGGAAAAGGATTATCCATCGGTGCAGCCGCCCTAACAGCGGTAACTCTTATAGCTGCTTTCATCGAAGAAATCCGCGGAGCAATGATAAATATGGGTATAAAGATCATAGAAATAGGGGATAAGGTAGTAGATGTGGTAAATGCTACCGTAATAGATATTATTGATTACCTCGGTGGCTCAATAATGGATATTAGATTTATAATAGGTTTATTCATCGGCGGTGCGATCATAGCAACATTTGCGAGTATGACAACCCAGGCAGTTTCCAAAGCAGCAGGGGAAATGATTGAGGAAGTCAGGAGACAATTCCGTGAGATAAAAGGAGTAATGACAGGTGAGACAACCCCGGACTATGGAAAATGTGTGCAGATTTCCACCCTCGCTGCACAGAAAAAAATGATTGCACCAGCTCTCGTGGTTATACTTACCCCAATTTTAACAGGGCTTATACTCGGACCAATCGCAATAATAGGTTTACTTCTTGGGAATCTCGTGGTTGGCTTCATCTTCGCGATCTTTATGGCTAACTCCGGAGGTGCATGGGATAATGCAAAGAAATTTATAGAACGAAGCAAATCCGAACTAAAGGATATCATAAAGGAAGGGATAAAAAAGGTTTCAAGACGTGGACTCTGGCCATTTTTCCTCACAAAAGAATACAATAGATTTCTCTTTGAACTTGTAAATCTTAACCCAATAGCATTTAGTATCGATGAGGAAGTATCCGAGTATCTCGCAGAGGCAATCGACTACATTGAGAAAGAGTACTTTGTCAAAAACAAAGACATCAACGAGATTATCAGGAAAATTGAAGAAGATAGAAATAATCCCGAGTTTGACGATGAACAACTGAAACTCGCTTATAGAAAACTGAATCAAGATGACAGGCTGATGTTTGTAGAATACCTGAAGCTCGCTAAAGAGGATAAAACATTTTTAATGGAAATGAAAGACGTCAAAGAGAAATTCACATCTATAATGAACAGCTATTCGGCAGCAGTAACAGGCGACACAGTGGGTGACCCCCTAAAAGATACAAGCGGACCTTCACTTAATATCGCTATCAAGCTTGCAACAATGGTTAGCATAATAACCATAGGTCTTGTAATGAGATATAATATATCCGATATATTGTTTAAGTAGTCATCCCGCTCTACTCGTAGCGCAGTGCCTCTATCGGATTCAATCGAGCAGCCTTCATTGACGGGTAAATACCGAAGGCAAGTCCAATACCAATTGAAAACCCCACCCCAAGAAAAATAGACCAGAGAGGAATAGTAGGTGAAATTTTTAGTGCAAGGCCGGCGACTGCACCTATCACCAGTCCGAATATAACCCCTATTATTCCGCCTGCAAGGCAGATAGCTATAGTTTCTGTAATAAACTGATAAAGTATATGAATTCTTTTTGCACCGATAGCTTTCCTGATTCCAATTTCCCGGGTCCTCTCGGTAACAGCAACCAGCATGATATTCATAATCCCAATTCCTCCAACAAGCAGTGAGATTGCACATATAACCACAGCAGCAACAAAGATAAAACCTGTTAATTTCTTCAGAGTCTGCATGACAGAATCCTGGGTCACCACTTCAAAATCATTTGGCTCCCCTGGACGCACCTTTCTGACCATTCTTAAAATACTGATAGTCTGATCCATGGCCTCCTGAAATAGCTCTCTGTTTTTGGCCTTGACAGATATTCCTACAGACCTATTACTCCCATAAAGTTTCATAAAAGTGGATATGGGAATCACAACATAATTATCCTGGCTCTCTCCAAATACTTTCCCACGCCTATCCAGAACTCCTATAACCTTGAATTTTACATTGTTTATCTTGATATATTCTCCAATTGGATAGGAAAAAGGGAATAGCTTATCCTCTATATCAGCTCCTATCACTGCCACTTTTCTTTTGTATCGAATATCATCCTTTGTGAAAAAACGTCCCTCATCGATATACCTCATTTCAAGTTCCAGCCAGTTCTCATCAGACCCGATTATCCCAATATTGGGGTTGGTTTTTTTGTCTTTATACTTTATTTCCTTTCCCCAGGTATATACCTGTGGAGATACAACAGAAACTGCTGTAGCATATTCTTTTATTGCCTCTACATGTCTAAGAGTTAAATTCTTCCTTTGTCGATATTTCTTATCCAGTTTCCCAAGCTGCACAGCAGGATATTTCTGAATGTAGAAAGTATTGCCTCCTATCATAGCAAGAGTCTTATTCATATATGCTTCAAGAGCATCGATAATGGACATCATACCAATTACCGAAGATACACCTATGACTATGCCAAGGGTCGTCAAAAATGTCCGTAGCTTATGTGCCTTAATCGTCTGGAATGCTATTCTGATTCCTTCTTCAAAATTCATTTTTCTCACTCATACCTTAAAGACTCAACAGGGTCAAGTTTGGAAGCTTTCGCAGCCGGGTAAAGACCAAAAAATACACCAATCAGCGAGGAAAAAATTACTCCACCCACTACAGACCATAACGGTACAGTAGCAGGGAAGGGAGTCAGTTTATCGATCAACATCGATACTATAAAACTCAATATAACTGCTATTAACCCCCCAACTCCGCAAAGCATAGAAGATTCTATCAAAAACTGAAGCACAATTGTGCTTCTTTTCGCTCCTATAGCCTTCCTGATTCCTATCTCTCTCCTGCGTTCAGTAACAGACACCAGCATAATATTCATAATCCCAATTCCCCCAACAATGAGGGATAAAGCACCTATTCCAAACGCAGCAGTGTAGAGCCCCCGCGTCAAATCCCTGTAGGTCTTAAGCAGAGTTTCCTGCCTGTTTATCGAGAAGTTGTCAGGTTCAGTTGGTTTTAGCGCCCTTGCCACCCTCATCCAGAATCTCAGCTCCTCACTAGCTTCCTCCATAAGGGAAGGATCCTTCACCTTAACCTGAATTCCCACTGATCTCCTATGACCGAATTTACTGTATAGCGTGCCAAGAGGTACATAGACATCGATGTCAAGGGATTGACCAAATATATTCCCTCTTTTGGATCGAACTCCCACCACAACAAATTTTTGTCCCCCAATTAAAATCTTCTTCCCAATAGGATCATCATCTTCAAATAACCTCTCTTTTATCTCGTAGCCTATTATAGCGACGCTTCTTTTTCTACTTATCTCAATAGGGCTAAAAAAACGCCCCTCATCAATTTCAAAGTTTTCTACATCTTTCTCTTCATATACAATTCCTACCACCCTTATATCTTCCAGAATTTTATCCTTATACTTTACTATTGACCTCCTTCCACTTGTCGGAGCAACAGCCTCTGCATATTTGGAGTGTTCTCTGATGAATGAAGCTTCCCGCAAAGTTATGTCTGGCCTATTTTTGTACTTATACCAATCATCCATGATAATCCATGGGTACTTATTTATGTAGAGGACATTGCTCCCTATGTTTGATATTTGTTCCGCGAACCCTTTGTTAAGTCCACTAATTATTGAGGCCACAGAAACTATTGTCAAGACCCCGATAACAATTCCCAGAGTTGTCAGCGAGGTTCTCATCTTATTGGCTGCTAAAGATTTAAAAGCTATCTTAAAATTTTCCCAGAAGGTAATGAAAGCTCCTAACCACTTCATGAAGCTACACCTGTATCGTCAATGATTCGTCCATCCCTGATGTGAACGATTCTCCTGGCATGATCCGCTATGTATTTTTCGTGAGTAACCAGTATTATCGTATTCCCATTTTCATATAGTTCTTCGAAGATTTTCATTACTTCCTCACCAGCCTTTGAGTCAAGATTACCCGTTGGCTCGTCCGCCAGTAGAAGAGAGGGCCTATTCACAAGGGCTCGCGCTATGGCCACTCGTTGCCTCTGACCACCCGAAAGCTCACTGGGCCTGTGATGTTTTCTATCTTTCAGACCAACTATTTCAAGTGCATGTTCGGCGATCTTCTTTCTTCGAGAAGCAGGTACCCCGGCATATATTAGAGGTAACTCCACGTTGTGGAGGGCATTTGCCCTTGGAAGCAGGTTGAAAGTCTGGAAGACAAATCCTATTTTTTTGTTCCTTATTTCCGCCAGTTGACTGTCATTCATCTCATGAACTGGAACTCCCTCAAGGTGATAGACCCCCTCCGTTGGGGTATCAAGGCATCCTATTATATTCATTAAAGTTGATTTCCCCGAACCAGAAGGTCCCATAATGGCAATGTATTCCCCCTTACGAACCGTTAGGTCTATACCCCTTAGAGCATGAACCTCAACTTTTCCTACTTTGTAGACTTTTTTTATCCCCTTAAGCTCTATCAACTTGTCCATTTACCCACCAAAATAAAAGTTAATCCTATACGAAACATTGGAAAAATCGATTTCTGGAACTCCTGTTACCTTTTTACCCTCATGCTTCCACGAATTAAGCTTCCAGCAGTAGATATAGTTTACATTAAACCCCACAGCAAACCACCTGAAAATGTTGTACCTAAATCCTATTGTGGGCATTAGATAACCAAAACCCCTTGAAAGTTTAACTTCGTAATCCAGGTTAGTATGTTCAGTCCCAAGCGTGTCTATTCCAAATTCGCTCCACAACTCGTCCCACGATCTGGGGCCTGTCCACTGAACCATCTTTATATCTATCCCTCCACCACCTGAGCTCAGGCCCAGGTATAGCTCTGTGTTATTGAAAGGATGAAATACCTTCTCCACCAGAAAGCCACCAAGCCCCATTGACAGGGTGACTTCCTTTTGTACATGGTAGGGTTTCCCATCCTTAGACACGCTGCCACCGAATCCATAACCTCCAATTCTTATCCCTTTCCCGAGGAAAGCCCATCCTCCCCCACCTGTAAGGATCATGTGATCATCCATAGATGGAAGACCCACCTCTGCTAACTTCTGGTTCAGCGCAGGCAAATCCAGATTTAGATACATAACCTCGAAACCACCGGCCCCTCCTCTGAAAAAACCATGTTTATATCTCCATCTTGGATGGTCATCATCATCTTCCGAATACGCTGAAATCGCAAAAAGTGCTAATAACACAATTACACCAATAAAATTTCTTGTTACCTTCATTTTCCTGCCTCCTTTTCAGGCTTATTAACAATTTTTACAGGGGAACCATCTTCTAGCTCTTTACTGATAGCCTTGTAACTGCCGGTAACCACCAGCTCCCCCTCCTTGAGCCCCTCCACTATTTCGAAATGTGTATCACTACTAAGTCCTATTTTCACAGGTCTGGCCAGAGCAACGGGGACTCCATAACTCTTATACTTCGAGGTGTCTGGCAACTCCCTAGGATACTTGACAACAAAGACAATCTCCTGAGGCTGATTCTTGTTCGCTTTCTGCAGGTCAGGGCTTGTCCTCGCCGTCACACACTGAATTGGTACTATGAGAGCGCTGTCACTGACATCGGTTACAATGTCTGCCGTGAGCGACATCCCTGGCCTCAGCCTTGGATCGGAATCAGTAAGCATAATTTCTACATCAAAGTCAGTAACCTGCTCTTGGGTCCCCAGGTTTCTAATGTTTGCACTGTGGGCAATTTCGATTACTTTTCCCTTAAAAATCTTATCAGGAATGGCATCTATCTCAATAGTAGCAGTATCTCCTTCAACAATATTTACAACGTCCGTTTCATCCACCTCAACTTTAGCTTTCATCTTCGAAAGATCTGCAACAACCATTATTACATCAGCCTGGAATACAGATCCTAAAGCAATTTCACCAACTTCTTTCCTGACATCTGTGACTATCCCATCTATCGGCGACACTATCCTTGTTTTGCTGAGATCATCATACGCCTGTTTTACCATAGCTTCTGCCTGGACAACATTACTTTCTGCAAGTTCCGCTTGAGCGATAGCCGCTTCCAACTCAGCTTTGGAGGCAAGTTTTTTCTCGTAAAGTGTTTTGACCCGATTAAGGTCACTAATTACTTTTTTCCTGTTTGCTTTACTACTCTCAAGAGAAGACAAAGCTCTTTCATATGCAGCTTTGTACTGGGCACTATCCAGCTCTACGAGAAGTTGTCCCTTCTTTACGGTATCCCCCTCTTCCACAGTGATCTTCATGATTTTTGCACTTACATTTGCACTGATCTTTACCTCAGTAACAGGGACCAGATAACCGGAAGCATTAACTTTCTGAACGATCCTCCCCCTTTTCACCTCACCTACCTCAACAGGCACTTTTTTACGAGAGTCTTTCTTAAGGTTTGCAACAACAATTATTGCAATCACTATCAAAACAACTGCAATTATTACTATCTTCTTTTTCCCTTTCATCATGTTTCCTCAAAGTTTTATAACTCTCCCATCAAATACAGAAGCTGAGCTTCAGCAATTTTGGCGTCATACATGGTAGAAATCATCACCGCTTTTGCTCTGGTAAGTTTTACCTCTGCATCAAGAACTTCTAAAAGCGTAGCAGAGTTTAACTTATACATCTCTCTCGCAAGCCTCAGGTCTTCCTCAGCAGATTTAATGTTAACTCCGCTGATTTCAAGCATTTCTATATAAGTGTTAAGCATATTTAACAAAGCATCCACCTGTTTAAGGACCTCTTTCTTCTTCTTGTCAATTTTCTCATCGTAGGATTTATAATCCAACCAGCTTTGAATAATTCTCGACTTTCTGGAAAAACCATCAAAGATAGACCAGCTTAGGGTAATTCCTATTGAGGTATTCCACCACTTGTCGAGAGGAGTATACACCTTAGAAAACTCTGCTCCTCCCCTTGAGTATGAAAAGGATGAATAAATGGAAGGATAAAGGTCCGCTTTGTTGATTTTATAGTTTATAAAAGCAGCTTCCTTCTCCATCTCCATCATTGTCAATTCCAGATTGTTTGACAGAGCAGCATTTACTGCTTCCTCTTTTGATATCTTAATAGGTCTTTTATACTCCTTTTCAACAACCACAATTGGTACATCTGGCGCCCTACCGATCGCAAAGTTTAGTTCCATCTGGGCATTTTCAACCGCAGTTTTCTGCTGGAGCAAGCTTAGTTTATTATTTCCGACGTTAACTCGTGCTTTAAAGACATCCCGCTCAGCTACCTTACCTACGCGGAATAATTCCTCTGTTTTCTTCAGCTGTTCCTCGCTGCTCTCTAAAGCCGACTGATAGACCTTGAGCATTTGTTGTGCCTTCAGGAGTTCATAAAACTTTTGAGTCACGTTCATAATAATATACTGCCTTACTTGCTCCATGTATAGCCTTGAATTTGAAAATAAAAGCTTTGCAAGCTTAATATTGTTCCACCATTTCCCTCCATCGTATATATTCTGATAAAGGTTCAGGCCAAAATTGTAGTAGTAGGTTGTCGTATCTCCTCGTCTGAATGTTATATTGTTAAATACATATTCGCTCGGGCCCTGTGTGGAGCTACGAGCACCCAGACTCGAAGAAAGTCTCGGCAGTATTCCACTATACGAAGCGCTAATCCCAGCTTTAGAACTCTTCATCTGTATATTAGCAAGTTTATAGTCAGGGCTTTCTTTTAAAGCCATATCAATACAGTCCTGCAATGTAAGAGGTTTATTCTGTGAATACACCTGAATTGTTAGAAATAAAAAAACCAGCCAGAAAATTTTTCTGCTCATTCGTTCCTCCATGAGCTATCTCTGTACTAAAAAACAGGGGATAAGGACGATAGCCCGGCTAAAATTAGAGCGAGCACAAGCCAGGCTACAAGCATAACACTTATTGCCTTTGAAGGTTTAACCCCTGTAAAGATCCCTACTCCGAAACCGATAAGAAGCACCTTCCACACTGTAAAGACATCCACCGCATTGAAAAATCTGAAGATAAAGGTGCCCGAAGGTTCCAGAAACACTGCAAGACTGGTATAAACCTTTGTGGTTCCTCGAGAAACCATCAATGGCACCTTTACCAAATATCCCAGAACCCCCACAAGGTTAGCATACGAGTAAATAGCCACTGCACTCAGAAACTTTACCTCTCCACCAAGAATAAAGTTGGCAACAAGCTGAATAAGTAGAGCAGTAATGAGAATAGAAACTCCTATAACTATTGGTGAGATTATATATGACCTGACTCCTACTGGATTGGACTCAATTCGTTCTATTATCTCCTCTTTGCGAGACTCAGGAATTTTATCGCTTTTCTCTATTCTGGCTACCTGTTCCTTCACCGCTATCGGGGTAACATAGGGTATGGTCGCAAGCGAAACTATAACAACAACCAAAAAGGGAATAAGGAAATCCAGCCAGCTTACTCTCTCTTTGATTGATGAAAAAGTTTTACTTGGCTCCCAGAATACAGAAATAATTCTCTTTAAGTATAGCATGCAACTCTCCTTTTTATTTTACATTTATATTCTCTTGAGAATATAACAAAGCCTTAGATTGAGTTTGGCTTTTTTGGTTGTCCTTTGTCGCTGGAAGATTTTTGAAATTCGCTTAAAAGTCTATCTTTATTAGCAAGAAGGAAATCTTTTGCCGCTTCATAGGTATTTGGGATCTCCCCATTTAGAATCGCTTCCTCTATAGCTTTCTTAATATAGCCAACGGCTGGACCCGGTTGAAGATTGCAAATCTGCATTATCTCATCCCCCCTAACCGGAGATTGAAATGACCTGAGCCTGTCCTTTTCTTTAACCTCATTAACACGCTTCACCACCCGATCAAAATTCCCCATATACTCGGCAACCTTCTCGGGGTTCTTTGACGTTACATCTGCTCTACATAGCGTTATCAGGTCATCCAGATCCTCTCCTGCTTCCACAATGAGTCTCCTCACGGCACTATCTGTAACTCCCTCCTCTGCTAGAGATATCGGTCTTAAATGCAGACGGGTTAGTTTTACAGCATACTCCATTACTTTATTGGGAAGCCGCAATCTCCGACATACATTCCTTATTATGGGAGCAGCTACCTCATTGTGACCATGAAAAGTCCACCCTTTCCCTTCTACAAATTTTTTCGTTACGGGCTTTGCAATATCGTGTACCAGAGCCGTAAAACGCAGTTCAAATTTATCTGTATATCTCGAGATGTTATCAAGAACCTGCATCGTGTGATAAAACACATCCTTATGGTGGAAACCATCCCTCTGGTCAATCCCTCTTAAAGCATCAATTTCTGGTAGAACCAGAGGAAGTAAGCCAGCCTGTAACATAAGAATAAAACCCTTCGAAGGTTTGATAGGCGACATTATAATTTTTTTCAGCTCTTCGGTGATTCTTTCCTGAGATACTATACTCAGTCTTTCCTTTACCTCTCTTATTGCATTAAAAGTGCTACGCTCTATGTGAAATCCGAGCTGGGTAGCAAACCTGATCGCTCTAAGAATTCTTAGCGGATCCTCCGAAAAGGTTGTTACAGGATCCAAAGGGGTCCTGATAAGACCACTATTAAGATCTCTTAGCCCACCAAAAGGATCAATTAGAGTGAAAATTCTATCCTCATTCAGCGGCATTGCAAGGGTATTAATGGTGAAGTCACGTCTCGCAAGATCTCCATGTAAGTCGCTTTCAAAAACAATAGGCTTCCTAGAGTCAGGTCTATAAACCTCTGAACGTGCTGTTGCTACCTCTATGTTGATGCCTCGGTAGGGAATAGACGCAGTCCCAAATTCTCTATATTCCACAACCCTTTTTAGTCTAAAGGAGTAAGCTATCTTATGCGCAAACTCGATAGCATCCCCGACAACAGCAATATCAATATCTTTTGTAGGTCTCCCCAGAAACTTGTCTCGTATAACTCCCCCAACAAGATATACTTCCAACCCACACTGATCCGCTATTTTGCCTATCCTCTTTACTATTTTCGTTAACCTATCTTCTTCAGGAAATAAGTATCTTAAAAATGCCATAGATTCTCAAAAGCCTGCTAAATTTACTATACGGGATATAGAATTGCAAAACAGGTATGATTCAAAGACTATAAACTCCATAAGGTAAGATACCCAGGATATTTTTCGCCAAAAAAGTAAACCTGTCGGTAAACCAACTCAAAACTTCATATGTATCAAAACGACAGGACTCGAAATAGCACCTGCTACCATTCCCGACCACCGGCTCCTCTAAATGACCAGCCTCATTTAATGATTGTCTGAGTCACAATTCATTGCAGAAGCAAGCAGGGGAATCGATAGTGTCACTGTCATAAAACATTTCGGGAAGTTCTCCCTATTGAAGCTGTTGCCAAATCCACACAAGAAAGCAACTACTGATGTAGCAAGGAGCTAAACCCAGATTCTCATCCCCTACTAAAAAGGAAACACCTTACCATACGCTCTTCAGTTCTGTATTCGGGTGGTTCATTCTTGAAACATTCGGGCATGCTGTATTTGCAACTTCGGGAAAAAATACAGCCGTCTGACCGGAGGGAAAAGTTGTAATCCCAAAGCTCATTGCCCATAGAAAACAATCTATCAAGGGAGGTTGCTTCTATAAGCTGTTTTGTATATGGATGGAAAGGATCAGAAAAAATCTCCTTTTTACTTCCAAACTCAAGCAGATATCCGTTAAAAATTACCCCCACAAAGTCCGCAATTCTATGCGCAAAATAGACATCGTGAGTTACAAGAAAAATGGAAAGGCCATTTTTTTCAATCTGATCATTATAAATCATCGCCAGCTCTTTTTTGCTCTCATAATCAAGACCGGTAGTTGGTTCATCTGCAAGGAGAATAGCAGGTTTCTTCGACAGCGCAAGAGCCAGAGAAAATTTCTGAGCCTGTCCTCCTGATAACTCAAAAGGGTACTTGTTGAAAATTACCATAGGTCTTTCAAATCTAACGGTTTCTAATAATTCAATTGCTTTTTGTAGTTTTTCTTTTCGAGAACCATCTACCAAATCCATCAGTTGCTCTCCACACTTTATAATAGGATTCATATAACGCCTGGGCTCCTGGAATGTAATAGCAACCTTCTTTCCTCTCAATTCGTGGAGTTCACCTTCTTTCATCCTCAGAATGTCAAGAGAACTCTTTCCCCTCCTCAATAGAATTTCCCCCGTAATGTCAAGCCCTTGCGGGAGTAATCCCAACACGGAAAGGCAGATAGTTGTTTTGCCACTTCCGCTCTGACCGAGTATCGCAGTTACACCCTCCTCTGCAACGCCAAGTGAGACATTCTTCACCAAAATCTTCTTTGCTGGAAGGGCTGTAACGGTCAGGTTTTTTAACTCCAGCTTATAATTCGGCAATGTACTTCTCCCTGAACTCCCCGGCAGTCATAGTTTCTGTTATTTTCCCTTGATCCAGCAGGAGAACCCTATCGGACAAAAAAGAAACGGTAAAAATATCGTGTGTTATTAAAAGATAGCTCAGATTATATTTGTTCTTAAGATCCCTTAGGAGAACAGCAAGTTTCACTTTTGTCACATGATCCTGGGCTGTGAAAGGCTCATCCAGTATCAAAACCTCCGGGTTTGTACACAATGCTTTTGCTATACATACTCGCTGTAGCTCTCCCCCACTCAACTGGGATGGCAACCTATCCATATACGAAGCATCCAGGCCTACCATGTTTAGATAACGCTTAACGCTCTTACCACTTTCTCTCCCTATCGAGTCCTCCAGAACAGTCTTGATCCTTTTCATCGGATGAAGTGAAAGAAAAGGATCCTGGAAAATGGGCTGAATCCTCCTTCTAATTTCTCTGCGCTTTCTCCCCCTTATCTTCAATATATTGATACTATTCAATAAAACCATACCATAAATTGGTGCAATAAACCCCAGGATAGCCATTGCTATAGTGGTTTTTCCAGAACCAAGTTTTCCAAAAATTGCCAGACATTCTCCCTTCTTAAGCAAAAAAGAGACGTCTTTCACGACTGGCTTTTTTTGAGAGTAACCCACTGTGAGATGCTTTACTTCAAGAATTATATTATCGCGAGACATTTTCCTCTAAGGAATCTTTTATCCCATCTGCTATGAAATTTACAGCTGAGACCAAAATAATTATGACAAGTCCTGTAAAAATGACAATCCAATATGACCCAGCAGGGTCATACCTTGCCTGTCTTAACAAAGTTCCAAGGCTGGGTTCTGGTGAAGCATAGCCAAGTCCCAGGAAACTCAAGCTGATTTCTATGAGGATAAAAGAGGCAAAACTCAAAGTAAAGGAAACTAGAAACTTCCCACGCAGAAGAGGGAAAATATAGCCCAGGAGTACCTTAGGGAAACTCAGCCCAGCAGCAACCAGAGACTTGTAAAGCAGACTCTCTTTTATAACCTTAATCTCTCCTCTTATTATCCTCGCTGTTTCCATCCACGAGAGGCAAGCCAGCAGGAAAAAGGATACAAAAATATCTCTGCTGAGGATTCCTGAAATTAAAAGAATCATTACCAGTTTGGGAAATCCCAACAACACATCAGCAAGCCTCATCACAAGCTCACTAATAATACCGCGCGAGAAGCCGGATATAACACCCGCAATTATTCCTATAATGAGTGATACAAGAGATGCCAGAAAACTAACCATTAGAGTGTTAGCAGTTCCCTTCATTATCCGTGCCATCAAGTCTCTCCCATACATGTCAGTACCCATAGGATGATCTATCGAAGGAGCAGACAGAGGATTGCTCAAATCCTGTTCATATGGACTTACCCTGTAAAATACAGGAAGGACAAAAGCAAATACCACAATAAGCACTAAAACTGCAAGACCAAATCTAAGGTTTTCTATCTTTCTAATTTTCATTGCAACTGGACCCTCGGATCTATTATATGAGAGATTATGTCTACCAACATGTTAAAGAATACCACAAAAAAGAACATCAAAGTTGCAATTCCCATTACAACAGGGTAATCTCTTGAAAGAATGGAAGAGACAATAAGTCTTCCCATACCAGGGAGAGAAAAAACTACTTCTACTGTTATCGCTCCTCCTATAATGAAGGGAACCGCGGTTCCTATCAGATTGATAACCGGAATTAGAGAATTCTTAAAGCAATATTTGAAGATAATCTTACGCTTATCGATACCACGAGATATAGCTCCAATAGTGTATGATGAACTCAGAGCATTGATCATGCTCTCCCGGGTATATTTTGCAAAAGAAGCCATCAGCGTTAGTGATAGGGTAGTAACGGGCAGTAGTAGATGGATAATGTAATCAAAAACTTTTCCTACAAATGAAAGATGCTCATGATGGATACTTCTTATCTGTGAAGACGGGAATATTCCCAACCAATATGATAACAAAAGTAGCAAAACAAGCCCCAACCAGAACGAAGGTACAGAGTAAAAAAACATAACAGCAGTACTGCATATCCTGTCGAAAAGTGTCCCCTTTTTCATGGCTGAAGCTATCCCGATGAAGCAACCCCCCAGGACCCCTATGAAAAGAGAAGAGAGAGTAAGAGCCAGAGTCGGGACTAAAGCGTCACCAATCAGGGAAAGGGTCTTTTCTGGGTATATAAAAGAATACCCAAAGTCAAGTCTTACAGCATTATAAAGCCATTTCAGATACTGCAGTGCCACAGGCTGTGAAAGGCCATATCGTTCCACAAGCCCCTGTCTTACAGACTCTGGTAGAGCTGGATTAATAAAAATTCCCGTGGGATCACCTGGAATAAGATGTACCAAAAAGAACGTCAAAGATACGCCTACAAAAATTACTATGAGTGATATGATAAGCCGCCGAATAATAAAGGCAGCCATTTATAACCTGTCTCGCTGGAGTTTCTCTTCTGCCGGAATCCACCAGCTTTCTACATTCACAAAAGGTCCTCTCACATCAAACACGGTACCTTTGAACCTACTGTCAACTGCTACGCAGAAGTATTCATAGTACAACCATGTATAGGGTAATTCGTAGGAAAGCATTTTCGCTATTTCATTCCAGTACTTTTTCGCCTGCTCAAATGTTTTGGCACTCAGAGCCATATCCTCGAGCCTGTCGTATTTAGGCGATAGGTAACCGGTAAAATGGAATGGAAGAAAAAAGGTCTTGCTATGAAAAAGAGGGGTCAAATAGACTTTTAATCCAACATTCCATCCAATGAGAGCAGCATCATACTGTCGTTCAGGAAGTATGTAACCGAAAAGGAAAGCAGGCTCCACGATTTTAGGGATGACCTTAACCCCAATCTTTTTAAGCTGGTCCTGGACAATCACAATGGCACGCTCTCTTCTGGAATTGCCCGCATTAGTGTACATCTCGAAGCAAAACTCTATAGAGTCTTTTTCCAGTATTCCATCACCGTCTTCATCCCTCCAACCTTCTTCTCTCAGGAACTTCTTTGCCAGACTGGGGTTGTAATCCCACCTGTAAAGTACGGTGTCGTTGTATGCCCAAAGGATAGGAGGAATAGGACCATCAAGAGGGATTGCCAGACCCTCAAGTACCACCTGTCTGAGCTCATCCCGATTTATTGCCATGGTAAGAGCAGCCCGTACCTTCTGGCTTGAAAATAGCCTGTGAGGTACCAGTTTCCTTATTGCCGAAGTATCCTTTTCTCCCTCTTTGCTACCAATTATTTCGAAGTATGACCGGGGTTCGAATAGGTTCCATCCAATGAAATCATAGGCTCTCCCTGGTAATCTGTAAGGATGCGCATGCGTTTTCTTTTTCTCCCAGAGCTTCTCAACTTTTATGAAATAGTGAGGTGAGATTCGGTAAGCAAGATCAATTTCCCTGTTTATCAATTCGTTGAAAATTGTAAGCTCATCAGGTAGTATTTTAAATATTACTTTGTTTAGGTACGGTTTCCCCTTGTCATGGTAATTTGGGTTCCTTTCCAGTGTTATGTTTTGCTGGAAAACCCAATCTTTAAAAATGAAAGGACCGGTTCCGACAGGACTCCTACCGAAGTTGGAGCTGTGAATTCGGGCAGGAGGGATGTCCTTCAAAATGTGTTCGGGCACAATGTAACCTTCCACAGCATCCATGAGCATATATGGGTACCTCTGATCAAATCGGTATATCACAGTCGAATCGTCCGGGGCTGTAACTTCGATAATATGATCCTTAAAGGTTATTCCATCCCATCCCGTTTCGGGGTTTGTTTGGAGGCTGTGAGTAAAAACGACGTCTTGAGAGGTGAATTTCACTCCATCATGCCAGTATACATCGGTCCTCAAATGGAAAACTATACTCAGACTATCGTGGGAAAATTCCCAGCTCCGGGCAAGTCTCGGGGAAAAGGTAAGAAGGTCGCT
>Ga0136651_10000732_pt1 | contig 18039 bp, 15 predicted proteins | sample Mar14236cmmetaG_FD_94867 | JGI IMG/M metagenome (GOLD analysis project Ga0136651, IMG submission 94867) | Marine hydrothermal vent microbial communities from Guaymas Basin, Gulf of California to study Microbial Dark Matter (Phase II) - Marker... ... | reverse complement strand
TTCAGTTTTTGCGCGCAAAAACTGAATTTAGCTTCGCTGGCCTTCGGCTCACGCTAATGTTTCGCTTCGCTATACATTAGCGTGAAATGTGAAATGCTGATTGTCATGATTTACGCTGATTAACATATTAGACTTGTCCGAAAATAAAGGTTTTTCGAGTTTAACTTATTGTTTATATTGGCTAAAAATTTATTTTCGGACAAGTCTATTAATCCATTCAACATCAATTTAAGCACTACACCCATTTGCAAAAACGATCAAAATGAAAATCAAAATTCAAAATTTGAACCAGTCACTTATTTCTTATAACATTTTTTATCAATTGAATGTGATTGACTAAGTCTTGAGTCTTCCCTTTTTATTTGTGATAATCCCAAAAAATTTGACTATGCCTTGAACTGTTCATAAAAAAAAGGTATGGTGCAAACTATTTATGCGCCCGATTTTTGCAATAGGAATCACTGATGAAAATACTTGATGTTAAGTCTTTAGCGATTGAATCGGTCAAAGTCATACGTTTTGCACGTTTTTGTGATGACCGTGGTTATTTTACCGAAACCTTTAGAAAAAGTGATTTGTTGAACAATTCTCAAGTGGATTCTATGACGAATCTTGAATTTGTTCAAGCCAATGAAAGTCTCTCAAAAAAAGGCGTGATCCGAGGATTGCATTTTCAATGGAATCCTTATATGGGAAAGTTAGTCAGAACGATCAAAGGGAGAATGGTGGATATCGTATTAGATATCAGAAAAGGTTCTCCAACACTGGGTAAGAGCATAGCTTATGATATGCCGGCGAATCTTGATGCCAATGCCAGTGAATGGATTTGGGTACCGCCCGGCTTTGCACATGGAAATTTCTTCACAGAAGACACCATGATTGAATACTTTTGTTCGGGTGAATATAGCCCAGGCTGTGAGGCCGGTATTTCACCCCTTGCGAAGGATATTGATTGGTCATTATGTGATCCCACACTGAAGAAAGCCTTTGATGAAATGGCTTATTCTACTCAATTAATGACAGATAAAGACAAAAACGGTTTTTCACTCCAAACGTGGTTGGCCGATGAACGTTCTGACAATTTTTTGTACGAACAACTCAAATAATGGAATACGTTTAATGCAAGAAGAACAAATCTTATTGACTGGTGGCAGCGGTTTATTGGGTTTTGAAATGCAACAATTGTTACCCAAGGCGTGGTATCCCACTTCATCAGAATTTAATATCACCCATTATCAGCAAATGCATGATTTTATGGCGGATAAAAGTATTCGTCTTATCATTCATGCAGCGGCTTTTACTTCCCCCCCGTTGATAGATAAAGAGCCTGAAAAGGCCATTGATACCAATATTGTCGGTACGGCTAATATTGTCAAATTATGTATAGCTCATCAGGCACGCTTGATCTATATTTCCACAGACTATGTTTTTAAAGGTGATCAGGGAAACTATAAGGAAGATGCCCCAGTCTATCCCGTGAATAAATATGCCCTGTCAAAACTGGGTGGCGAATGCGCTGTATCGATGTATGATAATGCTTTAATTGTGCGTACTTCTTTTGGGCCTAATGACTTTCCTTTCCCAAAAGCTTTTATTGATCAATGGACAAGTCGAGAAAGTGTGCGCGATATAGCGGCCAAAATCAAAGCCCTTGTGGACACAGAAGTCACGGGGATTGTGCATGTCGGTGGCAAACGCCGGACGGTTTATGACTATGCCAAAAGTTTAGATGAGTCAAAAGAGATCGGCCAGTTATCTATTAATGAGGTTTCATTTACGCCACCCAAAGACACTTCTTTAGATTGTCGTTATTACGATGAAATCGTGACAAAAAAGAGTTAACCTTCAGGAGTAACAAATCAATATGAAAATCTTATTAGCCGGCGGGGCTGGCTATATTGGTTCTTTGTTAGCACCAACCTTATTGGAACGGGGTTATGAAGTTGAAGTCATAGATTTACTCTGGTTTGGTAATCATTTACCCAAAGAAGTCAAAGTGATCAAAAAAGATATCTTTGATTGTCAAAAAGAAGATTTGATCGGTTATGATCAAGTGATCTTTTTGGGCGGATTATCTAATGATCCCATGGCAGAATTTAACCCCGCTTTGAACTTTATTTCTAATGGGGCACAGCCTTCCTATCTCGCCTATCTTGCCAAATTAGCGGGCGTTAAACGTTTTATTTATGGTAGCTCATGTTCCGTCTACGGGTATACGGTGAATGAGCTTTATGATGAAGATTCCCCCGTCACTTGCGCTTATCCTTACGGTATTTCCAAATTACAAGGTGAACGTGGTGTGATCCAGATGCAAGATGATAATTTCTCAGTGATTGCCTTGCGACAAGGTACCGTTTGCGGTTACAGTCCACGAATGCGCTTTGATCTGATTGTGAATACCATGTACAAATCTTGTCTGGTTGATGGCAAAATCACGGTGAATAATGCCTCTATTTGGCGACCGATTCTGGATATTCGCGATGCCGTGAATGGTTATTTAAGAGCCATACAGGCCGATCTCCATATCAGTGGCGTTTTCAATATCGCTTCTGACAATTATACCGTCGGTCAAGTAGGTGATTTGGTTAAAGAGCAAGTAGAAACACTCACCGGCCAGAAAATTGGGATTGAAATCAAGCAAATTCAAGACTTTAGAAATTACAAAGTCACTTGGCAAAAAACCAAAACCATTTTGGGTTATGAACCAAAACATACGGTATCTGATATCATTGTGGATGTGCATAAACATCGCGATGAATATGGCAACTTTGAAAATGACCACTATTACAATATTAGGACTTTTAAAAAGTTAAAGCTTTAACTCACTTTCCACTGTTCACCTATCCGTTTTCAACTCTTCAACCAGATGTATCGAAACAGCTCGACAAGTCGTCTTCCAGTCAGACTTGAAAAGCATTTGATAAACCGAAAAAGGGCTTGCGCGTGGGATTGCCCATAGGGCTTGCGCGTGGGATTGCCCCTACTTCCATTTTATATTGAATAACTATGGATTCATCAACCCATAAAACACAAGTCGATATTTCGATTATTGTCGTTGCTTCTAGTGTTAAAGAACTCATAGATGAGTGTTTTACGGCTGTCAGAAATTCTAATGATCGGCTCAATAAAGAAATCATTTATGTCGATAATGGTTCAACGGATGGCACCGTACAGATGGTTAAAGAAAAGTTTCCAGAAACAGTTATTATTGAAAGTCCAACTAACTTAGGATTCATCAGGGCCAATAATTTAGGCTACCCTAAAGCCAATGGAAAATATGTTCTGATGCTCAACTCTGACGCTTTTGTCGGTAGCGATAGTCTACAAGAAAGCTACGATTTTATGGAACAACACCCTGAATGTGGCGTACTGGGTTGTCGTCTCATTGATAGAGAAGGTACCATGCAACCTTCTGCAAGATATTTTCCAACACCTTGGAACTTATTTTTAACCAACATAGGCATGGTAAAGAATACTATCCCTTTTTTAAAAGGTGTTGATAACATGGAAGTCGATCACAGTCGTATTTTTGAATGTGATTGGGTGATCGGATGTGACCTGTTTACCCGTAAAGAAATTGTTGACGAACTTGATTTTTTTCTCCGCGAAGATTTTTTCATGTATTTCGATGATGCCGATCTGTGCTTAAGGATAAAGCGGAAAGGCTGGAAAGTGTTTTTTTACCCAAACGATGTGATTCATCTCGGTGGTATTAATAGTGCAAAGCTGACAGAGGTGACTGAAAAAGGTAAGTTCACTGAAAAGTACAATTTAGAAAGTGAATACCTCTACTTCAGAAAAAATGACAATGTGTTTTATGTTTTGGCAGATTTCTTTTTGATTGTTCTCGCAGCTTTTCTCAGAGTGATTAAAAAAGTCTTTTTTTTCAAGAAAAATATTGTTATCAAAAAGACTTTAGATCGTGTTGCTCTGGCTTTTAACATTTTGGTTAAAACACGTTTTGGGAAAGTGCCTATACATTAATTAAAACTTGAGTATTCCAGTATAAATAGCTTGGTTTATGGTATTAAAATCAATTCTACGCAAAAGTTTTGCGGAACAAAACTTTTGCGTAGAAAGTTATATTGCGCTTTAGCCAATTTCTTTTTCTGGAATACGTATCAAAAGCCATCAGGAACGTAGAGGTCACCTTTAATGAGCATGATCGTACTGATACCTGCCTTCATTGCTGCTTATTTTGCGTTTACTCGCTCTCCCCATTGGGCTTTCTTAAATGTCTACATTCCTGTATTTTTTCTATTTCCAAACTACTATCATTGGAAGCCCAAACTCATACCCGATCCTAACTTTGATCAAGCGGTCATCATAGCTATTATGTGGGCTTTTTTGCTCCGCAATCTACCCGGTTGGCGATTTTCATTCACCGATATTTTAGTCATTGTATTTGCATTATTTGTCAGTGTGTCAGAATATCTGAATTTTGGCTATAAAGAGGCCCAAAATTTGATGTTTAATATGCTGGTATCGGTGGTATTTCCCTATATTCTGACTAAAAGTTTAGTTGAACCGGCAGGTTTACGAGAAGAGTTTGCTAAACGTATTGTACTGATGCTCTGTATTGTTGCTTTGTTTATGGCTTATGAACCGCTATTTCGTTCGGGTTTTACTATTTGGCATAAAATACTGGGACGTTTTTTTGATGGCCAAGGCTGGTTTGTCCGTCTAAACCCCCGTTGGGGCTTAGTGCGTGCTAATGGCCCCTTTTCACAACCTATTATGGCAGGCACGACTGTGGCGATAGGTTTTTGCTTACAACTGTGGCTACACTGGAGTCAAGCGGGATTTTCACGGATTATGAATATAACTATACCCAAATTGTCATACCTTATCACCCTGATTCTTTTGGCCGGTTTGATTGCGCCACTTTCAAGGGCTCCGTGGATGGGTACCCTATTAGCACTGATAGTTGTTTTATTCTTGTCAACGCTTATCAGTTTGACCCGTCAACCCAAAATCCGCTATTTGATCTTCGTTGTCATAGTGAGTAGTATCGTTACAGGGGCTCTCATCTTAGATAATGTATTTAAACAGTATGCATCTGTGAGTCAGGAAGAGGCGTTTGAAAGTTCTGGAGAGCGTGCATCAATTGCTTATCGTTTTGAATTGTATACCACATACGGGAATATTGTCATGGAGAAATGGGTATTCGGATGGGGAAAACTAGGTTGGCCTGCCGATAAAGCTCAAAAATCTATTGATAACCATTTTATGCTACTCGCTTTGAATCATGGTTTGGTAGCCGTTTTTTCCCAATTGATACTCTTTTTCTACCTGATGATGCGCTTATTCAAGCATGCGATAAGTCGTCCGGCTAGCAATCCACCGAAAAGTGCTATTGAGTTAATGTTATTGGGCATTTTGTTACACTTTTTTTGGTGTGCCACCACAGTCGGATTATTAGATAAAACAACCCCCTTATTATTTATGATTTTTGGTTGGAGCGAAGGATATTTACTCAATCGTCAAAACAATACCCGTTTGACAGCCACACCCATTGCTCATAACCACTTACCCTTTAATTTTAAAAGAGTATTAACCTAAAACGATGGTTTTCAATGTCGTAGGCGAATTATGTTATTCAATTCTTATGAATTTATTTGTCTTTATTTACCCATAACGCTTGTCATTTATTTTTTTCTAAATAAAAGAAGACTGATTATTCCAGCACGCTTATGGTTAGTACTTTGTTCCCTCTTTTTTTAGAGTTACTGGAATCCTAAATATTTACCTTTACTTTTGGGCACTATCCTCTTTAATTTTTATATTGGTAGAATACTGTCCACTTTCCTATATAACAACCTATTCAAAAAAAGCATTCTCATATTCGGAATTTGTGCCAATGTGGGTTTACTGGGATATTTTAAGTATACCGATTTTCTTCTTGAAAACTATAATTTCTTGTTCAGTTCTGATGTTGCACTACAACATATTATCTTACCTTTAGCCATTTCTTATTTCACTTTTCAACAGATTGCTTATCTGGTTGACAGTTATCAGGGACGCACCTCAGAACATAATCTTCTGAACTAAGTACTGAACCATAAATTTTCAGGTATTTTAATTAAAAGAAACAACCAAGAAGAGGGGCATGAGCAAGAGGGGCAACCACAAGGGGTTGCCCCTACGGGCGGTTCGTAGGGGCAATCCAGGGCGAATGCCCCTTGCGGTAAAATACCTGTTTATTTGTGCTTCAGTACTTATAGTCTCTTTGTGTCTTTTTTTCCCCAATTGATTATGGGGCCGATTACTCACCATAAGGAAATTATTTCTCAATTTGCAGAACCGTTTAAAACCCGTCTTAATTACAATCATATTGCGCTTGGTTTGTTTATTTTTTCAATTGGCTTAGCGAAAAAAAACCTTATTAGCTGATCCACTGATTGGGTACGGACACGCCGCTTTTCTGCAAGCACAACAATTAACAATGATAGAAGCGTGGTATGCCGCACTCAGCTATACACTGGCCTACTACTTTGATTTATCCGGCTACGCTGACATGGCTATCGGCATCGGTAAAATGTTTAACATCAATATTCCGATTAACTTCGCCTTATAAAGCCAGAATTTTTTCAGATTATTGGGCACGTTGGCATGTCACACTCACCCGTTTTTTAACTTGGTACGTTTATGTTCCTTTAGGCGGGAATCGGAAAGGCCCTTCTCGTACTTATATCAATATCATGCTCACTTTTATCGTGTCTGGCATTTGGCATGGTGCAGACTGGACTTTTATTGTCTGGGGTGTCATGAATGGCATTTGGGTGGTAGCCGCTCAAATCATGAAAAACATAAATTTACAAATGAATTTCTATCTAGCTTATTGACATTACTTAGCATTGTCATTGGTTGGATATTTTTTGTGTCCAATAATTTTAGTGATGCTTTCTATGTCACACGCACCTTGTTTGATATAAACGCACTCGTTTTCGCTGAGTTACCTCATGCCAATTTCTACTATCAAACCCCTTTCCTCGTCGTTGGGCTATTTATCACTTTATTTTTAAAAAATAGTCATGAGATGGCACAAAATTTTAAGCCAAACTTAAAATATGCCGCTTATACTTCGATTCTATTCATTGTTTCCATGATCACATTAAGTGAAAACGTGGAATTTTTATACTTCCAGTTTTAACCTGAAAAAAAATCCTGTGCTAGAACGAATAAGCATATCAACACCGTTTTCAATCACTTAATAAAGGATGCTCGCTTCAACACAACCCATCATCCTTTTCAAATCATACCCCTTTCTGAAGAAGTCTTTTCGGTGGCACAGACTATTTTATTTCACCATGCACGTACTTTTCAAATTGGCTCACTTGATGCCTTGCATTTAGCCATTTTTAAAACATTACCGCCTTCTCCTATTTTGGTGACTTCAGATCAATCAATGCAAAAAGTGTGTGAACAACTTTCCATTTCCTTTTATGATCCTGAGATTGAGTCAACTGAATAGCCCTTTGTGATTGATAATTGGGATGCCTATTTAGCCACACAGTCAAAGTGATGCCCGTTGATTATCGACGTGCGCTAATGCAAATGCAACAAAACCAAGCTCAACAAGCGTCTCATAATCATTAAAGAAATAACGCAAAAGACGCAAGAGACGCAAGAGACGCAAGAGATGTGATTTTATGCCTAACCTCTATCAAAAAAACCACACATTTTCTCAATGGAGTACTGGAGGCGCTTATTTGCATTTTCTTTATGAAGCCGGTTTATATAATTATCTGAATCTCTATGAGAAAGAACTCAATTTTCAATGATTATAGTTAATTTATAATGCCACGGAAAAACACAGCACGGAATGAATTTTTCCGTGTTTTTCCGTGTTTTTCCGTGGCAAAATTTTAAGCGCAAATTATAACGGTGGACAGTATATTTCCTCCCACCCTTGCCGTGCTTGTTGTGCCATCACCGCTAATTGGCTCTGTTTTTCAGGAGCAAACAAGGCAAATTGCCGCTGTTCTTCTGTAAATATTCTCAACAACTCTTCTACTTGCTCACTGGATAAGTTGGCATAAGCCTCAATAATCCTTTGTTTTTGATCACTTTTAAGAGAAATAGATATTGCCAAGCCTTGTTCAACGGCACGACTGAGTTCTTCCGAAACCAGCGGATTATTTTTCAACACGCCCAGTAGTGGTAAATCTGACCAAATCATTCCCCAATCATGTTGATCGCGGCTTAATAATTCCAATTGTTCATCAGCTTGATCTTGGGGAGTGGAGTCTTTTGTCCACCAAGCAAAGTCGATGAGGCGGTACAATAGTGAAGCTTGTTCTGCCCATTGCGCGGCGGCAATAGTAAACCCTAATGTAGGACGAGTGGTTATTTCTTGTCCCGTTAAGGCGTTTTGGACGGTTTCAGTTTGGGGAAAAATGGTCAATAAATCAGTCTGTTGTTGGGTGGTTAAGATTAACCAAATTTCTTGCCTAAACTGTTGCCACAAGAGGGGTGTCCATGCTTGTTGGGCGATAGCGAGATCAGATTGTCCTAAACGACGTTGTACATTTATTAATTTACCCAAAGCCACTAACCTGTCATTAATCGTCTGCGGAATGCGTGACTCTTTAAGCAGTTGTTCGCGAAACGATAGGGAACGCTCAAAGTATTCTAATGCTTTGTCAAGTTGGTTTTGAGAAACATAGACATCGCATAAGCGGTTTAGGGTTACGGCTAATTCGCGACGGTTTTGCGGCGTAGCGGACTCTTTAGTCAGTTGTTCGCTCAACGATAGGGAACGCTCAAAGTATTCTAATGCTTTGTCGAGTTGGTTTTGAGAAACATAGACATCGCATAAGCGGATTAGGACTGCTGTTAATTCGCGACGGTTTTGCGGCGTTGCGGACTCTTTAGTCAGTTGTTCGCTCAACGATAGGGAACGCTCAAAGTATTCTAATGCTTTGTCGAGTTGGTTTTGAGAAACATAGACATCGCATAAGCGGTTTAGGACAACTGTTAAATCGCGACGGTTTTGCGGCGTAGCGGACTCTTTAGTCAGTTGTTCGCTCAACGATAGGGAACGCTCAAAGTATTCTAATGCTTTGTCGAGTTGGTTTTGAGAAACAGAGACATCGCATAAGCGGTTTAGGACAACTGTTAAATCGCGACGGTTTTGCGGCGTAGCGGACTCTTTAGTCAGTTGTTCGCGAAACGATAGGGAACGCTCAAAGTATTCTAATGCTTTGTCGAGTTGGTTTTGAGAAACATAGACATCGCATATGCGGTTTAGGGTTACGGCTAAATCGCGACGGTTTTGCGGCGTAGCGGACTCTTTAGTCAGTTGTTCGCTCAACGATAGGGAACGCTCAAAGTATTCTAATGCTTTGTCGAGTTGGTTTTGTTCTTTCTGAATATCGCCTAAGCTAGTCAACACATCTGTTTGCACGGAAATAGGTAAATGAGAGCGCAAGGTTTTCTCTAAAATAGACTCAAGGGCAAACCCCCGTTGTTGTTCTCCTGTACCATATAAGAATATAAAAACCAAATCTGCTAATACCAAAGCACGATCAGAACTTTTTTCTGGTAAATGTGCTAACAGACTCTCACATATACTAACTCGTAATTCATAGGCAAGACTTTGGTAATGTTCATAATCCCCTTCTTTCACCCATTCAAGCCACTGCCCAAACTCCGCTTCACTCGCTTTCTCCGGCAAAGGAACCGCACCATAAGGCACCAAACTCAACCGCAAACTCGGCAAATCCTCCACTTGCCCGTGCTGTTCACAAAACCACTGCCCCAAAATTTCATGGCTTAGTTGCCAACCTTCCACAAAACCTATTTTCCGGCGTTGGACAAAACCGCCTATCCGAGATTGGCGCAACGCTTCTTCAATTTCTAAAGTAGAAACGGCGGGTAAATCGGTCAATAACCCTTGTTGACGTAAGGCTTGAATCGCTTCGGATAAGGTTTGGATACTCACCGCCTTTTGAATCAAACTCAAACACCACAACAACGCATCCAATAAACGGGGAGGGTTAAAATCGTGTTTCACTTCTTCTAAACGACTACGCAAAAAATCTGGCAATGCTGTCGTATGATACTTTTCAAAATGGGCGGTGGCTTGCGTGGCAAACTGCTGGGGATTCGCTGCCCATAAATCCCGTAAATTTTTACTCCATTCCGCTAAGAAAATCGGCATATTGTGACTGGCTTGGCACAACTTCTGTAGTAAAGTAGCCGGTAAATCAGTGCGTTGGGGTGTTGGTTGATCTGCTAAAGTTTCTGTCCAATAATGCCAAACCATTTTTTCGGCTTCTGCTTGTGCCAATGCACCAATATCAGCCAATGTCCACGCCTGTTGGGTATAAATATTCAAAGGTTGCCGCACTCGTTCCTGCGGTTGACTGCTCAGCAAAAGATATAAATTCCCTAACACGTCGGTTGGCAATGCGCCTAATACCCCACCCGGATCAAGGGCTTGATTTAAACCATCCAACACAATCACAAAATAAGCGTTGGGCTGTTTATCTGCAAAATAAGCCAAATTATCCCGAATGGCATCTTGCACTTTGGGTAGCGGTAACACATGGTTAGGTTGCGGCAAATCCATTAAGTGATTGAGTACCGTTAAACAATACATGCCCACTCGTAAGGCAATACTGGCTTTGGGTTTTTCAGCACTGGGCAAAGTCTCCTCATTGGCATGGGTTTCTCGCGTTTCCTCTAGCGGCTCCAACTTGGCATCCATACTGATAAATACAGCGTGTCCCATTTCCGCCTGAAAAATCTGCGCCAGTAACACACTTTTACCACTGCCCGATGCCCCTTCTAATAACAAACGATGGGCCGCACTGTCTTTCAATAATGCTAAAACTCGTGCCCCTTCTAAGGAACGCGTGATGGTATTTTCCGCCAATTGCGCCGCAAAATGATCATGCTGTAAATCAAATTGCGGGGGAATCACCACCGGTTGCGTATCCGTCAGGGGCGGTTTAAAGGCAAAATTTTCGCACAGTTCTTGTACTAACCGCTCAATCCGTTGTTTAAATGTCGGTTCATCTGCGGCAGTTTGCCAATGAGTCGGTAACTCCGATGTTTGATAAGTCCGTTGTAAGACACTGGCCACTCGTTCTTTTTTCCAGCGCACACTGTCTAATAAAGCGGGCTGCGGCTTGTCGGCTTGATTGACATCCTGATGATGGTAACGAAAACCCAGCGGCATTAAATAAACAAAATCCGTATAAGCCCGCTGCGGTTGATATAATAACAGCGATTCTTTCCACTCCCAAGTTGCAATAGGCGGGGATGGCGCACGGAAGCTGTCTTTTTCAATCTCTGGCAGTGTCTCCCAAATATTAGCCATGTTTTTACGATCTTTCCGGTTAGTCACACAGCGAAAATGGTGATCGTGCCAATAACAATGCACCCCAACTTGGCGTTGTTGGCTATCGTCCAAGACGATTTCATCAATCAGGGCTAATTGTAAACCGCGATAGGGTTGAAAAAGGGTTTTGAGCGTATTGAATAGAGTATCGACTCGTTCCCAAATTTCATCGTCATCAAGGGTATTGAGATCAAGGGGTTCATAAAATTGAATGGTGTGGCGTAACCGCGCCAGTGATTTTAAAAAATGCCACCGTTCCCCGCCTTGCTTAATCAACCAAAAATAGGGCTGCGTGTTTTGCGTCACCGGGTTAGTATTAGGTTGCTTAGTTAAGATTAAAGTGGTTGGCTCTAAAATAGCCGCTAATTGAGATAAAGGCAATGGCCCCTTCAATTGCTCACAAGCCAATGACAATATCGCACTGCGGCGCAACCAAGTCTCACCGCCCCCACAATGGGGATCCACTAAAGACTCATACACCACGGCTAATCCGGCTTGCAATTCATTCGTCGAGGCGATTAATTGCTGTTGCGTCAATGTCCAATAAAATTGACTGGCAAGGGTGACAAAATGTAAATGGATAAAGGCTTCAAAAACATTGAGGTAATCTTGCAGCGTGTTTGAGCGTTGCAAAGCTTGATAGACTGGGAAAGGCCAATCGGTATCGTCGATTTCAAGTAAATCGCCTTTTATTTCAGGGATTGGCATTAACAAGCCTTGCAATGTCGTTGACGTAAGCGGTTTGGGGCCTTTTTCTAAATAGTCATCCCAAGCAGCCGCGACAGGTTGATTGATAGCTTGCGGCCATTTTTCAAATAGACTCTCAAAACGCACCGCAAGCCCGGTAGTTTTAGTGATCTCATTGAGATAAATTTCTTTCGCCAAGCCAATCAAGCGTTGTGTCGCAAAATGATAAATCAAACCACCGCTTTGCCCAGGCCCTTCAATGGCAGTGGTTTCAAAGGCATCAATGACAATATCGTTTTTTTCAAGTCTGTGTTTGAGCAATTGATTAATGATGCCATCGTAAACGCCAATACCCCGGCCTTCGATATAGCCCGCCGGATAACCAATCGCAATGACATCATCGCCCCGATTTTCCTCAGTAATTAAACCTAATGGCACACAATGTTCGGTGGTATTATCGATTTTGAGGACAGCGATATCCCAAGCTTGGACGGATTTCTCTTTATCCAATTGCGCGGTAAAGGTATCGCCTTCAAATGTTTCAACAGTGATAGTCGAAAATGGCATTGGAATGACTTCGGCAATGCAATGCCACGCTGTTAAAATATAACCATCGGTGCTGATAAAAAAGCCAGTGCCTTTAAAGCCGGAAGTGGTCAAAATTTTGACAGTGGCTTGTTCAAGGGCTAGGCGGGTGTGGTTTTTTAGGGTGTCGGGTATCATTTTAATTTTGACTTTGTCATATTTAAGTATACTTAGCATCGTCATAAATTGCGCTTTTTTGACAGACACAGCCAACAGCTAAAGCAGTTGTCTTAAAGCTCAAGTCACCTAAAGGTGACTAAACCTATCTCTAGCGAGATTTCGAGCGCCAAAAGCGCAAATTGACTTAGACTGTCCACTGTTATAATTGTCGTGTTTTGTTAGTCACCTTTAGGTGACTTAAGCTTTAAGACAACTGCTTTAGCTGTTGGCTAAACCTATCTCTAGCGAGATTTCGAGCGCCAAAAGCGCAAATTGACTTAGACTGTCCACTGTTATAATTGTCGTGTTTTGTTAGTCACCTTTAGGTGACTTAAGCTAAAAAAAGCGCAATTTATGACAGTGCTAAGTATATCTATATATAATAGACAACTCTATTTTTGTCTACTACGGTGTCCTTACACCTCATAAAAAAATGAACACTTATTCTTAATCAGCGTCAATCATGACAATCAGTGCAATCAGCGTTCTATCAGGTTTTTAGATTTGTTCAAACCCTCCAGATCGGTTTAACATCTTCTTGATCACTACACTTATTTATTCAAAAAAACGCTCTTGGATTTTGGGCATTAATATCGTATTATCAATACGATAAAAATATCATTTTACATTGATATTCAAAAAGTGGGAACGAAAATTCGCAAAGATTCGCAAAGAGGAAAAATTCTGCAATGGCTAATAACAACGTCAATTTGCAAACAGAAGACGGTATCAGTCGAATCACGGCTGCCATCAAAAAACATAAGCGTAAACGTGTCACCTATCAGCCAATTACCCCAGAACAACAATTAGGCTTTATTCATCATAATGTAGACTGTATCGGCTGCCGCACCTGTGAAATCGCGTGCAAAGACAAAAACGGTTTACCCCCCGGCCCCCGTTTCCGTCGTGTGCTGTATATAGAAGGCGGTACCTACCCAGACGTTTTTGCCTATAAAGTCAATATGTCTTGTAATCATTGCGCGGAACCGGCTTGTTTGCCCACCTGCCCGACGGGCGCAATCTGGAAACGTCAAGATAATGGTGTTGTTGATATTGACTCCACCTTATGTATTGGCTGTCGTCGTTGTGAAGCGGCCTGCCCTTACGGGGCCCCCCAATTCGATCCCAATGATGGCTTAGTCAAAAAATGCAATATGTGTATTGATGAACTAGAAGCGGGGCGAAAACCCTATTGTGTCGCAGCTTGCATGATGCGCGTCTTGGATATTGGCCCGATTGATCAACTGCTGGCAGGCACTTACAAAACCAAGGCCATCGGCCCGAACGATAAACCGGTAAATCGGGTAAAGAATTTCGCTAATCCAGCATTAACGAAACCCGCTATCGCTTTTATACCCCACAGCAAAGGAAGGGTAGACGATTGATGTCTGAAGCAGAGAACCAAAAAATTTTACACTTATGGCGCAGCGCCGTGGCCAGTGATCTGCGCCTGTTGATGCGATTCCATGATCGAGAAACCGATTTGGAATGGTTAGAAACGCTGAAAGAACAAGACTTTCCTCACAATCTTGGCTTAAAACTGCAAAGCGAAATCGGCATAACGTGTTGCGATTTGATGCGTCAAGCGATCAAAGCACTGCCGACGACGATTGATAGCAACTACCTAGAGAATCTTGCAGCCGATTTCGCCGCGATTTATCTCAACCACCGTTTACAGGCCTCCCCTTGCGAATCCGTCTGGATTGATGAAGAGGGTTTAATGCACCAAGAAGCCATGTTTCAGGTACGTCAGTGGTATCAACAATATGAGCTTGCAGCCGAAAATTGGCGAATCCGCCCAGACGATCATCTCGTATTGCAATTAGCCTTTATCGCGCATCTATTTGAATTAGATACGAAAATAGAGACTTTACAGCAAGCTGCCCAATTTCTGGATGAACACCTATTACGTTGGATAAACGATTTTGCCAAGCGCGTTGCCGCGCATTGCAACACCGACTACTACGCAGGAATAAATCTACTTACCGCGCAATACTTAGAAGAACTACGGGATATATTGGCAGAATTGTTAGCAAAACCCAGGCCCACAGCTAAAGAAATCGAAAAACGCCTACGGCCCCAAAAAACGATTGAGCCAGTGCCAATGCAATATGTACCAGGAACAGGGCCAAGTTGGTAAAAAGCTAATTGGTTATAATTTGAGATCAATGTAGGGTGGGATCGCTGTCCGCCATGAATTCAAAAACACCCAAAATCGTCTTACCAACGAGGAATTCAAACACACCCAAAATATTGTGCCCGCTTGCCCACCATTAAGATTTACACCAAATCGTCTTGCCCGCTTGCCCACCATTCAAGGGCCCTTTTCAACACAGAGTTCACTATGCAAAATAAATTTTGTACTTCAATCAGGTTGATGCAAAATTTATTTTGCGGCTATTTTCGTTCCAAATGTACATAGACGATTTAAAACGAGGCCCGTCAATGAGCAATTAACAATGATCAATTATCAATAATGTCAATGTAAAAAAAGCCAAAAAGAAATAACGCAAAAGACGCTTCAATCCGCAAAAAACGCCAATTTTTAAGAGGCCTAGCGCCCTTTAGCGTTTTTTGTCATTCATCTCCCGTGCTTTTTTTTAATATTACCCAAAAAATAGTTTGATTCCCATAAACAAATATTGACATCTTTGATTCTTGTTTTATAATAACACTCTATCAAATCTGATTTGTGATTTATGCCATGCCGATATAGCGTTTCCTGATTTAATGAAGAGACGGCATTTTTAGTTGTTTTTGTCTTGTTTCGTGTTAACCTTTTACAGATGACATCGAAAATAGGCAAGTCACCTATTTCATTAATTCTTAAAATTTGTCATTCATTGAGAAAATTAAAATGAAAACACAGGCCTTAAAAAAGTTGCAACAAATCATCGCACATTGTATTGCATCTGGTGCCATGAAGGATGGAAAGATCACTAAAACTAAACTGGCGAAATTAGTTTATCTAGTCGATTTTGCCCAGTTTTATAAATGTCTAGTTCCCATGACGGGATTTGAATATAAAAAGTTGCCGTTTGGTCCAGTAACGGTAGAATTTTTTGTTGTATTGGAAGACATGATTGCTCATAGCATTCTTTTAGAAGAAAAAAAAGGTGCCGCTAATCTTTTTTCTCTAATAGAAGAACCAGAAAGGGATGCGCTCAGCGAACAAGAAATCGAATTGATCCAGGAAATTGCTCAGAAATGGTGTCAGCACAATACGGAAAGTATTGTTGAATTTACGCATGAACAGTTACCCTGGAAAATTTCACGAGACAATGAAGTGATTCCCTATGAACTGATTACCCAAGAGGAACCTGAGAATGTTTATTAAAGACATTGATTTCCAGGTTAGTTTTTCAGATTTTTCTGAAAAACATTATAAAAAGAGATTTCAAAAAAAATATACAAAGGAATGGGCAATCACAGAAAAAGCCATCATAGAATCTCTTAAGCGAGTTTATAGGTTAAAAGATACGGATCGTTTAGATTGTATTAAATTTTGTGAACCTTATGGTTTATTTAAATTTGATTTTGCGGTTGCGGGAACACAGAAATCTCCTAAAAAGTCTGGAAACAGAATAATTCTATTTTTAGATAATGAGAAAGAGAATATTGATGTGCTACTGATATACCACAAAGATGATTTAGAAAAACGTCGTTCAGAAACAGAAGCCTGGAAATATTTAATAAAAAATAATTTTCCAACTATTTGGAAAAACATTTTTAATAGTCATGATAATCCCTAATATCTTACCCGCTTGCCTATGCAAAATAAATTTGGAACGAAAATCAGGCCGCAAAATAAATTTTACGTTGCTACAGATTATTCAATCGGGAAACCCTATACCCAACCCATTAAGCGGGTGTGATCTTTACTTGATGTAGAGCTAAATTCCAGATAATCCTTTATAATCAATACATTATATTTATAATGTTCAGAAATTTTTCAGGCGTATCATTTTTATAACAAAAATAACTTATTGATTATTAATGATAAATGAATTTGACATCAAATGGAGATCACACCCATCGAAAAACGCCTACGGCCCCAAAAAACGATTGAGCCAGTGCCAATGCCATAAGTACCAGGAACAGTGCCAAGTTGGTAAAAAGCTTATTGCTTATAATTTTAGATCAATGTAGGGTGGGATCGCTGTCCGCAATAAATTCAAAAACACCCAAAATCATCTTACCAACGAGGAATTCAAACACACCCAAAATCTTGTGCCCGCTTGCCCACCATTAAGATTCACTATGCAAAATAAATTTTGCACTCCAATCGCACCTTCGCGAAAATAAATTTTGCACTCCAATCGCACCTTCGCGAAAATAAAATAAATTTTGCACTCCAATCGCACCGAAGCAAGCATTTTCAATAAATGTTTTTGCTTCATCGCTTAAACTAACATAATACACCTCTATTTATCCTTAGTATTTTCTTTTGAGTTGTTCTACTGGCGTAACCTGCCCTTCAGCAATATCTTTTTTGCCTCTCTCAAAAGATTCAACAAATCCGGGTATCTCCAATAATTCTTGGGTAGCTTCTTCACTTTCTTTATGCGCTATAGCGTTTCCCGATTGAATGAAGTACAAATCAGTATTGTTACAAATTATTGCGGCCCTCTTGGAGTGCAAAATTTATTTTGCGGCCCTCTTGGAGTGCAAAATTTATTTTGCGGTTCATTTAAAGGTAGGTTGTCCCCCACAAACTCCGATTGCTCGTACAATATTGTCACTGAGGGGATAATATTGATATGGTTCACCGCTCACGATTTCTGTCATGATTTGAGTCATCTATTAGATCTCCTAATTGAAAGGCTTAAGTGTTAGTACTTTGGCTCCGGGGATTGAACGGATTATGATGTTGAGCTAGACTGAAGTTATAGGATAATAATCTAAAAAAGGTTGATTGAGATTGTTCTATTGTACTTTTTGTTATGCCCAATCAATAGAATAGAAATAGCTCCCTCAGAAAGAAGTTCAATCCCCGGAGCCAAAGTACTCAGATTAAATAAATTTGGAACGAAAATCGGGCCTTCGCAAAATAACAGGCATTCCAATCGGGCCTTCGCAAAATAACAGGCATTCCAATCGGGCCTTCGCAAAATAACAGGCATTCCAATCGGGCCTCCGCAAAATAACAGGCATTCCAATCGGGCCGCAAAATAACAGGCATTCCAAGCGGGCCGCAAAATAACAGGCATTCCAAGCGGGCCGCAAAATAACAGGCATTCCAAGCGGGCCGCAAAATA
>Ga0136651_10000731_pt1 | contig 18040 bp, 12 predicted proteins | sample Mar14236cmmetaG_FD_94867 | JGI IMG/M metagenome (GOLD analysis project Ga0136651, IMG submission 94867) | Marine hydrothermal vent microbial communities from Guaymas Basin, Gulf of California to study Microbial Dark Matter (Phase II) - Marker... ... | reverse complement strand
CTTCAATATACCGAGTTCATTGAGATAGTGTGTTGGGCGTTTTCCCTTTTCCTTAAGAATTGTTTCTACTTCATTTTCCGTTTCCGATAAGTGTATGTTAAACACAATATTGTATTTGTCGGCGAGTTCCCTCGATTTAACCAGCAACTCGTCGCTGCATGTGTATGGAGCATGAGCGGCAACAGCGGGAGAGATGAGATCATCATTCAACCAATTTTCAATAAAATTACTCACATAATCGAATGCGTCAATGGGGCTTTTCATGTCAGGAGTGGGAAAATTGATGAGCCCTTCGGAGAGAAATGCACGCATTCCCGCCATTTTGAATACCTTTGCAGCCTCATTTTGGAAAAAGTACATATCGAGGAATGTTGTGATTCCCGAATGTATCATCTCGGCTGCTGCGATTAATGCACCGTCTCTCACGAATTCGCGATTTACGAATTTCGATTCGGCTGGAAATATATGGTTATTTAGCCAATCCATAAGCGGAAGGTCATCAGCCATCCCTCTGAATAGCGTCATGGCGGAGTGTGTATGCGTATCGATAAAGCCCGGAACAACAATGCCGCCTCCCGCATCGATAGTTTCCGCATCTTTATATTTTGCCGTTACGGAAAACTCATCCCCCACATCGATAATTTTCTCCCCCTCTATAACTATAGCCCCATTTTCATATGAGGTATTCGCTCTATCCATCGTTATGAGATGACAATTTCTTATAATTTCCATTTTTTCCTCCATTCTGGAACTTTTATACCATAAATCTTAACTTTTTTCAAATGAAATAAATTTTTGAGCAATTCAAAATTTTTACTGTTTGACATCCATATCAAATTTTGTTATATAGATAAGGTTAAAATTTACAAACGGAGGTGACTCTTGAGATTCAAAAAGGGATTAATCCCTACATTAAAAGAAGATCCTAAAGATGCTATTATTAAAAGTCATAAATTATTAATAAAAGCGGGATATATAAGAAGCGTAGGGAGCGGAATATACTCGTATCTGCCTCTCGGGTACAGGGCGATACGAAAGGTGATGAATGTGATAAGAGAGGAAATGGATGCTATAGATGCCCAGGAACTCGTTCTGCCGATACTTACTCCGGCTGAATTATGGAAAGAAACGGGCAGATGGGACGCATACGGTGGTGAGATGTTCCGTCTAAAGGACAGAAAAGACCATGATATGGCACTTGCCCCGACACATGAAGAACTGATCACGGATCTTGCGAGAAAGGAGATTCGTTCCTATAAAGATATGCCACAGATATGGTACCATTTTCAATGGAAATTTCGTGATGAGATACGGCCGAGAAGCGGTCTACTGAGAACACGTTCCTTTATAATGAAGGATTCGTATAGCCTCGATGCCTCCTTTGAAGAACTGCACGAGAGTTATAAGAAGCACTTTAATGCATATTCCCGCGTTTTTACAAGGTTGGGTTTGAAATTCTATATAGTTTCGGCAAGTAGCGGACTCATGGGTGGTTCCGCTTCTCAGGAGTTTATGGTCGAATCGGACATCGGTGAAGATAGAATCGTTGTTTGCGACAAATGCGGATACGCAAGCAACGTCGAAGTTGCCGAAGCGGCAATTGAGCCCGTAACAGGTGAAGATACCAAAATCGAATATATTGACACTCCGGTGAAAGGCGATGTAAAAACGGTAGCAGAATATGTGGGAAAATCACCTAAATATTTTATAAAGAGTCTGCTTTACATCGTAAAAAGCAAACCTGTATTTGTACTCATAAGAGGAGATCTTGATGTTGAAGAGGAAAAACTCACTCGAGCTTTCGGTGTGGAGTACAGAGTGGCAACTGATGATGAGGTCGTAGGTGTAACAGGTTGTACCCCTGGATATATAAGTCCTTACGGCTTGGATGGAATTGAGGTAATAGCCGATTTTTCCATAAAAGGTGGAAAGGGCCTCATTACGGGAGCTAACAGGCGAGGACAGCACATAATCGGTGTAAATGTGGAAAGGGATTTGAATGTGACGAAGTTCGCCGATATTATGAAAGTGAGAGACGGAGACAGGTGCAAAAAGTGCGGAGCTCCACTGAGGAGCATCAATACGATAGAGTTGGGGCATATTTTTGAATTGGGAACAAAATACTCCGAATCGATGCATGCTTATTTTCTCGATAAGAATGGCAACGAACAACCAATAGTGATGGGAAGCTACGGCATAGGTGTCGAGAGACTTCTGCAAACATGCGTAGAGGTTTTCAGTGATAAAAACGGTATTATACTACCGAGAATCATTGCTCCTTTCGAAGTCATTGTTATGCCGCTTAACAGTGGTGACGAGCTTGTGATGAGAGAGGCGGAAGATATTTATAAGATATTGAAGGATAAACGAATAGATGTTCTCATAGATGACAGGGACATAAGAGCAGGTGGGAAGTTTAAGGATGCAGATTTAATCGGAATCCCCGTTCAGGTTAGAATCGGCAGGAAAGCAAAAGAGGGGATATTTGAAATCAAGATAAGAAAAACCGGTGAAATTATGGAAGTAAAGAAGGAAAATATCCTGGATAAATTGAATGAAATCTTTCGAAGAGAGGATATATGATGAAAAAGGAGATGATTCTCGATTCGACAAGAAGATATTTGGAGAGAATATTCGAAGAATTCCCCGAAGAGGCATACAAAACAGTGCGAATTCTGCTTAAAGGTTCGAAAAATAATAGGAAATTAGAGATTTTTGTTGATAAAAAAGGCGGGGTTACGATAGATGATTGTGTTATGATAACAAGAAAATTATCCAAATATATAGATAACGATGAAAATTTTGACGAACATTTTATACTGGAGATATCATCTCCGGGTGAATTCGGAAATAAAGATAAGGAGGCATAAAGGTGAAGAATTTCGAGATTTTGGAAGGATTGACAGAGATAGCAAGAGATAGAGGATTGAACAAAGAGTATGTTGTTGACATACTAAAAGAGAGCATATTAACGGGAGCGAAGAGAAAATTCGGCAGGGTGGACAATCTGGATGTAAAAATAAGTATAGATACGGGTGATATAGAGGTTTATCAGCTTAAAAAAGTCGTGAGAAAGGTCGTAGATCCCGTAATCGAAATTACAAAAGAACAGGCAAAACAGTATGACGAAAAGGCAAGAATAGGTTCCGAGATACAGGTCCCCTTGGATCTGAAAAGAGATTTCGGAAGAAATGCCATATTCGTTATGAAGCAGGTTATAGCACAAAAAGTGAGAGAAGCGGAAAAGGAACGCTCTCATAAGGAATTCAAGGCTAAAATAGGTGAAATTATAACAGGAAATATTCAGAAGATTACACCTCAAAAGGTGATTTTAAACCTCAATAAAGCCGACGGAATAATCCTCAAGCCGGATCAGATTCCCGGGGAGTTTTATAGACAGGGGCAACCCCTTAGAGCTCTTGTGATGGATGTTATCAAAAGCAAGAGAGGAATAGAGGTAATGTTGTCGAGAACATCTCCGAAATTTCTAGAAAGGCTCTTTCAGTTCGAAGTGCCGGAAATTTTCGAAGGTACTGTTGTTATAAAAAATATTGCAAGGGATCCGGGGAGGCGATCGAAGATTGCCGTTCAAACCCTCGATGATAAAATAGATCCCATAGGTTCCTGTATAGGTGTGCGTGGTTCGAGAATTCAGGCGATTATGAACGAATTGAACAGAGAGAAGATAGATGTAATTCAATGGAGTAGTGATCGAAAGATATTCATCACTCGTTCTCTTCAACCCGCAAAAGTGTCTAATGTTATATTGGATGAAAAAGAAAACAAGGCTATAGTTGTAGTTCCTGACAGTCAAATAGCACTCGCTATAGGAAAGGATGGACAAAATTTGCGACTTGCAATTCAACTTACCGGAATGGACATAGAGTTAATAAGCGAAAGTGATTTCAAGAAAACTCCGGAAAAGTTGAGAAAAAGTCAAATACTCGTAATCGATATGCCGGGTATTTCACCGACTTTACAGAAAAAATTGCTTGAATCGAGAATTGATTCGGCACAGGATATTCTAACACAGGGAGTTGAAAAATTGACGGCAATCCCGGGTGTTGGTAAGAAGACGGCAGAAAAGATATACAATATAGCTCTTGAATTAGTAAATGATAAAAAATAATTCAGGAGGTGAGTTTGAAAAAGATTAGAGTTTACGAAGCGGCAAAGGAACTAAACCTTTCAAGTAAAGCATTACTGAAGATGCTTAACGATATGGGGTATGAAATAAAAACCCATATGAGTGTTTTGGAAAATGATATTTATGACAAAATAAAGAAGAAATTGAACGAAGAAAAAGAAGAAATAAAGAAAAAACTAATTGAAAAGAAAAAACGTTATACGGAACATGCAAGGAAGGGGAAACCAATAGAGGAAAAGAAAAAGAAGAAAAATTTTTCGGAGAAAAAGAAGAAAAAAAAGAAGAGAGAAGTTCATATCGACGAAAAAGTGGTTGCTGAAAATGTAAAAAAGACATTGCAAAAGCTCGAAATGGGAGAAAAGAGGAGAAAAAAATACAAGAAAGAGACAAAACATGCTCAGATTGAGGAGGAGAACAACATATTACATGTAAGTTCTTCTATCCCTGTTACAGAGTTAGCGGAGATTCTCGATGTGGACCCCTCCGAAATCATAAAAAAATGTCTCGCTCTCGGAGTTGTTGCGACTCTTAATCAAAGAATCGATTACGATATCATTGAAATGATTGCAGATGAATATGGCTATAAAACGGAACTTCTCAATGAATTCGAGATTGAAGAGGAAGAAGAAGAGGAAAACATAGATGTAAGGGAGAGACCTCCCGTTGTAACTGTCATGGGTCATGTTGACCATGGGAAAACTTCTTTACTCGATTATATAAGGAAAAGCCACATTACGGATACGGAGAGCGGAGGTATCACACAGCACATAGGTGCGTATGTTGTGAATCATAACAATAAAAAGATTACCTTCATAGATACGCCGGGACACGAGGCATTTACGGCAATGAGAGCAAGAGGGGCGAATGTAACCGATATAGCCGTTATTGTTGTAGCTGCCGATGATAGTGTTATGCCTCAGACCGTCGAATCGATAAACCATGCAAAAGCTGCCGGAGTTCCGATAATTGTGGCAATTAATAAGATAGATTTGCCCCAAGCGAACCCCGATAAGGTAAAGCAGGATCTCACATCTTACAATGTGGTTGTAGAAGATTTCGGTGGAGATGTTATTGCTATACCTGTTTCCGCGAAAACAGGTTTAGGTGTCGATGATCTTTTGGATGCCATACAATTACAGGCTGAATTGATGGAATTGAAAGCTTCTTACGGAGGATACGCAAGGGGAGTAGTTCTCGAATCAAAGATCGATAAAGGGAAAGGAAAATTGGCAACGGTACTCGTTAAAAAGGGGACATTGAAGATAGGTGATGCATTTGTGGCAGGTTTTGTAAGTGGTCGAATAAAGGCTATGTATGACGAATATTCTAGGAGAATAAAACAGGCATTTCCCTCTATTCCGGTTGAAATTGCCGGTTTTGATGAAGTTCCCGAAGTGGGTGACATTTTTCAGGTTGTAGAAAATGAAAAAGAAGCGAGAAGCATAGCGAGAAACAGAAAATTGGCAATAGACGGGCAGAAAAAAAAGACCATTGGAGTGGTTAGTTTTGAGCAACTTCAAAAAGAACTGGAGAGAAGTGAGAAAAAGCAGCTAAACCTGATTTTAAAAGGAGATGTTGCAGGTTCCGTAGAAGCGCTTTCTGATGTTTTCGAAAGATTAAGCGATGAGGACATCATAGTAAATATCATACATAAGGGTGTTGGAACGATTACCGAAAGCGATATACTTCTTGCCAGAGCGTCGAATGCCGTTATAATAGGTTTTAAGGTTAAACCTGATGCGAAAGCGCGATCTGTAGCGGCAAGAGATAAAGTGGAAATACGGTTGTACAATATTATCTACGATGCCATAGAGGATGTGGAAAAGGTCATTAAAGGTCTTTATGAACCGGAATTCATAGATGTGAAAACAGGGGAAGCGGTTGTTCGTTCCGTTTTTAAGATTTCAAAAGTAGGGACTATCGCCGGTTCTTATGTGAAAGAGGGATATATCGAGCGTGATTCACGGGCTAAGGTAATCCGTGACGGTGAAGAAATTTGTGCGGGCAAAATAGTTACTCTAAAACATTTCACCGAAGATAGAAAGAAAATCGACAAAGGACTTGAGTGCGGAATTAAAATAGATAAATGTGAAGACATACAGGAAGGGGATATTATCCGAGCCTTTGTTAAAGAACAAAAATAGACAATATGCTTTTATATCTTGAACTGAAGATATTTATACGCTCAAGCCATTCTCTAAAAGACAAACGTCAGGTAGTGCATAGTATCAAAGATAGGCTAAAAAGCAGGTATAATCTGTCCGTAAGCGAATTGAACAGTGATAATAAATGGCAAACGGCAACTCTCGGTATAGCCTATGTAGGACAAGACGGTAAAGACATGGAAAGAATGAAACGAAATATAGAGGAAAATATCTATTTAAACGGAAATGCCGAAATTTTATCGGTTAAGGAAGAAATATTATGAAAACGGTATCAAAAGAGAGATTACAGTCTTTGATTCAGGAGAAACTCGCTCTGATAATAGAAAAGGAAATGAATGACAATGCATTACACAGGATATCTATAACGGATGTTATCCTGTCGGGTGATGAGAGAACGGCGAAAGTTTACTATGATATGTATGGAGACGAATTGGCTATGGAAGCCGTTCATATCAAACTGGAAAAGCTTAAAGGTTATATAAGAAATAAGCTTGGAAAGACGATGAAAATCAGAAGACTTCCGGATATAATATTTGAAAGAGATACCAGAATGGAAATGGAAGAAAAAATTGAAAAAATAATTCACGGAGATGATAATGGACAACAACTTGATAGTTAACATAGAGCAATTAATCGAGAAAAGCAATAGCATACTTGTTTTTGCTCACAAAAGACCGGACGGTGATGCTGTGGGGTCAGTAATAGCTTTTTCATTGTTTTTAAAAAGCAAAGGGAAAAAAGTAACCGCTCTTTTGCCCGATGATCCTCCACCCGAGTATGATTTTTTGAAAGGATTTGACAGTATAGTTAAAAAAGCCGAAGGAGAGTTTGATCTCTATATTTCTCTCGACGAAGCTGACCTTTCAAGGACATATAATATTCCGGATAATATACCCAAAGAGAAGATAATAAATATAGATCATCATAAAAGCAACACATACTTCGGAGGGCTCAATGTCGTTTTACCCGATTACTCTTCAACGTGTGAGATCTTAATCGAGATAGTAGGAGAAAGGGGTAATACAGATATTTACAATGCTCTCTATACGGGAATGTTGACAGACACAGGTGGATTCAAATATGCAAATACGAGTGTCAGAACATTGAAACATGCCATAGAATTGATTGAGAAGGGTGTAAATCATGCATATATAAGTCAGATGGTTTTTATGAGGATGACCAGAGGAAAGATCAAACTCCTGGCTCTGGCATTGGAAACACTTGAATTTTATGGAGATAAGGCGATTATGACAATTTCTCTCGATATGCTAAATAAAACGGGAACGACTATGAAGGATACGGAGAGCATAACGGGTTATACATTGGTAACTCGAGGGATAGAACTTGGTGTTCTTTTGCGTGAAGAAGCTGAAAATAGAACGAGAGTAAGCTTCCGTTCGAAAGGGAAATACGATGTGGATCTCATGGCAAAAGAATTTGGCGGTGGAGGACACAAAGAGGCTGCAGGATGTACAATTGATACTGACCTGCAAACGGCAAGTAAGATTATAAAGGAAAAGGTAATAGGTTTATGAATAAGGTTATTCATGTAGTAGGAGCGAGACCACAGTTTATAAAAATGGCTCCGCTTTATAACGCTTTAAGGGAGAATTTGAAACAGGTAATAATTCATACGGGGCAACATTACGATTTCGATATGTCGGATATATTTTTTGATCAGCTTAACATACCGGAACCTGATTATAATCTCGAAGTTGGATCGGGGAAACACGGAGAACAAACGGCAAAAATAATTACGAGGCTTGAGGAAAAATTATTAAAAGAACAACCCTCTCTTGTTATTCTCTATGGCGATACAAATTCAACCCTTGGTGCTGCAATTGCATGTAGTAAGTTACATTTTCCCATGGTTCATGTTGAAGCGGGCGTGAGAAGCTTTAACAGGAAAATGCCCGAAGAGATAAACAGAATCGTTACGGACAAAGTAGCGGACATACATTTTGCTCCGACTAAAACAGCAGTAAACAATTTGGAAAAAGAAGGGATAAATAGGTTTGTCTACAACACCGGTGATATCATGTACGATATTCTGAAAATGAACTTAACAAAAATTGAGCATAAAAAGTCCCTTATACGACAGTACAATTTAAGTGAAGGGGAATATATACTAGTTACCGTTCATAGAGAGGTAAATACGGATAGAGAGAGACTTGAAAATGTAATTTCCGCACTATCACAAATAGAAGAACCTGTAGTATTTCCTTTACACCCGAGAACAAAAAAAAGGCTTGTACAGTACAATTTGTTACATAAATTGATCGGAAAGAGAAATATGCAAATTATCAGTCCTGTCGGTTATATTGAGATGCTTATACTCGAGAAGTTTGCAAGATTAATCATCACCGATTCGGGCGGTATTCAAAAAGAGGCATATATTATAGGTATACCTTGCATTACACTCAGAGAAGAAACGGAATGGGTTGAAACCGTTGATGATGGTTGGAATATTCTTGTCGGCAATGATGAGACGAAAATATTGGAAGGAATAAAAGAGTTTCATCCTCGCGGAAGGAGAAAAAATATATTCGGTGATGGGAATAGTGCCATAAATATGAAAAAAATAATTCTTGCATATCTTAATGGTGAAACGAATTATAAACTTGACATAAATCACTAAATTACTTATTGTTATAGTATAAATTCAATTGGAGGTGTATAAATGAAAAAATTTCTCTTTCTTCTTATTCTCGTTTTGGTAGCGTTTAATTTAAGCGCGTTTACTATTCCCAATGAAGGAAAAACATTCAATGGTATTGTGGATAAAGATTTGGCCGTTCAGGTTGCAAAGGCAAAATTTTCCTCTCTTTACAATGTGGGAAATATTTCCGTAGGAAAGGTTATTCCCATGAATGATATGAACGGTTATCTTTATGCGTATCTTGTTCCCGTTTATTTCGGTGAGGGAAATTTCCCTAATGATGGTGCAATAGAAACATATATCAATGAAAATAGAGCCGTTTTTAATTTCATCAAAACAACAGGTGATCAAAAAGCAATCGAGAATGCAGGGAAAAAATTGTGGGGCGTTGACAGATTCGGTTATGTTATTGTGTCCGCCAGAACGGACAATATGCCGATATTGGAAATTGGTAAGGGGATTCCCCACTATTTTATGAATTATTATGAAATGAAATCTCGTGCCTTTCAGTCGCTTAGAGGCAATGTTCAATTGAATGAGATAATTTATGTTGATCATATGTATAAATTCTACAGATTTTCTAATGGGAACGAGAATGTTTATGTAGATGATAATATGAAAAAGCCTATTTCCGAAGAAACATTTAATAAAACAATTAAAAGAACAGCCTTTAAAATGGGGAATATGAATGAAGGTTGGATAAAGATATTAAACAACAAGAAAGACCTTTCCACCGTATTTAGGGCAAGAGCAACGGGATATATTCCTAATGTACCTTTCTATCTCTGGAGTTACGGCTGTTCTCCGACATCAAGTGCAATGATATTTGATTATTGGGATTCGAGAGGATATGCGAAGCTAACCGATTATCACTTTGACAGATGGGACGGAATCGAAGGAGAAATGGACTATAATCTTTCCAATGTTCATCAGGAACTTGCCATAGCAATGAATACGGATACTATTAATTATGGAGGAACTTCCATTTATAATATCGCAAGCGGACAGTCAACGGTTGCGAGTAATAACGGTTACAGTTGTACGTCGACAAACGGATCTCAGGGCAACCACACATACGGTTGGCAATGGGATAGACTAACAGGTGAGATCGATAACGGTTATCCCTGTCATTTCGATGTTTTGCAGTATTGGTTGGATGCTTTTAACGATTATATAGGTCATTCAACCGTTGCAGTGGGATATGATAACGATGGTACCGATTCCCTCGTTCAGGTCCATAACACATGGGATTATACGGAACCTTACTGGGCATTGTATACGTATCATGACGGGAACTACTCATATCACTATTTTACAAATTTCGAACCGAGCGGAGGAGACACAACATTGACGGGAAATTTGGCATCGAATCTCAATGGTGCTAAATTCCTGGCAGGAAAAGATGCGATGATATCCTTTGAAAACATGGCTTCCAGTGCAGGCAATGTTAAGCTATATTACAGTTTTGATAATTTCCAGAACGAAACACTCATAAGCAATTCCGTTGATCCGTTTAATCCGTATTATTGGACAACACCTAATATTGGTAATGATACAACGAAAAGCGTGAGATTAAGAATGGAGGTATATGACGGATCAAACAACCTCATAGCTACAGATGGTAATTACCAGAATATAACACTATTCAGGCTCGTAGATACATTAAATTATGGTCCTATGTCATTTATAAGCACTTTATCACAAGCATATTCCGTTACTGTTAAAGACACGCTTGCCTTTATATGCAGGAGCGGGTCATATATGGATGTTGTTGATATATCTGATCTTTCAACCCCCCGTTATATTGGTTCATATCCCCTGCCTGAAACATTCTTGAATTTTAAATTCATAAACGATACTTTAATAGCAGCAAGCGCTGATGCAAATGGATTTGTTGTTGCAAAAATGGATAACTCATTTAATGTAACGCTTGTTGATAGTCTGAATTTCAACAATAAAAATGTATTAAATTTTGTAATAGATGGTAATCGTGCTGTTATTGCTGCAAAATTACACGGACTATCCGTAGTGGATATTACCGACCCGACGAATATTGCCGAACTCGGCTCTTACTATGTTCCTCTTTTTAGCGCGAGAGACGTTTATGTAAAGGGCGACACTGCATTTGTTGCTGCAGGTGCCAAGGGGCTTGTTGCACTTGATATTTCCGATCCCACAAATATTACCGTTTTAAGCAGTTATGATTCTCCCGGTATATCTAATGCCATTGCCGTTAACGGTGATGTTGCTTATGTTGCCGATGGTTCCAACGGAACTTATGTTGCGGATATTTCGAATGCTTCAAGTATATCACTTATAACTACCGTAGCGAAGAAATCCAATGCGACCACGTGTACTCTAAGCCCTGACGGGAGTGAACTTTTTGTAGGTGATGGTAGTTACTATGAGGTTTTAAATACGGCTAATATGCTGGAGGGCGGTTATATTCATACATTAGGGACGGGTGTCGGTCCCGCTACGGCATTACCGAATGCAAAAGGAACGAGCAAATTTATAGGAATAGATTATAACTACGGTGTATTCATCTTTGACGGGACTCCGGACGGAATTGTCAGTAAAACCGACAATAAGGTAAAAAGTGTTTCCTTTGCTCTGGAATCCGGTATTGTAAGAGACAATTTGAATATGTTACTATCATTGAATAAAGATTCCAATATTACCGTATCTCTCTTTGATGCTACGGGTAGGAGAGTTGCAATTGTTTACAATAGTGTGGCACATAAGGGAATGCTCAAATTAACATTCAATGCAAAATCGCTTGCGAAGGGATTGTATTTTGCAAGAGTTAATGTCAATGGTAAAAATGTGGCCACTAAAAAGGTAGTTATACTAAAGTAGAGATTCAAGCACCAATACAAAAAGGGAGGTTACAAACCTCCCTTTTTTATTGGACATGTATTACATTTAGGTTCTTTTTTCAGGCAATACTCTTTACCTAATTTTACCATTAATGCGTGGTATTCATTGTAAACATATGCGTTTTTCGGGATAAACGAATGGAAAAGTGATTGTATTTCCAAATAACTATCATGATTTCCTATGATCTTATGTCTTATCAATATCCTTTTTGTATATGCATCTACAACAAAAAATGGAATATCAAATGCATATAAAAGAATAGAGTCGCCAGTTTCATTGCCTATTCCCTTTAAGGAGAGAAGTTCTTCTCTAAATTTGTAAGGCTTCTTTTTTATATTCCGATTGAAATTATTTGTAAAATAGTATGCAATTTCTTTAAGAGTGGAGGTTTTTTGTTTATAGAAACCTGCCGGTCTGATCAAAGATGCAATGGTATCTGAGGAAGCATTTCGAAGGCATTCCAAAGATAGACAATTATTGGTTTTTAAATTCGATATTGCTTTTTCTACATTTTTCCAATTTGTGTTCTGAGTAAGAACCGCTCCGATAATAATTTCGTCTCTGGTTTCTCCCGGCCACCAGTTTTGTTTTCCAAAAGAGGAAAGCAGAATTTCATATAATTTTATTAAGAATATCTCTTTATCCATTAAAGGCGTTTCACCCGGTCAAAATATATTTTAAGATGGGCATCAAATACCGTAGAGTAAATATCAGCCGAGTATGGTTTTTGCGGATTGTCGGGTGTATCGTATTTTACAATAGTTGAAATTCGACTGTCGTCTTTTATATAAAGGGAATCCGGATAAATTGCTTTTGGAGAATAAAACCAAGCCAAATCGGAATATTGAAGCATAATTGCTCTTGTACTATCTATTCTTACCGTTTGAGTGTCAATTAGCGGGATTGATGAAAGTATCGATGTAAAAGTGTTGCCCACGAGGTCTGCGGATTTAAGCAGATTGGCAATGGCTTCATAATCCGTTTTTCTATCGAAAGAAACATTATCACCATTAACAAAAACCGTAAAAACTTTCATTCCGAGGGGTCCGTAAATAGAGATTTTAGCGCTGTCTCTTGAAGAGATATATAATTTAAAAATTGCAGACCAGTGATATTTTCCCTCTTCGAGAGTGATTCTTCCGGTTCCCGTAAGGCCTTTAAAGTTTCTATTTTGCTCTGAAATATTTGAAAAAAAATAATCGATAGTATAATCTGAGTTTGATACCGGAGCTTTCAAAAGTCCCTTTTTTAACGGGGCACACCCAACGCTAAAAATCAAAAATAGAAACAACACTCTTTTCATGGATTTATTAAACCACAATTTAAATATACAGTCAAGGGCTCTAATCGTGCTGATGAAAAATCTAAAGTCTATTTTATAACAAATAGTTTTATCGGTCTTGCTCCGTTTCCCGTTATACTTGCGAAGTACACACCGGACTTCTCGAAATCAGCATTTCTGATAAAATATTTAGTGTTTCTGCCGTTGTATATTCCCCTGATGGAATTGCACCTTCTACCCGATACATCAACAAGATTTAGTATTTTGTCGCTTCTGTTTCCCGCAATACTCAAGACCATACCGAATTTTGTATATTTGCGTTGGATGTCGAGAGATGTATATCTATTGCTTCTGATGGATTTAACGGGAATTCCCTGGGTTTTGCCGAAGTAGAAGAGGGAGGGGTCTCCGTAGAGATTAAAATCGTAAATATTCTGTGCCGATTGCCATCCCCACCAAAAGTAGTTGTTGTAATATTTTGCAAGCGAATAATTGAGGGCATCGCCTATATTGTAATTACTGCTTACGATTCCTTCTAAAAAATGATAATCTATTGAGGCATTACCACCGTCCGTGTGTGTGTTCCATCCGATTGTATACCATGAGACTCTGTTCGCCCCCACAACACTGATGCTCGTCCATCTTAATAGGGTTCTTATAAGGTTGTTGCTATTTCCAACCCAGGCATTGTTACATGAACAGGAAAATAGGACAGAAGGATAATTGTAAATGTTTTTGGCCGAACCGGTATCTATAAAGGTTGTCCATGTCATTTCTCCGGATTCGGGAATGCTATCGCCGTCATCCGATGACCAGTATTTCCTAAATGCACCGGTTGCACTTCCGTGTGCCCACCATGTAGCAAGTCCGAAAGAATTAGAATTCCATATATTGGTTACATTTGTTTTATTGAGAGCAGCTTCGCAAGTGTATGTGGAAGGATGAATACCGGATTGTTCGTTCATACGGTAGTAATTCCATCCACCAAGGACATTCTGAAGTAAATCTTCCCCGAGAGCTCCTCCGTCCGTACGACTGTAACCATTGTTATCTTCATTGGCGTAATTGCTTATTGCTCCCATAAAAATGAAATTTTGTTTGTAATTGATATCCGTATTTCCTTCAAAGTCAAACATTCGGGTTAGAACATTAAAAACAATTGTAGAATAATCATAAGGTATTCTCCCTACTGCGATTTCGGGTATAAATTCTGTGCTATCCTGTCCATATTCTCCGAAATAACCGTCCCCATCGGCATCAAAATTACCCGTAAGTTCTGCGTAGTAAAAATCGGAAGGGGGGTTATAATCATCACCGGACCCGCTTGTGGCGTGGTTTGTGGAATCGGGGAACAGTTTTCTCATGGGAATTGAATCTACATCTCCTACTATGAGAAGCCATTTATAACCCCACTGGCTTGAAGGATATGTTGAGATGAGAAAATTCCTTATTTTTTCAGGTGTGTCTGTACCACTTACATTTGCAATAATAGAGTCAATCGCTACAACCTTACTACTCACACCAATTGATTGCTTCCAGTTTACCAATGTGTCCATGAGACTTTTTAAAGATGGAGTTGTTAAAATTAGCAAATCGCATAGGGCTTTTGTATTTTCCGAGGGAGTATAGAAATCAGCAAAATCATTCCAGTTATCGAACAGCAATTTTGCTCTGTCCTTTCCCACATTATCATTCAATAATGTTTTTTCCTTATCGGAATAGCTTACGGGGGTGTCAAATGTCACCTCATATTCTATATTTTTGTATACTCTTAATTCATGTGTAACGGGGTTGTATTGCATTGGAAATATTGAAAGACTCACGTACCTGTATTTTCTATAATAACCGTCCCCATTTAAAACAACGATATTTTCGGGGTAAAATGCATTTGTATGAAGGAATACTTTTTTCTCTGTTTTCCACTTATAAAGGTTAATTTTCCCGGAAGCGGGGGGCAAGGCAATTCTGATGTTATCCAGTTTATAGGTTGTATAATCTGCTTTTATAACCCTTACTTTAATTCGCTTTGCAAAAGGTTTGAGCAAAAGCAGGCTGTTTTTTACGGGTAAAATAGGCCTTGCCGGCTGCATGGAAAGGGAAAAATCGTCAAAAGAGAGAACACCGTTAGATATTGGTGTTCCTGTAAAACCTTTAACTTCTTGTATATATGTTTCGCCGCTTAATTCACAAATCGCAAATAAAATCACGAAAAGTGTTAATATTTTTTTCATTTTGGACCTCCTTTATAAAAGTATATTATATAAATGAAGAAAAAGCAATGTCGTTTGTATATTTTCGAGTTTGTGATGAAATGTTAAAAGCCGAGAATGTATTGGCGTTGACAATTGTTATAAAATATTGTAGTTTTCTAACATGCGTTATACGAAAATCTTTTTTATTGTTTTTGTATTATTTCTTTTAAAACTTCCCCTGAATGCAAATGGCAAAGTTCTAAAGGAAACGGGCAATGTGTGTGAATTCTCCTATTCTCCCGTTTATTCTGTGGATACATCCGGTATGTATACTTTCGTATCATTGGGAGATGGTGCTTTTGACATAGAAGAAGGAGAACCGGAGATACCGATTAAACATTTTTCTATAGCTATAGGTGAAGGAAGCGATGTTAAAATAAGAATAGTAGGTAAAAAACTGTATAAAACAATAAGAGGCTTGTTACCACCAGGTGAAAACATTGAAACGAAGGAAAGAAAATATAAAAATAAAAGGGAAACGGTATCAATGGGCATAAGAAATGTAAAAAAGGGATATGTACGGAATGTTTATACGGTGTCCTTTGATTTGTGCCCTATAGACTTTGATGAATCTTCTTTGTCGATAAGGATGTATAAGGATATTATCGTAGAAGTTGTTTCTTCAAAAGCATATATTCCTATGAGAACCGAAGATTCGTTTAGCGAGATTTATAAAAATCTCATTCTCAATTACAGAGGGATTAATAGGACAAAGAAGAGGATAAAAAGAGGTTTCGAATTATCATATCCATCAATAAAAATTAAGATGAAATCTCCTGGAATTTATGCCATTGGTTATAGGGATATACTTGCATCGGGGATCGATCCGGCGTTTTTAGATCCGCGAGATATACATGTTTATACAATAGGATTTGATATGATGAGCCTATTCGATTATATGAATGACAGTATAGTGGAGACACCTGTTTATGTTAAAGGGGAAAAAGACGGTAAGTTCAATATTGACGATTCGATATTTATTTACAACGACGGTTTGAGCGGTTTTGGTAAGAATAGTGTAATGGGAGGATACTCGGCGTATTACAATCCTTACACCGATACGACATCGTTTATTGTTGCTTTTGAAAATACTCCCGGAAAGAGAATGGAAACGGAATATGCACCTGTTGTGAACAATAGTGGAGATGCCATATTCTCGGATACATTTCATTATGAGAACGAGAATTTAAACCCTTCAACATCCGGTTATGTTTGGCTTGATACAAAACTTACGAAGGATGCAACGGAGCCGTACCGTGATTATGATTTTACATTTATGCTCGATAGCTTGAGAAGCGATTCAGGAAAGATAAAAATAAAGATGTACACAAACGGTTATTTGAACTTTGTGATATTTTTAAACGGTGCAATTATTTACGGAGACACATCGGCGACATCAACAAGAGATTATTCCTTCTATCCCAACGAGAGATTAATAGATGTAAGCAATCTGTCTTCGGGTGTTAATCGGCTTAAAATCAGATTAGTGGGAAATCAGTCCCAGAAGCACTATCTTGATTATTTCGAGGTTTACTATAATCCGATCAATCCTATTCGTATCAGTACAGACCAGTGGAACTTTATTGCAGGAGAGGGAGATGTAAGAATCCCCTTGGAAAACATTACGGAACCGCGACTTTTCGATGTAGAGAATCCCCTTGATGTAAAAGTGGTAAAAGGTTTTGATACGAAAAATGATACATTGAGATTTCACAATGATAAAAGCGGGAAGTATGTGCTAATGAAATCCCCATTGAAAGCCCCTTATATTGAGAGAGAAAATGCGGAAAATTTAAAAAATTATCCCGGTGTCGATGTACTTGTGCTAACGAGGAAGGAATTTAAAGAGAATGTAGAGTGGCTTCAATCCTTCCATGTCGGGAATATACCGGGTATTCGGAACGGTACTGTAAAAATTGTTACATTAAGCGATATTTACGATAATTTCAGTGCGGGAAGGACGGATGTAGCGGCTGTAAAGAAATTTTTAAACTACACTTACGACAATTGGGTAAAAATTCCTTCTTATGTGATTTTTGTGGGCTCGGGAAGTTATGATTATAAAAATTTATTCATGTTAAGCGAACCCAAAAATCTGTTTCCCGTATTTGAAGGGGGAGTAAGTGTTGTAGAACAGGGGATACTAACGGCTAATCCCTCATATGACGATTGGTTTGCCGATTTTGATAGTAGCGGTTATGCAGAGATGATTGTGGCTCGTTTGCCTATAAAAACTGCTCAAGATTTAAATAACATAAGGGATAAAACAGAATCATTTATGAGAAATAACGGGATGTGGAAGAATCGAATGGTCTTACTGGCCGATGACGAGTACGGTGGATTTTATAGTAATACGGATCCCAGCCATACAATAGAGTGTGAAAAGATAGCATCATTGGCATCTAAGGAATACGATATTAGAAAAGTTTATTCTATGAACTATTGGGGTACACTACAAACGGCCGATCACTGGCCGTCTAACCCCGGGGACAAACCTTCTGCGAGACTTGCAATGTTTAACGCACTAAATAAAGGTGCAGTGGGTTTCGCATTTGTCGGGCATGGGAACCTAAACACGCTTACGCACGAGCATATTATTTCCAGTCTCGGTCAATTCGACCAATTAAACAACAAGGGAATGTATCCCATTGGGGG
>Ga0136651_10000729_pt1 | contig 18048 bp, 25 predicted proteins | sample Mar14236cmmetaG_FD_94867 | JGI IMG/M metagenome (GOLD analysis project Ga0136651, IMG submission 94867) | Marine hydrothermal vent microbial communities from Guaymas Basin, Gulf of California to study Microbial Dark Matter (Phase II) - Marker... ... | reverse complement strand
GGAAAAAAGAAAACATGACCGTTTCCGAAATAAATGCAGAATTAAAAAAACAATCCAAACTAAAAAAACAAATTCAAAAGGAAGAAAAATCACTGATTGAAAAGAAAAAGAAGTTGGAAAAAGATGGCCAGATGAAGCAGATGAGTGAGAAGAAGAAAACAAATCTTTTGAAGAATGTTGAATTTGAAACTGGCGTGAAGGGTGAGTTATTGGAGAAGTTGCAAAAATTCAAAAGGCCTGATCTTACTACTGCCAGAAACATGATGAAGAATACTGGGATTGTGGCTAGTAAAATTTGGAAGGCTTGGGATATGCTCCACGGAGTTCAAAGGCCAAAGAAAAAAGAAAAATTAGTGCAGGTGGCTGCATGAAAATCGCAGTAGTCGACATCGAAACAACAGACTTCCTAAACGAAGGCGGATTAATCGTAGAAATTGGAATTGTTGTTTTAAATTTAAAAACAGGAGAAGTCAGGCAAATTTATGACGAGTTAGTCAAAGAAGATGGATTTGAAAAGACACATGAGAGGAGTTGGATTTTTCATAATTCCGACCTAACACACGAAGAAGTGATGAAGGCAGAATCACTTGATAAAAATAAAATCCAGAGAATTCTTAATCAATATCCGGCTACGGCATACAATAAAAGATTTGATTTCGATTTTCTGAAAGATAGAGGTTTGGAGATTAATGAGTTGCCTTGTCCGATGATTCTTGCGACAGATATTTGTAAGATTCCTCATGTTAATGGGTATGGATATAAATGGCCAAAGGTTCAGGAGGTTTGGGATTTTTTGTTTGGGGAAACTGGTTATATTGAGAAACATCGAGGGGTTGATGATGCGGAGCATGAGGCTTTGATTGTTTTGAAATTGTATGAGATGGGGATTTTTGAGGTGGCTGCATGAAATACAAAGAAGAAGAAACTTTAAAATTTGAACGGACAGCAAGTGGAAAATATACCTACTCTTTCAAACTACTAGGAAAGCCCGAGAGTAATTTCGAGAGATTGAAAAAAATAAAAAAAGAGTTGGAGATTGCATGATGAAAAAAGGGGTGATTAGATATGAGTAAGCAAATATTTATCGGAATTGCTTGCGTTTTTATTTGGATGATTTTAGGTGGTTTTGAAATTATCTCCATGAGAGAATTTGCGTTTGGATTTCTAGGTTTTGTAATTGGAGCAAAGCTTATTTTGTGGGAGGCGAATGATGGAAAATAGAGCATACAAACAGAGAATGGAAGAATTAGAAAGTGAGATTAATATTGTAAGAGGCTGGAAACTTCAAATGGGAAAATCATGGGATAATAGTTCCCCAGCAGGTATTGATTTGAAATGTAATCTACAAGAGGTTGAAGGTTTAATTGAGGAAGTTAAAAAAGAATATCGAGAATGTAAGAGGGAGCATTGTGATTATTGTGACGATGAAGAATGTTATGTTTGTAAGCCCGAATTTGATAAATTAAGAGCGATAATTAAAATATGCGAGAAAATTCTGAATGAAAAATAAAACCAATAGATTAACAATTTGCCACGAAGACGACATGAAGGCAGTCTTGGATTTAATAAGAGAAAGATCGTCAGATAAGGATGTCGTAGGTAAATTATGCTATGCTCTACTAAAAGAAAAATTATATTATTTTCTTGATGAGATTGATTGTGATTTGGGTTGCATTGATAGGGACGTGAAGCATTTATTAATTAGAGCCAAATCCGGAATTTACAGCAGGCAATTTCACCAAACCATCTCAATAAACAAACTGAAAGGAGGCAAATAATGAAACAAAAAAAGATTTTATTTTTAATGATTGCAATAATGATGAGCATTAGTTCAGTTTCCGCGTTCACAACACTTCCGATTTTTGATTATCGAATGATTAAGTGGAACATGTGCGATTCGTTTAATTTGACAAAATACGACTGTGATTTTTGGTGGGAAGATGATTCAAACCCATATTACATCAAACCGACCGACAATAAAAGTTTAACAGGCTACTATAATAAAACCGAAGTTGAAATATTATTCGAAGATTTCTACAATAAAAATCAGACAAAAGTTTTGCTTAATTCGGGGGAGCTCATCGATTCAAAATATATGAATTCTTCCGAAGTTGATGGGAAGATTGATGATTTAAAGAGAACATTTTTATCAAATCTAACTGGAAGATTTCTTGAAAAAGAAACTTATGAGGATGACAAGCATGACGACACAAAAGATTCCAGTGGAATTAATGACAATGTTTTGATTTTTGGAGGTTTGATACTTTTTGGAGGAATTGGATTTCTGATTTATAATAACAAGAAAGAACAGGTTAAGAAGAAACAAACTAGCAATACATCTAATGATGATAAAATAATGATGGAGGCTATGATGAGGAAAAAAATGGAGGATGAATGGAGGGCTAAACAGCCACAACCTACACCACCACAACCGGCACCTCAGCCGCAGGTTGCAGCACCACAACCCAAACCACTTCCAACATTCCCTCCACAATAAAATGGCCATTCTTGAATTGCTTCCAGGTTATGTCTGGTGGCTCCTTGCTTTTGTCCTTGCGTTTGTGATCTATAAATTTGCCTTTGATGATGATATGCAGGAGCAGACCCGAGGGTTTGTGAAGACTTATGCAGTTTGGCTTATCCTAGTTTTAGTTTTTCTTTATGGAAGAAATAATTGGGGATATTGGGAAGCTAGTGAGGGACTTATTCATTTTTCTAGAGTCTCAGACACTTTCCTAATAGTGATTTCATTAACAATCCTACTCGGAAGAATGTTTCTGGGGCGTGAGAGATATTTGTCAACTCAGGCAATCGCAGACAACCGCTCAGGATCATGCGCAGAATATCAAGAGGTTGGAGATTATGTTGTGATGAATATTGGGAGTTGTGATGCCGACATGTTCCCTTGGCTCACTGGACATGAAACCTGGATAGTCCCAAAAAGGCATTTTAGTAAAATCAATGGAGCTGACAACAAAACGAGAGGCCAAATAATAATTGAGACTTTTATTACAAAAAAAGATATAACAGAAATCAACACAGCCTGCCAGAGTTTTATTGAAGGCTCAAAAGGTTATCATAAAGAAGATATTTATCATGGAGAATTTTCTAGAAATGAGATTCTCCAAAACCCAGGCAGAGCTTTGAAGGATAAGAATGGGAAGAAGCTCACACTTTCAGATTATGAGAAAAAACTCGACGATACAACAAGACTCTTGAATGAGGCTAGGGCTATGATTCAAGGTAAAACTAAAACGATGCTCGGATATGTTTCCCACGTTGGCCAGATAATGAAGAAGGCCAAAGGGACAGAACCCACCCCCCAATATGCACCACCACAGGAGCCACGATAAGATGGGAAGTTTTGATGAAATGTCCGGAGAGCGTTGGGTCTTTGATGCGGTTAAACTTCGAGAAGATTTGATGGGAATTGATTCTGGATTTATTGAGACTTATCTCGATGAAACTTTTGAGGAGGAATGTTCAAAAAGTTATCAAAGACAGATGATGTTTCAGCATCCCTTTTTTGGCCGAAAGGTTCTCGATAATTATCTCTACCCATCAGAAGAACAAAAGCAAGATGTGTTTCTAAAATCCTTAGTCTATGGAGATAAAGGTCAGGGTAGAATTGTTTTAGTTGATGGTTCGATGGGCGGAGGAAAGACCGGCTTTGGTTGTTGGGTTATAGACGAATTCCATGAGAGAAATAATAAGATGAATTTCTTTTTTGTGACAAAGTCTGAGACTCATCCAGAACTTCCAAAGTGGATTAAGATTGTTAAGAACATGACTATAGTTGAAACACTAACAGCAAAATCAAAACTCGATTCGGTTGCGTTAGTTGATGAAGGAGCCATCCAGTTATCAAGCAGAGGAGCCATGCAGAGAGAAAATAAAGATGCCTCTGCTATGTTGGTTAAGCTGAGGCAGAAAGGAATAACAATGATCATTCTAGTTCAGCATGTCAAGATGATTGATGTAAATGTGAGAAGGTTGGCCAACATTAGATGTTTGAAACATGGGATCGATTTTGGTGGTGATGATGTGCCGAGTGAAGATATGAAACATATCAGAAGAAGGTTGAAGCCCAGGAGTAATCGTGAGGCTTATATTGAGATTGCGGCCAGAGGAATTTGTTTAAGATTCAAGCATGGACTTCCGGAGTGGTGGGATGATGATAAGGTTTCAAAATATATGAAGGACTGGACTCAGGAATCTAAACCGAAAGAGATTGCAGTAGTTCAGGGAAAGAAGAAAGAAATAAATTCAGCTGAGGATTTGTTTGATCTATGAGCCAAGCATTTGTTTTTCGTAGGGATTGCTATATCTACACCAAAAGAAAAGAGCGTGAGAGCATGGCTGGGTGTATCGAAATTATGAAAAGAAATCGTTCGGTTTGTATTTCTGGGTTTAGGAAACACATGCCAAATAAATCTCAGCACTCGGTTAGGACAGCAGTTTATTATTTGTTGGGAGCGGGGGTTTTCAATGTCAAGCAAAGGGGCGAGGTTAGAATTTTTAGATTTGCACCCAGATGGGAGAAGAAGTTGAGAAATTGTTTTTGGAAGGGAGATGTTGTTAATGAGAATAATAAGGTAGCTGTGGTAGAAAGCATTTCTGAGAAGGGGGTGGATGCGGAATGAGAGCAGTGCTTTATGTTAGGGTTTCCACAAACAAACAGGAGGCGAAAAATCAACTGATTCAGCTGAGACGTTATTGTAGGTCGCAAAAATATCAAGTTGAGCATGAGTTTGTTGATGTGATTTCCGGCAAAACAACAAGCAGGCCTGCTTATGATAAGATGTTTGTTGCGGCGCATAAGGGGTTGTTTGACTTGGTTATTTTCTGGGATTTGTCGCGATTCAGCAGAGCCGGAACACTTCACACACTCCAAAAATTGAAGGAACTTGATAATTGTGGGGTGAAGTGGCATAGCTATCAGGATGCTCATTTAAGCTCAGCAGGGCAGTTTCGTGATGTTGTTATAGCAATCCTTTCAACAATCGCAAAAGCAGAGAGAGAGAAGATTTCCACGCGAACCAAGGCAGGTCTTGAGCGCGCAAAGTTGCAGGGGAAAAAGTTGGGAAGGCCTGCTGGGAAGAAAGATAAGCGGCCGCGGAAGATTCGGAGCGATAGGGGGTTGAGTAGGAAATGATATTTGAGACATGGCAGAATTGGTCGCAAGTGATTAAAATTATTTTGATGGTAATTGGTGGCTTGGCAATACTCTGGGAATTGAATGAGATTAGAAAAAATACAAATTAAAAAGGGGTGTATTAAAACTCCCCACAAAAACACCCTAAAATCACCGAATTAAAATCCTCCCTTTTTATCGACCCCATACTAACCTACCACTACTTTTCATTTTAAAGTGCTGTGGAGCTGGGAAATGGACAACCCAACTCCACAAGGGAGTCAACTATGATTTTTTCTGCTTTTTATTATCAACAATCGCGAGCAGTCCAAGAATCAACACAACACCCACAAGGACCATCCAAAGTTCGTCTAGGTCTCCCGATGTTGCTCTATTGCTGCCGATTACAGTCTCGTTTATGATGTCGATAAAATATCCTTCCTTCCCAGTGCCATACTTATCTGGGTCTAAATCTAAGGCAAAATTAACAGTCTTTTGAGCCCAGTTCCCACTTGAATCATTCGACCAAACAATCCAAGAGAATTCATTAAGCTGTGATTGGTTGAATGAGATTCGGAGATTTTGAGTTGAGCTGCTGTTTGATAAAATAGTTGTTCCATTTGCAAAATTCAAAGTGTAGTTCGCATATTCCCAACTTACGTCAGTGATGTTGTAAACTAAAACTATCTCAACATCGGCACCGGTCGATTGATAGAATATCTTTCCTGTTTGGATTGATGTTGTGATTATTGGGTTGTTGTTGTCGATTGTTATTTCGCTTGTGTCCGTAGCACAAAAGAGATCAACTGTTTCGTTTTCACATGTTTGGATTGTGAGATTATAAACTCCGTCCGAAACTGTTGCCGTATCAAAAGAAAAGGTTTCTAGTTGACTGTTATTAACTAGACTTAATATTCCCCCATTTTCGAGTGTTATGTTAGAAATTATCGTGTCTGAGTTTGCATCTGAGGAAGTCCAGTTGATTGATATTATTCCAGAAACTCCGTCTCCGTCTTGATGGCTGCTTATCGCAACTATTGGAGGGATGTTTAATATTGAGCCTAGGTTCCATGTCATATTGTAAACACTAGAATTTCCAGAGGTTGTTCCATCACTTGAGAAAATTTTGAAAGCAATCCCAGTCGTGTCCGTATCATTATAGAACCAATTTATGTTCATCTCTGTTTCATATCCATCAGTGTTTTGTGTGTAGGTTGACCCAGAGTCGTCGGAATATTCCCACTTTATTGAGTGGGAGAGGTTGGTGGCATTGTAGGTTTTGATTGCGTAATTTCTGGAAGGGTTTGCACTATGAGATTCTAGGAGAATATATTTTCCATCTCCACCCAAAGAAGAAATTAAATTTTGAGTGAAAAGAGCTCTAAATTTATTCCCATTATCTTGAAGTTGTGTGACGTTTCTCGTTGCTATTAGAACACAATTTGGAGTCAATTCTGGTTTTCCAGTAGAATATGATGAGTTGCAAGCGTAGGCCTCGATTGGTTCGGTTGGCACAGGAGAAGAAATTTGAACTCTAAAGTCCAATTTATAAATATCAGCATCAAGCGGAACAACACTATCCATCTCAACTCTGACGATGTTATTTTTTGTTAGTCTCTGATCCGTTCCAGTTTGCCATTTAACCTCGGAAAAGTTGAATCCTGCGCTATACCACTTCATCACATTGGGATTATAATGCTCATCTATTTGGCACACATAATTTCTGGTTGTTGAATTTCCTGTGAATGAGCAGCTGATATAATCTCCTTGTGCCCCCTCATCTTTGAAGGTGTTGGTTTCTGTTCCATTTTTGAATTCAATCCAGTTCCCATTCGTGTCATTATAACAAACACCTATCTGCTTATTCCCGGAAGCACATCCACGAAAGCCTTTCGCAGTGTAAAATATTGTTGGATCGCCACTGATTCCATCTGGGTCAGTTAGGGTAAAAGTCACATTCATATATTCTATTTCTTCTAGATTTGAATCTGTGAAGGCTGTTTCGTTTCCTATTGAGGATTTTAATGAGTTGATTGCATAAAACATAAAATTTGATAGTTGTGGAGCCTCTAATGATGCGCTTGCTACGAGATCACTCGATAGGTTGACTACTGAATTATTGACAGTTCCATCCCCAAGAATAATCTCTGTAATCAATTCATCACCATAAGTGAAATTTCCGTTGCCGAGTGTTGCGACCAATTGATTTGTCCCATTCGTTAAATTATAATATTGTTGGGTTGAAACTTTTGTCCCATTTTTATAAAATTGTGTCCAGACGTTGAGAAATGATTCTTCTGGGTCTGTTGCTGTGATATTAATTAGGTAGTCAGTGTTATACTCGACAGTCGATGGCGAAGTTGCGTTTGCTGTTAGGGTTGGGGCTGTGTTTGATACACCTTCCTCGAAGGGATATGAAGTCCCATTTGTGATTTTTTGATATAAATCCAAAACTGAACTTGCGTTCAGTCCATAATTATACATTGATAATTCATCTAAGCCTCCCTCAAAAAATTCTGAGGCAGTATGAGACCTGGAGCCATAAGTTGCGGTTGTGTTTGCCAATGTTAATGCTTTTGTTGGGGCTGTGTTTGACTGGACTACTCCATCAATATACATTCTATAAGTTGAGCCGTCATGCGTGACTGTGAACATATGCCAACCCTGTGAGGTTATAGCATCGTCTCCTGTTATTGACATCGTAGTCCCACCAATAGAATAGAACCTCATCTTATCCGTTGCACTACTTCCCCATTTTTGAATTACAAATTTTCCAGTCCCACCGCCGACATATTCAAAAAGTCTCTGGTATGCTCCGTTTTTTGTGCTATTGAAGAAGAAGTTTATTGAAAATTCTTGATTCATATTTGTTAATCCAAAGTGTCCTGCTGGCAATGTTACATAATCATTAACACCATCAAAATAATAACCTGAACCCACTATCCCTAAATCATTAACTGTTGCGCCTGTTATTTCACCATCGTTATCATGGTGAGCATCAATCATAGTCGTCCCAGATGATTCGTTTTGACTGTAATGAGACACTAAATTATCAACCAAATAACTCGCAAATTCATAGAGATAAAAATCACCAACATTGAAAATAAATTCGTTGTATTCTCCCAGTGTTGTGTCGGTATAAAAACAAATTTCTTGAGGAAAATAATCAACATCGCTTAAATCATCGATTTCCACCTCCTGAATTTCATTATAAAAATAACATTCTTCTCGGGATTTATTATTGATATAACAATGTTCTTCTTGGATTGGTCTTTGAATTTTGATTCTATATGTTTTATTTATTTCGTCAAAATCTGATTTTTTATTGTATGTGAGGAAATTTGCATCACTAACTAGAACTTTTTTATCAATAAAATCAATCATTGCACAAGCGATTTTCGTATCGTTTGATTCTCTGACAATATTTTCATAAGGGGTAAGCCAGGTCATGTTGAACATCGGTTTTAATTTGTCATCTATAATTTCAACCCTTCTGTCTTCGTGAAAAAAGAATTTTGTCATATCTGTTATTGTTTCATTTGTGTTGCTGTTTCTCAAATAGTCAACATAATCAAAGTTTGAGACCTTATCTTTGATTGTATCAGAATCAGCCAAACCAAAAATCGTCGTCAGTGCTGATAAAACAAGTATCAATGATATTAAAGTCCATCGCAATTTCATCTGATTGGCACAATGCTCCCAGCTGAATCACAAAGTGAAACATCCCAGAAGGCATCCCATAATTTAATTAAATTTGAAATAAAATTCTCTGCGTTTGTTGTATCTTGAAAGTTTTGGAGCTCTGCATTAAATGGCTCTCTATAAATATCACAAGAGGATGCCCTAGAGGATAGAATCAATGCAAGAGGACTTGCTCCTCCACCGCCTCCGCCTCCAACCACGGCGGTGTCCACGTTGAAAACACGTGACGAGGAGTTTGAGTTCCCGATAGTGTCATTTGCCCAGATGTTCAAAATGTATCCAACACCATCGGAGATTGTTTGATATTCGATTGGGTTTGAGCAATTTATTTCATTTGTGGCAACCACAACTCCAAGACCTGACGTGGTGACATTATAATAGCAATATTCGGAATTATTCAAATCATCCGTGAATGTGAAATTGAAAGTTATATTGTTGGTGGCTTCGGAGGTTGATGGTTTATTGATTGTGATTTGAGGGGGGGTGTTTAATAAAATTGTATGATTAACAGAGGCATATCCCACAACTCCATCACTATCGCCAGCAGAACAAGTCCAAAGGATGTCTTCTGTTATTGCTTGTGAGAATGATTGAGTTGAGGATGTTGCTGAGTTGTCGTAATATTCCTCAGTGAACCATCTTAAAGTATAGATTCCATCGCCGCCAGGAGTTGTCATCGCTATCCTCAGACCCTGGACTGTGTCATTGATTACAGTGGTGTTGATTGCTTTGAATAATGCAGTCCCACCTTCCCCTCCCCAAGAAAACGCCTGGGAATATGTGTCAACTGTGTTCCAAGTCCCTCCATCGTATGTTTGGATATAGATATACATAGTTCCACTATTCCCACCACCAGAATTAATATAACCAGTAGCGTTATATGTAAAATTTTGAACAAATCTTGGATTAAAAGTTTTCCCAAGCTCCTTCGCCAATGTTCCCGAGCCTATGTGATGTGCATAGGTTCCATCATCTTCATCAAAAGCATTTTCTGGATTAGTCAAAGAATCGGGGTCGTGAGTTGTGTCGTTAGAGCCATTGTTGAATTGTGGAAGTGATATGTCGGTTTGTTTAATTTCAAAGGCTGTTCCATTCCAGAATTCGAGAGATATGTTTGTGAGTGTTGCTCCAACACTTTGATTTATCTCGGCTGAACAGTTGAATATTTGTGATGATGATGTTTGTATGGAATTATTTAATGGATTCAATAAAATTATTTCTGCCTCATCCCCAGTTGACATATTCCCCCAAATCGCCCAAACATCGAGAGCAACATCATCAAGAACTGTGACAACCCAATCCATTATCCAACCTGGTCTTTTCTCAGCTTCAATCTTAAAAGTCTCTTTCCCTGTGAAAATCTCTCCTCGATATTGAGTCCACTCTGGCGCGTCTTCTTTATGAGTTCCAATTTCTTCCCCTGTTGTCAGGTTGTAATCAATGACGTCTATCTTGTCGCCTAATGTGTGATAAAATGTTTTGTGCCACCTCACTTTCCCATCAATAAAATTGATTCCAATTATTCTATAAAAATCCAAACTATCGAACAATTTTGCGCCTTTCTTTAAATCAACCTCAACAACTGCTGAACAGAATCTAAAGTTGGAATCGCAACTATTGTCTATCAAAATATAATCTGCAAGGGAGATCGAATTTTTATCATAAATCCTTATTTTCTTTTCATCCTCATCGTAGGTTTTTGTTTTTTTAGTTTCTGCTGCTATCACTGAAAAACTGAGTATGATTAGAATTGATAATATGATTGGAATTGACCATATAGTTTTCATCTCTTAATTTTCCCCCTTATGCTTGCTAAAATTAGAAATATCACAAATCCTCCAAAGACACTCAACGCCGGATTATCATAAAAGAAATTTTGAATTTGCTCTATCATAGGGGAAGGAACCTCCCAAAAAATGCCATAACCTGTTGTCTTCGGAGATAAGCGAAAACTAGGAGTGCAATCAGTATCACTGACTTCCAGCTGAATCCAAAAAATATCAGCGTTTCATTCAAAAATAAGAAGATAATTTCCATTTTCCATTTTATTTGAAGGGTAGCACCCCTCGGTATTTATAGGCTATCATAAACAAAAGAATAACCACAAGCCCAGCCCAGAAGGAACTGATGTTTGGGAAATTTTCAACCCAGAAGTCTTTCGCACCAGAAAAAACAAACCATGCTGCTATTCCGTAGATGGTTCCTAAAAACAAAAGTCTTAATTCTCTGAACGTGATTCCGAAAAACATTATACTTTTACACCTATTTTTCTCAATACGAAATTAATTATTGCAAGAATTTGGGTTCTGAATAAAACTGCTGATATTGAAACTGCAATCCAAGGCCACCAAGTTTCTAAAAAACTAAACACCGCGTTCAAACCTTCGGAAATTCTGAATCCAAACCAAACAAGCAACCCTAGGATGATGATGATTCCTATTATGTAAGCTAAGCCAACAAACCCGAAAATAAATCCCTTTTTCGATTTCATATTTTCACCCCAAACTTACCGAGCAACATTTTAGTAAAACTATAAATCTGAGGCCAGAAGTAGAACGCGGCCAACAACATCAATAATATCACAATCAACATCATATAATTCGTCCCTGATGGCATCTCACAATATTCCGTCACGATGATGTCGGGTTCTCCGATTCCAACAAAATTCAAAATAGACTGATCCTCTGTGGACTTACTTATCCACTTTCCGCCCTTATCTAAACATTCTGCTTCGCTGTCAGGAATTGTTTCAATAACCTGGCCATCCAGATTGACGTTTGCTTTTTCGCAAGTATAAGAGTTTAGATCGCAAACCTCATTCGAATCCCGGCAATCAAAATCTGAGACACATTCGACTTCTTGGGTTTCCGAAACACAAAAACCATCATCACATGAATATTTTATCAACTCTCCCGACCCAGAAGGAACCCAGTTGGGCGAGCCACAAGACTTGAATATCGAACACTCACTCCCGGCAATCCTCTCCCATTCAAAATCCTCATTACAAACTTGATCTCCTTGGATTGCTGTTGGACAACATTTCTCCGTCCCTATTTTATCAGACCAATCAACACTCGCAACTTTATAGGTTCCAGAAGTTGTTCTTATTTCATTGATTTTATAAATTTCTGCGCCGGAACCGGTTGGCCTACACCAAGCATCTTCCCCATCATAATTCAATTCGAATGATGATCCTCTGCTTGTCAAATATCCAGCAACATACCATCTAACCTCATTCGGTTGCATAACTCTCTCGTCTGTGCTTCTTCCTTCTGGCCTAGACAATTTATCAATATCTTCGCTGATTATTGTGTCAGTTTTTGTTGAGGGATAGGTGCATGAGTTTGGATTGATTTGATTTGAACTTCCTCCAAGAATATTATATTGTCTAATTCCATAAGGTTGAAACGCAACTTGATATTCTGCCCCTTGACATGCGCTCACATCAAATCCAGTTCTAGAAACTTGAAACTGCGCCCAAACATATTCGTTATTCCTAACGCCTCTTATAATAAATTTTTGACCTTCAGAAACCTTTTCACTCTGACTATAAATTCTACAATTAGATTCTGATAAAACTTTGGAGTTGCAGACATAATATTCAACATAAGAACTGAATCCAGCACATTCGTCTTTGATGTCTATTATTGCATCATAACCATCTGAAACTGAGGGTTTGTTTAACCACTGTCCATCCTTTGCAACGATACTTGAAGCAGAATAACTCAAACTTCCAACCTGCTCACACTTATCATAATAAAAAACTGGGCGTTCGATGTAGGAGCCAGACCCTGTTATAACTCCCACATCGAGCACACCTAACGCTCCGAAAATTGTCAAAAGACCAGCCATAAGAGAAATCACGATGAAGATTGTTGCTACACCTCGTTTAGATTTCATCCAAAAATACCAAAGATTGAATTGAAAAAGTTTTCAACCCAAGCATTAAATTTATCTATAAATGATAATTCTTCCGTTGATTGCTGTGTCGTTCCAGTGAAAACAATAGGGACTGTGGTTGATGTGGAGGTCGTTTCTTCTTGTGGAGTTTCTTCCTCAACTATTTCCTCTACTTCTGGATAAAAATAAACCCTTATATCTGCGCTTCCTGATCCAGTATACCCATGGAAAGACCGGATTTTAATATCAACTTTTGTTTCCGATGCGAATTCTTTTTCGATGGTTCCTTGCTTAGAAGACCCCTGCGCTATTCCGCAACATTCCTGAAATTTAAACATAGCAGTTTCTCCATTGAAATCAACTGATCCCCCAGAACCATCTGATTTTGATTCCGTTCCTGTGAAGGTATATTGAACAACCATTTTTCCTTTTGGAGCTGTGAAACTTGCATCCAAATAATTTTCATCGTTGCATCCTCTATCCGAGCCAGACATAGAAGACCTCAAAACCAAAGCCTCACCAACGCTATATGTGTTTGAAATTGTTAATCTTCCATCATTATCACCACAAAACTCATAATGTTCAAAGACTGATGGGTTAGAGCTTATCTTCACTGACGGAGCACTGACCAGTGTCCCAAAATATCCTGAACTTATTTCAACATCAATTCCATTCCAAACTTCTGCTCTCGTCTCGGGTTCCAATCCCTGTCCGGAAATTATTGAACTAGTGTCTGCAAATCCGAGGAAGATTAATAAGCCCAAAAGAGCGACTGCGATTATTGTGTTTTTATTGATTACTACCATTTTTTATTCACATTAAGAAACCCAAAATAAACAGATTCCAAGCGAAATGCACTCCGGCATTGGCCATATTGGTTTCTGGGCTGTATCTCCTTTTTACTTGATAAAATATGATTCCTAGTGGGATGTAGGTCAATAATGTCAGAAACGATTTTCCCATCCCTGCGTGAAATAACGCGAATACAACCGTCGAAATTATCATTGTCGTGTTGGCGGATATTCCTCTGGACAGCAACCTCTCCGGAACCCAACCCCTGAACACTAGTTCCTCTCCTATCGAGATCATAAACGCATGGAGAATTATCACCCCGAGAGCCACTGATGAGATTGCTTGGGATATTGTTGCGATTGAGTTTCCTGTTATTAGAAGGCCAAATCCGAATAATATTGCTGAAGAAATCCCTGCTGCGATTAAAAATACTGGAAACCTTTTGAGAAAACTTACTCTGAATAATGCCCTCTCTGTCTTGCTTCCCGATACTGTGTCCCATGCGAACACGAATGAAAGCAGGAGGATGAATGTCAGAATATAATCCACTTTCCATATCTGAGTGTTGATCGGAAAGAACACATCCGCTCTCACCCACAGGAACGCCCAAACTAGAACTAGGACTAATCCGAGGCTGATTTTTGTTAGTGTTTGCCATATCTGGTTTTGTGCCATTCGTCATTTTGTTTTTGTTTTTTGTAGTATGTGATTTATGATTATCAAGGAGGGGGTTTCGCCCTCCGCCGCCGGCAACCCGGTTTTCCCTCAACATAGGGAGATGAAAATAAAAAAGATTTTTGCGTGGATTTAACCTGCGGAGTAGATTCTCGTAGATACAGATGCGGAAGCTCCGTCATCTCCTGTCACTGTGCAAACAATGTCAGAATAATCCTGATAATCGACCATTCCGTCGTGGTAATCTTCCTCTAAATCGAAAGCAACTTGAACTTCGAGAGTCTTTGTTCCTTCTGGTAAAGCGAAACTTCGATAAACAGTATTGTCATCAGTGTGCTTTCCAGCATCGTTGATGTCCATGTCTATCTGTCCAGCAGTCTTCTCTGCGATATTATCAGCAGTGATTCCAGAAATTTCTTTGTCTGGTAAATTACAAGAAACAGTTATACTTGCATCCTCAGAAACAAGCTCCCTATCAATTGTTATGTTCCAGAGATATTCTTCTCCGTCGACCATTGCCGCATCAGTAGAATAAAAAGTCATCTCTAAATCGTCATCTGTGATAGAATCCTGAGTTGTTGTTGAATTTGCAAGACCATCATGGATCGTTAAATCCAAAGCTCCAACAGTTCCAAAAGCAGCAGCAGTTGTTGAAGCTCCTCCGATTGATCCTAGATCAACATAAGATGAAGCTACACCGAAACCACCTGCAAGAAAACCAACGATAACAAGAATAACAGACCACGTCATTGGGTCTGCAATTTTGTTGGCAAATGGGATTCCCCTCAAAAGAGTTCTAACTCTAGCAGAAAAAAGACCAAGTATACCGACTATAAGCAAGATTGCTCCTAGCCCGGCTCCTATTAGTCCGAATAACATTATAAATTGAATTGACCCCCTTTCAGTTGATTTGGAATTTGGTTCATGGTTGCATAGAATTTTTCAGTATTTGAATATTGCTCGCATCAAGGTATACATTGCTCAGAGCAATGTTTAAATAATGAAGTTTTTTTGGTTTATAATCACCTCTTTTTCCCCAGCTGACCGGGGTGCATTACTCTATTTTAAAAAATGCACTAGGTCGCCTAGGGTTTTATCAGAAATAAACTTCTTGCAAAATATTTTCTCTGTCGATGTGATCTGTTGTGTGATCGTAGATTAGGACTGACCTGCATTGATCATCATAGTGGCGGAGGGCTTTGGCTGTTTTCTTATAATTTTTAGTTTTTCGCAAAACAAGAGTTCCGAAGGAATGTCGGAGAGAGTATAGTGTTATGTTGTATCTGGGATTATTTTGTCCGTCGATATATGATGTTTGGAGCATATCAGCATCAATAAGTGCATCTTTGAATGATTTTGTGTATACGCTTCTTGTGGCTCTACCTTCTTTTGATTTCCAATGTATCGAGGGAAAAAGCCACTCGGAATCTATCTTTTGTGATTTTGTTAGTTTGACGAAAAATATTATTTTTTCTAGGATGAAATCAGGGATCGGCATAATATCGGCGTTTCGTTGTTTATTGTTTTGGGCTGGTATAAATAACATCTTTTTCTCAAAGTTGATGTGACGGAGTTCGATTGCGATTGATTCTTTTGGGCGGAGGCCTAAATAATACATAAGATAAAGTGCGAGGCAATTTCGTAACCTTGTGAAGTTTTCCTGTGGGGTTGGTCTTCTTGAATTTTTTGGTTTGATTATGAATCTTAAAATTGTTTCAAGTTCTTCGGGTGTTATTATTTTTGGTATTCTTTTTCTTCTTGCCATTATGTTATTCCTTTAAAGTAATACTTCTTTTAGTTAAATTTTGGGATTAAAAAGTTGCTGGTGGAAAAATGTGCTATGTTTAGTTGTAATTAATTTTTTTAGGATTGTTTTGGTATGATTTGGGTGGCGTTTTTTATTTGATTTTTTATTAATATTTGTTTTTGGTTTCCCATGGTAGTTTCCCATGGTAGTTTCCAATAGTAATCAGGATTATTGAGGCTGTTTCTTTCAGAAAACAATGATCTATATCTCTATATCTATATACATATATACATATGTATGTATGTAGTGTGACGTGTGTTTTTCTTATCCTAGATTTTCATAAAAAATCACAAATAACGAAACATTTAAATAGCTACTACTACTACTTCTACTCATGTTAAAAGAAGGAGGTGAGGAAAAAATGGTTAAGGTTATTTGTCATAAATCTGATTGTGGATATACTTGGGAAACTGATTCTGAAATGATGTTTGTAACTTGTCCTAGTTGTAGATCAAAAACTCTAAGAATCAAAAAAGAAGAAGTTCCTGTTGTTGAAAATGAATAGACAAAATTTATTAAGGCTGAAATCGATAGATAGAAATGCCACATCAATGCGTTCAAAGGACGCTAAAACACATTATTCAAGCATAGATCAACCTTCTTTTCCCACCCATCAACTTTTTGCACAATTATGTTTTAATGGATGCAGGCCATATAAACCAAAACCCCAAAGAAAAAAACAAGTCAAATTATTCAGTCTAGTTTTAGGACTAGCAACAGCAGACATCATAATTCCTTTCACCTTCGGCTCCGGTTGTGTTTATGCTAAAAAATTAATTCAATCAAAAATTTCTTATGTTTATGGGGGTTCCTGGAGATGAGAATAGAATCACTTTTTATCAAAGGTAGTGAGAAAGAGATTAGAGAGATTCTTGAGGAAGTTAAAAAAAGGCTTGGGAAGGGGAAAATTTGGACTGTTGAAATAAACCAAAGCTATGAGGAGGAGGATTTTGATGAGTTGTAGATTGTGTGATGGATCGGGAAGTTATCTCAAAAATGGGAAGTATGTTGAGTGTGACCCATGTCGATTAAGGCGTTCTAACGTGCCGAAAATTCTGGGAGTGGGTGATTCATTAAAAACACAGGAAAAAGCGGTGGAAAATGCTCGTTTTGTGGTGGAAAGTCAATCATTTGGACAAGTTCGAGCCCTAAAAATGCAAATTATTGAGCGTTTGTTGTTTTTGTATAATGAAGGTGGGCTCAGTTGGAGAGATATTGGAAATAAGATTGGTTGTGATCATAGTTCTGTTTTGCGATGGTCAAGGGGAGAGGATTTGGCCAATAGTCCAAAAATTCTCTTAAAACATTCTGAAAAATTAAATTTGGTGGAGGCTGAATATGTTAGAAAAATTGAAAATTAGATTAAGAAAGATAAAACATAATCTTAACAAAGAGATTCCGACAGAGGATAATTTCAAAGTTGGGTTTATGTTTGGGATAGGTTTTTCTGTTGCTGTATCTCATTTATTTCGCAATATTCTTGAAGTGTGGTAGAAAAATGTTGAAACAAAAAATTGCCCCTAATAACATCAATAAAGTTTCAGGTAGAGGTTTCCCAGAAACAAAAGAGTCCCAAGTTTCGTTTATAAAAAATATAGTTAGTGCTCCAAGTCCGACAAGAGAATATATATATTTCACACTTTTTTCCTCGCAAGAAAAAAAGGAAGCGGCGGACTTTAAACCTGCCGTTTTATTTAATGGAAACTATCTAGGGAAACTACCATGGGAAACTACCATGGGAAACTACCATGGGAAACTACCATGGGAAACTACCGATGTAAAATATGGGAGTGTTTTGTAATGGAGGCTATAAATATATGTATCTATTTTAAGGGCGATGGAATTATTTCCGCCGTTAGTGAATTGAAAAAAACCAAGAAATTATCATATATTTGCAGCCAAGCGATTCTTTCATGGAAAAAAGAAAACATGACCGTTTCCGAAATAAATGCAGAATTAAAAAAACAATCCAAACTAAAAAAACAAATTCAAAAGGAAGAAAAATCACTGATTGAAAAGAAAAAGAAGTTGGAAAAAG
>Ga0136651_10000728_pt1 | contig 18074 bp, 19 predicted proteins | sample Mar14236cmmetaG_FD_94867 | JGI IMG/M metagenome (GOLD analysis project Ga0136651, IMG submission 94867) | Marine hydrothermal vent microbial communities from Guaymas Basin, Gulf of California to study Microbial Dark Matter (Phase II) - Marker... ... | reverse complement strand
GATATCGGGTGTCATGGCCGCGACATTCTAAGCCCGTCGATAGTTGCCGTCACCCGAAATGGCACTGTGGCCAGGACAAACGAGCACAAAAAAAGACGCAGCAAGGCGCCCTGGTATGCTGAGTGATTCGATTGCCCTAGCCGTCAAAACTGTAGGTAAAGCGCATGCCGATCTGTCGTGGCCGTACCACATTGTGGTAATAGCGGCGCAGATCGAAATCGTCCACCGGGCGGATGAAGCTGGTATCCGCACGAACGCCGGTCTCCGCGTATTTGTCAAACACATTGTCCCCGTACAGCGATACTCTCCAGCTATCCTTGAACCAGGTGGCGGACACATTGTGCAGGGTGAATCCATCCAGCTTTTCTCCGAAATCACGCTCGCCCACTTTGGTGATTACATTACTGGAAGCGGTCATGGACCAGTCGAAATCCACCTGTGAGCCGTCACTCATGGGCAGAGCATAATGCACCGCGAGATACCCCTGATGCTCGGGGGTACCCGGTAGTCGGTCGCCGTCAAATGCATCCACGCCATTGACCAGGCCCGGTGCATCGTCGGTCAGTTCGGCATCGGTATAGGCGTAGGAGCCCATAACGGAAAGTGCCTGGGTGATATACCACTGGCCAGACATCTCGATGCCCATGCTGCGCGCTTTACCGCCATTGGAAATGATGGGGATGGCGCCGTTCTCCGTGACATCAGCGATCTGGATATCCTTCCAATCGATATAAAACAGGGAGCTGTTAAATGTCACTGAGTCGCCAAACTGGGAGCGCAGGCCCAATTCATAGTTGGTGGTTTTGTCAGATTTTATCAAAACCTCATCCGGCAATGCGCAGACGTTTTGTTCACCCTGGACCAGGTCCGTACAAGGGGGCACCGAATTAAGGCCGCCCAGCCGATAGCCTTCGCTCACCGTGATGTAGCTCATAATATTGTCGGTAAAGTCATAGGAGGTGTTGAACTTGAAGATGCTATCGTCGTCGTCCACATCGTTGTCTTGTGATACCAGGTTGATTGAATCCGGAGGGTCGCCAAAGTACACGGTGTCAGCCAGTGGCACGGCGAAGTCCTGCCTGGCATCGTCTTCAAACTTGAACCAACGGGCGCCCACGGTGACCTGCCATGCGTCCGTTATCTGGTAGCCAATTTCTCCAAATACTGCCTGTTCTTCTATCTCTTCCTTGGTCTTTTGATAAAATTCCAATGAATCAGGCCGCAGTTGCACACCGCCCAGGTTATCCACGGCAAATTGATCGAACCCCGGCGTGTATTCTTGACTTAACTGGTCAATTTTAAATTTGTTGTAGAATCCGCCCACAATCCAGTTGAGTGGGCCGTCGTTGGTTGATACCAGGCGCAGTTCCTGGTTGAAGCGCTCCTCATCCTGGTCTTCCCGGGTGAAAGCGGAAAAGCTGGGGAACAGTGCATAGCCGTATGGGAAGGTGAGTAGCAGGTCGGTCTGGTCGCGGTTGCCGTTTTCATTGTATTCGGAATAGCCCGTGGCTGAGGTCAATTCGGCGAAGCCCAGGTCGGCAACCAGTTCCAGGGCGAGTAACTCGTTTTTGCGCTCACTGGGCTCTTCGAAACGGTGGGCTGATACGTAATCACCTGTGTTGAAGGAATCCTTGTGGTTGATCTGGCGACCACCGATCTCCGCTTTTTGATAGTAGTAGGAAAGGGTGCCGTCCAGTTTATCCCCGGTATAGCGCACGGCCAGCCGGCCGGACCAGGTTTCTTCCGTATTGACGTCATCTTTTTGTTTCAGGTTGGTGTTCACGTCATCGGAGTTGCTGAAGTCCGGCTGGGGGTTGGAAACACCAGCTTCGCGCACCAGGAAGTTGTAATCGATAAAGCCGGGGTCGTCCAGGTAGTCCAGAGACGCTCGTACAGCAAGCCGATCTTCAATAATCGGGATATTGATGGTGCCGCCACCCTCGTAGCCGACGTCATCCGATTTGTTCAGGTCGTAGACATCGCCGCGCAATTCATAGCTCAATGCGTCAGCCTGCGGTTTATTGGGGATATAGCGTACGGCGCCACCCAGCGTTCCGGCTCCGTACAGCGTACCCTGGGGTCCGATCAGTACCTCGATGCGTTCCATGTCATTGAGCTTCAGGTCGATATAGACGGGTATATCCCCGATGTAGGTGGCGACGGTGTCGCCTCCGGAATTGCCTACGGAAGACTCGGTCGCGGTCAGTGAATCAACATTCAGGCCTCGCACCGTGAGGATATTGCCACTGCGGGGTCCCTGGTCTACCACAGTCATACCGGGTACACGGCGCGCAATATCCGACAGGTCGGTAAGGCGCTCGCGCTGGATCAGGTCACTGCCCAGGGCGGTAATGTTAAGTGGAATGTCCTGAATGGACTCTGAGCGGCGGGTGGCCGTAACAATCACTTCCTCCAGCATGCCACCTTGTGCAGTTGCGTGCCCTGCCATCAGGGTCGAGGCGATGGCGGCGGATAAGGTACTGACCTGGAATTTTCTGTTGTTACGCATGTTTGCCCCTGTCGATCTTTGTTGCCGACTGCGCGTTATGTGTTTTCAGCAGTCATCGGGCTGCCCGTGTCGTCCGGTTTAGCCTCTTTTGTTCGGTGCCTCCGTAAGTCCCATGAATCATGGCAGACCCACTTCTATTATTATTTCATAATCTATCATTACTGCTATGCCGACAGGTATTACACAAACTGCGCAAAAATACCGTTTGTTCAGGTGTAGTCTATCGTGGGCGTGGGCGTTCAACACAGCAATAAAGGCCGAAATGTGGCGTTTGTCAGAATAAAACATTGAACCGCGCTCCGGCCCCTGCGGCGGGGGCGTTAAAAAGGGCGCGCGTGATAACATACGCGCCGCCTGAATCAGCGCCTTGTGAAAATTGCTGGAGGAATTGTCCGTGGCCCAAATCGATGACACTGTCCTGACCTCGCTGGAGGAAATAGCTGGTGCCGGCAGGGTACTGACCGATGAGGATTCCCTGCGGCGCTACGGTCGTGACTGGACCCGGGTTTACACGCCCAGGCCGGCAGCGGTGGTGCTGCCTGAGAGTATCGAGCAGGTGCAGGATATTGTGCGCCTGGCGGCCCGGGAGCAGCTGGCGATCGTACCCTCGGGTGGACGCACCGGTCTCAGCGCCGGTGCAGTGGCGCGCAATGGCGAGTTGGTGCTGGCCCTGGACAGGCTTAATAGCATCGAAGGTTTCAACGCGGTGGATCGCACCGTGCGCTGCGGTGCCGGTGTGATTACCTCACAGCTGCAACAGTACGCCGCAGAGCAGGACCTGTTCTACCCGGTGGATTTTGCCGCCAGTGGCTCCAGCCAGATCGGCGGCAACATCTCCACCAACGCCGGTGGCATCATGGTTATCCGCCACGGCATGACGCGGGATTGGGTGGCGGGCCTGAAACTGGTTACCGGTAAGGGTGAATTGCTGGATCTCAACCGCGGCCTGGTAAAAAACAACGCCGGCTACGATCTGCGCCAACTGGTTATCGGCGCCGAGGGCACTCTGGGAGTCGTCGTAGAGGCCACCATGCGCCTGTCGCGCCCCCCGCAAAATCTGGCGGTACTGGTCCTGGGCGTTCCGGATATGGCATCCATCATGGCGGTATTGGAGGCCTACCAGGGCGCGATGGAGTTGAGCGCTTTCGAGTTTTTCTCGGAATTGGCCCTGCAAAAAGTAGTAGAGCACCAGGGCCTGCGGCGGCCATTCGAAACGCCGGCAGAATATTATGCCCTGCTGGAATTCGAGCAGGGCGATGAGCGGGCGATGGAACAGGCTATGAATCTGTTCGAGCACTGTATGGAAAAGGGTTGGGTACTGGATGGCGTGATGAGTCAGAGTGTCGCCCAGGCTGAATCTCTGTGGCGCCTGCGCGAAGATATCTCGGAAACCATTTCTCGCTGGACACCCTATAAGAACGATATTTCCACGGTGATTTCACGGGTGCCGGATTTCCTGGCGGAGGTGGAGGCGGTGGTCAGTGCCAAATACCCGGATTTCGAAATCATCTGGTTCGGCCATATCGGCGATGGCAATGTACATCTCAACGTATTAAAGCCCGATGACTTGTCGATGGAGGAATTCCAGCGGCGGTGTGGGGAGGTGAGTAAATGGGTGTTCGAGATTGTGCAGCGCTATGGGGGCAGTATTTCTGCGGAGCACGGGGTTGGATTACTGAAGAAAGATTACTTGCAGTACAGTCGCTCGCCATTGGAAATTGAGATCATGCGGCAGATTAAATTGGCTTTTGATCCGTTGGGTATTATGAATCCGGGGAAGATTTTTGATAGTTGATAGTTGATAGTTGATAGTTGAGTGTTGAGTGATACGCCGCGATTGTGTAAGAGGGCTTTCCAGGACACGCTACAAGCACATCCATGTGCGCTCGGGCTCGGCCATCCATGGCCTCACACGGTCCTGAAAAGCCCTCTTACACAACCGCGGCTCGCTAATGTCCACACCCGCTGCGGATTCGACGGCACCAAACCAAACCACGCCTATTCAGCGTAAATTGTCTGCACCCCATCCGTAGTGCCAAGCAAAAGAACATCCGCCGGCTTCAGCGCAAACAGCCCGTTGGTCACCACCCCGGTAATATTGTTGATCTTCTCCTCAGTCGCCAACGGCTGGGGAATGGAGAAGTTGTACACATCCAGGATGACATTGCCGTTGTCGGTTACCACGCCCTCCCGGTAGATCGGGTCGCCGCCCAGCTTGACCAGTTCGCGGGCCACGTGGCTACGCGCCATGGGGATAACCTCCACCGGTAACGGGAACTGCCCCAGGGTATGTACCAGTTTGCTCTCATCCGCTATACAGATAAATTCCTCCGCCACCGCCGTCATGATTTTCTCCCGGGTCAGCGCCGCCCCGCCGCCCTTGATCAACTGTAAAGCCGCGTTGCACTCGTCGGCGCCGTCGATATAAAAGTCCACCTGGTCCACCGTGTTAAGCTCGTACACCACAATACCGTGGCTTTTCAGGCGCGCGGCGGAGGCCTCCGAGCTGGCCACCGTGGCATTGATCAGGCCCTTGATGCCCGCCAGAGCGTCGATGAAAAGATTGGCGGTGGAGCCGGTGCCTATGCCCAGTACCGTATTGCTTTCGAGTTTGGGTCGGATACATGCCAGCGCCGCATCCGCGACGGCCTGCTTCATCTCGTCCTGGGTCATGTGCTGTCCTGTGGGGTTTTGGTGGGTGGACGCCTGCCATTATAGGGCAGTGATCACGGGAAATACCACGATAGCGGGCTGAAAAACCGGCGCGGCTCCATTAAGGCAGGCCGGGCCATCCACTTTTTGGGATTAAGCCTGGATGCGCGGGTCTACGATGTCGCCTATGGGCGGATTCTGTTGGGAGTGCAAGTAGCAAAAAACGAACATTGGGAATTCGAGCAGGTGCTGGATCAGATCAACTTCTGGTACCAGGAAGAAACCGATAATAGCGCCTATCAACTCTATCTCGGCAGAAGAGGTGCCTGATCTGGAAAAAAGTCAGGAATCATGGGGTCTATGGGGTTTTCTTTTACTTCGCCCTGATATAGAATTTTCTTGAAGTTGTGAAATAATTACAAAAATTAGTAGTTATGTTTATGGCGTGTGTAATGAGGTCAGGTTCCTTAGAAAACCAGCCTTGTTTTTGGCGAGAGAAATTTAAAGTGAAGCGTAAACCGGACTTTTTGCTGATTCTGATGGCGGTCTTTGGGATGGGTGTGCTTGTCACGTTGATTCTTCCCATGGCAAATAACTCGGTTGCCGCCCCGGCATCCGAGTTACAGGCTGGCGTCATCATCCGGGATTGATCCCCGGCAGTGTCAGTTCACTCCTTGCAACAGTGCAGGGCGGCATCGGACGCAATAAAATCCATGGAAATATCCCACGCTTCCCGTGGAATGCAATCCACTTGCTGGTTGGCGTGTGCCAGCCCCACCAGTAGTGGCCCGGCAATGCCAGCCAGGGCCCGGTCGTAGAAGCCGCCGCCCATCCCCAGTCGTCCCCCCTGTAGATCCCAGCCCACCAGGGGCAAAAAAACAATATCCAGATCCTCCGCCGGGCAACGGTTGGCCTGCGCCGGTGGTTCAGGTATGCCAAAACGGTTAGTACACAGCGGACAGTCGGGTAGCCATTCAGCGAAGCCCAGGCTGTCGCCGGCTTCTATTACAGGTAGGAAAAGTTGCTTGTGCTGTGCGCGACCCAGTTCGCTCAGTGGGACGGTATCTATTTCTCCATCGGCAGGCAGGTAGAGTGCGATGCGCTGCGCAGTGGCCCAGCCCGGCAGCTCTGCGATGTGGCCTGATACTTCCTGTGCGGCCAGGTGTTGCTGATCGGCACTCAGGGCTTGCCGTCGATAACGCAATGTACTGCGCAGTTGGGCTTTGCTGAGATTGGCGTCTGGCATAAGAAGTGGGATTCCCGGCATACCGCTGACAGCACTGCCCTTGAACCCGACGGTTCAAGGTGGCGGTTCCTGCACTGTATCAGGCTTTCCGGCCAAGGCCGGACCTGCACACCAACAGTAACGAGAAACCTCCGATTAACAATTTATCGGCTCGAGGACTGTATGTCTGGCGTATAGGCCAGGGATCCAACGCAAGTATAGCCCAGATAATGCAGGGACAGTTTACTTAATTCCCATAGTGTTAACCAAGTCCCACTACTAAGGTCAGCTGATTTCCAATTGACGCAGTTGGTATAGGGCGTCGTCCAGCTTGCGATTGAGGCGCACAACCGATTCGCCACCGGGCGCGGCTGCGCCAGCGTCGGTGTGTTCAGATGCCTGCAATAATTCGTAACTGATATTGAGCGCGGCCATTACGGCGATACGCTCCAGCCCGATGACCTTGCCAGTATCCCGGATACCGCGCATTTGTTTGTCCAGGTACTTGGCGGACACGGTCAGCTCGGCCTCCTGGTCTTCCGGGCAAGCCACCTGGTACTCTTTATCCAGGATTTTTACAGTTACGGTGTGGGGGTGGCTCACTGGTGTACCTCGTCATTCATATTGTGTGCAGACGGTCAATCATAGCCTCGACCTTGGTCCGGGCCAGTTCATTTTTGTCGATGAGGTTTTGCCGCTCCTGATGCCAGCCGGCGCTGTCGGCCTTGAGCGCCTGATTTTCGCGATTCAGGTCATTGCACAGCTTGATCAGTTCATCGATCTTCTGTTCAAGCACCTTGAGTTGGTTTTCCGCCATGGAGTTATACTGTGTTAGACGTTATTGGATTCCTACTATAGTGGCGCATGGCGCTGAGGTCAACGGCACAAAATTCATAAATATCAATAGCCTGCCAAGCTTTTTACAGCTATTGGTAGAGGTGCGGAATAACTGCGCCCAGTATGGGTATCCCGGGGAGAGCATAGTATGTACGATGATTTACAGGGGAAAGTGAGGATTTTCGACTTTGACGAGTTCGCAAATCATCTGTTGGAGCAGGGTCTTGAGGCTTCGCCCTCTGAGCTGCATGGTTTTCTGTGTGGCTTACTGTCTGGTGGTGCTGCGGCCGAGCCGGAGATGGGGCTGAATGCCCTGGATCAGTCCCTGGGCCTGGTTTTGCACGGTGAGTTGGCGGACCACACCATGCAGCTTTATACGGTGACAGCAGCGGCGCTGGAGGACGAAGAATTCGACTTTCACCCCCTGTTGCCCGATGACGACGACGATATTGTCGTGCGCACCGCCGCCCTGGCCGCCTGGAGCCGGGGGTTTTTAGCGGGTTTTGCCCATATAACGGCGGGGACGGGTACAGCCCCGGTGGCACTGCCTGAGGATAGTGGCGAGATTCTCAAGGATTTTGCCAATATTGCCCAGGCCGACACGGATGAAGATGAAACCGAGGATGACGCGGAGGACAGCTATATGGAACTTGTCGAGTACCTGCGTTTTGCCACGCTCAATGTATATATGGACACTCGCGCCAGAGAGTAGCAGCATTACCGCCGGCGCGGACTGCCCGCAGTTATTGTTTTTCACCGCGTGCCCGTTAGAATAGTGGCCCGCGGGTAGCCCCAATAATACAAGCCAGAGGACATACCATGAGCCAGACTCCCAGCGAACTGAAATACGCCAGCAGCCACGAGTGGGCCCGGTTGGAGGAAGATGGCACGGTTACCGTTGGTATCACAGACCACGCCCAGGAAGCCCTGGGAGATGTGGTGTTTGTGGAACTACCTGATGTCGGCACGAGCTTGGCGGCGGCGGATGAGGCGGGGGTTGTCGAGTCGGTCAAGGCCGCATCCGATATCTACGCGCCGATTGGAGGCGAGGTCATCGCCATTAATGAGCAGTTGGAAGACGAGCCGGAGACGGTCAATTCCGACCCCTACAACGATGGCTGGTTCTACAAGCTACAACCTTCCGATACCAGTGAGCTGGATGCCCTGCTGTCTGCGCAGGACTATCAGCAGCAGTGTGAAGAGGAATAAACGTTCATCCCTTTAATCTCTCCCGGAACAGCCGGTGGTTGATCTCTTCCTGCGCAAAGGCGCCGACCGCCGCTTGCGTGGTGGGCACCTGTGGGTGTATTCCAACGAGGTGGAGACCTCGCGTTCAGCGCTGGGAAATTTTCACGCCGGTGATACGGTTTGCGTGAGAAGCGCCGATGCCAAGCTTCTGGGTTCTGCCTATATGGAGCCCCAGGCACTGATCTGCGCCAGGCTATATGCGCCTGGTGAGCAGCACCCCCTGGACGAGGCGTTTTTCAGGTCGCGCCTGGAAACAGCACTGGCCGGCCGGCAGTCCGCCTTCGAAAAACCGTTCTATCGCCTGGTCTACGGCGACAGCGACACCCTGCCCGGTCTCGTTGTCGACCGCTTCGGTGATTACCTGGTGGTGCAACTCAACAATGAAGGTATAGAGCGTCACCGCGAGCCCCTGCTACAGGCTTTGATCACCACTTTAAAGCCCCGCGGCATCCTGCTGCGAGGCGACAGTCGCAGCCGGCGTGAGCAGGGCTTATCCGACGACAGCGAAGTGGTGTACGGCGATGTGCCGAGGCAGGTACCGCTGGAAGAAAACGGCGTGCAATTTCTGGCCCCGGTCTACGATGGGCAAAAAACCGGTTGGTTCTACGACCACCGCATGTCGCGTGCTCGCCTGGCCCCCTGGGTGCGGGGCAAATCCGTACTGGATGTATACAGCTACATCGGCGGCTGGGGTATTCAGGCCGCCGCCTTTGGCGCCACCGATGTATGCTGTGTGGATAGCTCCGCCCGGGCCCTGGAAGGCGTACTCGCCAATGCACGCCTCAATGATCTGGAGAGCCGGGTAACCGTGCGTCGCGGCTCAGCCAAGGAAACCATGCCGGCCATGTGCACAGATGGTCGCCAGTTCGACGTGGTAATCCTTGATCCACCGGCTTTTATCCAGCGCAAAAAAGACCTCAAGAAAGGTATTGCCGCCTACCGCCGTATCAATGAACTGGGCCTGCAACTACTGAAGTCTGGCGGCCTGCTGGTCTCGGGCTCCTGTTCCATGCATTTGTCCCGGGCCGACCTGATATCCGCCATGCAGCAGGCTGCGGTGCGCGCGGGCTGTCAGTTGCGGGTGGTAGAACAGGGCGCCCAGGGGCCGGATCACCCGATTCATCCTGCCATTCCTGAGACGGAATACTTGAAAGCGATTTTTGCTCGTAAGCTTTAGCTCTACCACCAGCGCAGATCGGGGAGACGAAGACAAAATCAGCCCCGCAAAGTAATCACCGGCCAGCCTTCTGCACGGGCCCGGGCCAGCAGTGTCTCATCCGGATCCACCGCTACCGGGTTGTCCACCAGCTCCAGCAATGGCAGGTCATTATGCGAGTCGCTGTAAAAATAAGCGCCGTCCAGGGTGGTGCTCCGGCCATCCAGCCAATCGTGCAGGCGGGTGACCTTGCCTGCGTGGTAGGAAGGTATCCCGCTGGGTTCACCCGTATACAAGCCGTCCACGATTTCCACTTCACAAGCCAGAATGTCTGCCACACCCAGCGCATCCGCAATGGGTTTGGTAATAAAGTGGTTAGTGGCGGTAATGATTAAGAGCTCATGCCCCCGCTCCCGGTGATCGGCAATCAGTGCGGCGGCCTTGGGGAGCATGATGGGTTCGATCTTGCTGGCCATGAAGTCCCGGTGCCAGGTGTCCAACTCGTCCTTTGAATGCCCCTTCAGGGGGCCGAGGGCGAAGCGCAGGTAGGCGATGATATCCAGGCGGCCCGACTGGTAATCCGTATAGAATTGATCGTTGCGGGCAGCGAAATCCTCACTGTCCACCAGACCCTGTTCACAGACAAAATGACCCCATAAATAGTCGCTGTCACCACCGATCAGTGTGTTGTCCAGGTCGAAAATCGCCAGTGTCACCGTATGGGCCTCAAAGAATGGTCGGCCAGCATAGCCCGTGTGCCCCCGATAGTAAATTTCTCAGAGCTGCGAAAGTGTGGAACAATGGCCATCTAATAATGAGTGGCGCCTTGGAATGATTGATTCAGACGGCTTTCGAGCGAATGTAGGAATAGTGCTGGCCAATGATCGGGGTCAGGTATTGTGGGCCCGGCGGGTAGGCGGACGCGATGCCTGGCAGTTTCCCCAGGGTGGTATCGATCGCGGGGAATCACCGGAGCAGGCGCTGTACCGCGAACTGCGCGAAGAGGTTGGCCTGTCGCGTGATGCGGTGGAGGTTCTTGGCTCTACTCGAGGTTGGCTGCGCTACCGTCTGCCCCAGCGATTTATCCGCAAGGGCCAGGAACCATCGTGTATCGGGCAGAAACAGAAGTGGTTTCTACTGCGCATGCTAAAGGATGATGTCGCTGTGCAACTGGACCAGAACGACAAGCCCGAGTTCGATCAATGGCAGTGGGTCAGCTACTGGTACCCCCTGAACCAGGTAATTTCCTTTAAGCGTGAAGTTTACCGCACGGCCATGAAAGAGTTGGCCTTGCCCTTTGGTCGTCATACCGAAAAGTGGGGGGAGCGATAAACCCCTATGCTTGAAACATTGCGCCATATCGTTCAGGAGGTCAACGCAGCCGAGGGGTTGGGTGACGCCCTGCGAATCATCGTCCGGCGCGTACGCGACGCCATGGGGACAGAGGTGTGCAGTGTTTATCTGCGCGAGCCGGCCACTGGCCGTTACGTGTTTCGCGCCACCGAAGGTCTAAATCAGGATCTGGTCGATCAGGCCGGCCTTGCTGACGGAGAGGGCCTGGTGGGTCTGGTTGCGGTGCGTGGAGAGCCGGTCAATCTGGAAAATGCCGAGAGGCACCCGGATTTTTGCTTACTTCCCGGTATTGGGGAAGAGCAGTACCATGCGTTTCTCGGTGTGCCGATTATTCATCAGCGTGATGTACTGGGCGTGCTGGTGGTTCAGCAGAGCCAGCAACGCCGTTTTGACGAGAACGATGAAGCCTTTCTGATCACCATGTCAGCCCAACTGGCTGGTGTTATTGCCCACGCCCAGGTTGCCGGCGCGGTACAGGAGGAGGCATTGGCTGGGGCGGGTGCGCCGGCGAAAATCAGCGGTGTGGCCGGGGCGCCGGGTATCGCCATCGGTACCGCCGTGGTGGTATCGCCAATAGCGGATATGTACGCGGTGCCACAGCGCAAAGCGGAGAATCGGCGGCAGGAGGTGCGCGCTTTCAGGGAGGCCCTGCAATGTGTGGCTGTGGATATCCAGACTGTTGCCGACAACCTGGGGGCCGAGTTGAGCCCGGAAGATCACGCCCTGTTCGATGTCTACCTCGGTATTCTGGATGACTCCACCATAGGTGCAGAAGTGGTCGGTCTGATCAAGGCGGGACAGTGGGCCCAGGGGGCCCTGAGTCAGGTGATGATAAAGCACATTCGCCACTTCGAGCGTATGGAACACAGTTACCTGAAAGAGCGTGCCGTGGATGTGAAAGACCTGGGTACGCGAGTACTTGCTTACCTGCAAGAAGCCGACAAGCAAGAGCTGATGTACCCTGACCAGACGATTCTGATAGGAGAAGAGCTGACCGCTTCGTCTCTGGGGGAGATTCCCAGAGAGAAACTGGTCGGTCTGATTTCAGTGCGCGGCTCGGGCAACTCCCATGTCGCCATTCTGGCCCGGGCCATGGGTGTGCCCACCGTGATGGGCGCTGTAGATCTGCCCTACACCATGCTACAGGACCGCGAGCTGGTCATCGACGGTTACAACGGCGCCGTGCATCTCAACCCGCTGCCGCAAGTGAAGCGACGTTTTCAGGAAGTGGTGGATCAGGACCGGGCCCTGACCCGTGACCTGGAGTCCCTGCGGGATGAGCCCTGCGAAACCCTGGATGGCCACCGTATGCCACTGTGGGCGAATACGGGATTGATGGCGGATGTCACCCGGTCCCTGGAGCAGGGCGCCGAGGGTGTGGGGCTGTACCGTACAGAAGTGCCCTTCCTGTTGCGGGATCGCTTCCCCAGCGAAGAAGAGCAGCGACAAATCTATCGCAATCAGCTGGAGGCCTTCGCGCCGAAGCCGGTTACCATGCGTACCCTGGATATTGGTGGGGACAAGTCCCTGCCTTATTTTCCCATCGAGGAAGACAACCCCTTTCTGGGTTGGCGCGGCATCCGGGTGACCCTGGATCACCCGGAGATTTTCCTGGCCCAGGTTCGCGCCATGTTGAAGGCCAACGAGGGGCTGGGTAATTTGCGCATCATGTTGCCCATGATCTGCAATGTGTCCGAACTGGATGAGGCGCTGGATCTTATCCACCGCAGCCACCGCGAGATTCAACAGGAGGGAGTCAAAGGTGAGTTGCCGCCCATTGGTGTGATGGTGGAGGTGCCGGCGGCGGTCTACCAGGCCCGAGCCCTGGCCAGGCGGGTGGATTTCATGTCGGTGGGCAGTAATGACCTGACCCAATACCTGCTGGCGGTGGATCGTAACAATGCCCGCGTGGCGGATCTGTATCACTCTTTGCATCCGGCTGTTTTGCAGGCTCTGTGCGATGTCGTAGAGGCCGGCGCGGCCGAGGGCATACCTATCAGTATCTGCGGGGAACTGGCTGGAGACCCTGAGGGGGCTGTGCTGCTGCTGGCAATGGGCTACGATGTGCTGTCAATGAACGCCACCAGCCTGCCCAAGGTAAAAAAGGCCCTGCGCAATATCAACCTCAGTGAAGCCCGTGAGTTGTTGCGCGAAGTCATGGAGATGGAGCAGGCCGGAGCAATTCACCAGCGCATGGAACAATTTCTCACCGAACACGGCATGGAGAAATTTATACACAACCCGGTGGACTGACCAACGCGAATTCGTACTCCTGTACCTCCCGTATTTCCCCCAGCTCGTTAAAACTCAGTTCTCGCCAACTGGCCAGGCCAGCGCTGTCTGTCCACAGGGTGGTACTGGAGCGCGTGCCGTAACGCCCGGCGACGATGAACTGGCCTGACAGCAGCTGATCCATCTCACTGGCCATGCCATGCGGGTGCAGTGCGTCCAGGTCCGCCAGGCAGCGATCGCCCACCACAGTCGCCAGTGCGTCATGCGAGGGCGGCTCTGTATCCAACAGGGTTTTCAGCCGCGCCTTGCCCAGATCAACCTTGGGCCACAATGTGTCTAGTCGGGCATTGCTCAGCCCGTAGATGCCGGGCTGCAGGCGCAGCGCAGCGCGCTCCTCTGCGGGCTGGCTGTTGGTGAAATACCAGAGGCTGCTGCGGTCACCCAGCAACAGGTTGAAGCCCGCATATTCCGCCGCCTGTGCCTCTATGCCACGCAGGTAGGCCTGTGGGTCCTGTTGTCCCGTCAGGTAGTCCAATGGCAGCTCGCCACGAGAGCGCGGGGCCGCGGCTGTGCGTGACGGGTCGCGGTAGTTGGTTATAGCCGCGAAGCGGCCATCGCGAGTCATGCCCATCCATGTGCCGCCCTGGTCCAGGTCTTTGCCCGCCAGCAGTGCCGGATGCTCCGGCCAGAACTGTGACACGGCGGTGGGTCTGGCGTGAAATTCATCCCGATTGGCGGCTACCACCAGCGGATTGCGGGTGGAGGTTTGATGGGCAAAGATCAGCAAACACATAACATCTAATCCGGCGGGTTAGGGAATCAATTGTGAAACGCCACGGGGTGGATGATAATACCGTTTTTGCATCCCGATTACTTGTGCCGGCCAACATTTGCCGGTGTTTCTATCAGGCACTTACTGACACGCAACTATGCTGACTTACCCTCAATTAGACCCGGTCGCGATCTCCCTGGGCCCGGTGAAAGTCCACTGGTATGGGCTGGCTTATCTGGCCGGCCTGGCCTTCGCCTGGTGGTTCGCGGTGCGCCGCACCCGTCGCCCCTGGTCTGCGGTGCGACGAGAGCAGGTGGACGACCTCATTTTTTACGCCGCTCTGGGGGTGATTCTGGGCGGCAGGTTTGGCTACGCGCTGTTTTACGGCGGCGACAAACTGGTACAGGACCCGACCTGGTTGTTGCGTGTGTGGCAGGGCGGCATGTCTTTCCACGGTGGGTTTCTGGGGGTGCTGATCGCGATGTACCTGTTTGCCCGCCGCCGACACATTGTGTTTGGCTCGCTGATGGACTTTGTCGCGCCACTGGTGCCCCTGGGCCTGGCCTTTGGTCGGCTGGGAAATTTTATTGGCCAGGAGTTGTGGGGCCGGCCCAGTGAGGTGGCGTGGGCCATGGTGTTTCCCCGGGACCCCCTGCAACTTGCCCGGCACCCATCACAGCTGTACCAGTTTGCCCTGGAAGGTGTGTTGTTGTTTTTTATCCTGATGTGGTTTTCATCCCGGGAGCGACCCACCTGGGCGGTTGCCGGGGTGTTTTCCCTCGGTTACGGTTGCCTGCGATTTGTCGCTGAGTTTTTCCGGGAGCCGGATCAGCATCTCGGCTTCCAGGCCCTGGGCTGGATGACGCGCGGGCAACTGTTGTGTCTGCCCATGATCGTGCTGGGGGTCTATTTGATTGTAAGCTCCTATAGTGGTGCCGCCCCCGCAGCCCCACAAACCAAGGGGAAAAACCGTAAATGAAGCAATACCTGGATCTGTTACAGGACATCCTCGATAATGGCGCGCGCAAGGGCGACCGCACGGGTACCGGCACCCTGTCCGTATTCGGGCGCCAGTATCGCCACAACCTGGCGGACGGCTTTCCACTGCTGACCACCAAGAAACTGCACCTGAAAAGCATCATCAACGAGCTTATCTGGTTTCTTAGCGGCGACACCAATACGGGTTGGCTCAGGGAAAATGGTGTGTCTATCTGGAATGAGTGGGCTACCGAAGAGGGCGACCTGGGCCCGATTTACGGCGCCCAGTGGACTGCCTGGCCAACCCGTGACGGTGGCAGCATCAACCAGGTTGATTATGTGGTGGATTGCCTGCGCAACAATCCGGACAGCCGCCGTATTCTATTCCATGCCTGGAATGTTGAGTACCTGCCCGACGAGGGAGTGAGTCCCCAGGACAATGTTAAAGCCGGGCGGATGGCGCTACCCCCCTGTCACCTGCTGTATCAGTTTTACGTGGCGGGCCGCACCCTGTCCGCGCAACTGATGATTCGCTCCAGCGATTCATTTCTGGGGCTACCCTATAATACGGCCAGCCTCGCTGTGCTGACGAAGATGTTAGCGCAGCAGTGTGACCTGGAGCCCGGGGAGATCATTATTTGCACCGGCGATTCCCACATATACAGCAATCACCTGAAGCAGGTGCGGGAGCAGTTGAGTCGAGAGCCGCGGCCTCTGCCGCGCCTGAATATCCTGCGTAAACCGGACAGTATCTACGACTACAAATTCGAAGATTTCGAACTACTGGACTACAGCCCCCACGCCCATATTGCGGCCCCGGTGGCGATTTAATGATGCGACTCGCAGTCATTGTCGCCGCGACCGACAACGGTGTTATCGGTAGGAATAACGCGCTGCCCTGGCACTTGCCCCAGGACCTGCGCTATTTCAAGCGGGTCACCATGGGTAAGCCTATTGTGATGGGCCGTAAGACCTTTGAGTCAATCGGCAGGCCGTTGCCCGGTCGCACCAATATTGTGATCACCCGCAACCCGGACTTTACGGCGGAGGGTGTCAGGGTGGTGGCGTCGCTGGATGAAGCTCTACGCCTGGGGGAGGAGATCGCCCTGATCGACGGTGCGCAGGAACTGGTGGTGATCGGTGGCGCCGAGATCTATAAGGCATCTATTCCCCGGGCCGACCGTTTGTACATTACTGAGGTGCATGCCAGTATCCAGGGGGACGCTTTCCTGCCGGAAATTGAATGGGCGTGTTGGCGCGAAGTTGGCCGGGAACACCACGGGGCTTCGGATGCGATCCCCTATGAATACAGCTTTGTGGTCTACAACCGTGCAGGTAATTGAGGGTGTGATGTGTTCAATGAAAATTGTTACATTAAGGAGGGCCTTTATGCACATAGGTAACCTAAATAAACAGACATATTTTATACCCAATATGACAAGTCCGTTTGATTGTAATGCATCACTTAATTGGTTTAAATTTGCGGTCTCGGTTTGCCGGCTCCGGTTTTTCCACTATATGAAGAGAGACCGAGTCTGAATTAATAAGTCTTGAATAACCTTGTTGGAATACAGGAAACACGATTCCCATGACTATGTATCGATTTAAGAACGTATTGATCGCTGTGCTGGTATCTACGGGCGCCCTGCTGGGCACTGTGGCTGCGCTGCAAGCCAGTACCCTGGACTCCATCCTGGATGTTGGGGAGGCCAAGAACAAGGCTGCACATAAATCGCAGGTAAAAATTGACCGACTGGCTGATGAAACCCGTGACCTGCTGGGCGAGTATAAGACGGTCACCAAGCAGATTGACGGGCTCAAGGTCTACAATGCCCGCCTGCAGCGCCAGATCGACAATCAGCTCGTGCGCATTGGTGAGATTGATGCATCCATCGACCAGGTAACGGTCATCTCGCGCCAGATGACGCCGCTGGTCATTCGCATGATCGACGGTCTGGAAAAATTTGTAGAGTTGGATGTGCCTTTCCATATGGATGAACGCCAGCGGCGTATTGCTTTCTTGCGCGCCAACCTAGATCGCTCTGATGTATCAGTTGCCGAGAAATTCCGCCAGGTTCTGGAAGCATACAAGATAGAAAATGAGTACGGTCGCAAGATCGACACGTATAAAGGCAGTGTGGAAATCGACGGTGCTGAACGGGACGTCGACTTTTTCCGTGTGGGCCGTATCGCCCTGCTGTACCAGACAACAGACACTGAAATCTCGGGCGCCTGGGATCAGCGCAATCGCAGCTGGGTACTCCTGGATCGCGGTGAATACCGCAATGCGATTATGAAAGGGCTGCGCATCGCGCGCAAAGAGGCTTCTATTGACTTGTTGAACCTGCCAGTAGCAGCGCCGGAGGCGAAGTAATGAGCGTTAAGTGTGTAAAAGCCGCCGCCATTGCCCTTTGTGGTGCACTGACTTTATCCGCTGGCTCGGTGTTGGCGCAGGATGCCAGGTCCCTGGATGAACTGCTTGGTTTCGTCAAGCAGGGCCAGGTGACCGAGGCCAGGGAAAATCGCGCCCGTGAGCAGCGCTTCGCCAAAGACAAGGCCAACCAGGCCTCAGAGCTGAAAAAGGTGGAAGCCGAGCGCACTCATCAGGAGCAAATCAGCGCCGGGCTGGAAGATGCTTTCGAGGCAAATGAACTGCTGGTTGCCGCCAAGCAGCAGCAGCTCAAGGAGAAGTTGGGTACCCTGGCTGAGTTGTTCGGTCACCTGACCTCCACTGCGGGCGACCTGGCGACCAACATGGAGTTTTCCATTGTGAGTTCCCAATTCCCGGGCCGCGAGGCTTTTCTGGAAGAACTCATCGCCAAGATGAGCGGTAACGACAAGTTGCCCAGTATCGAGGAAATTGAGCGGGTCTGGTATGAGATGAACCGCGAAATGGTTGAGTCCGGCAAGGTCGTATCTTTCACTGCCCAAGTGGCCAGGCCCAACGGCGACAAGATCGAACAAAAAGTTGTGCGGATCGGCACCTTCAACATGATTTCCGAGGACGGCATGTACCTGCAGTATGTCCCCTCCAAGGGTTCTCTGGAAGAACTGGCACGGCAGCCATCCGGCCCCTATATCGGCTGGGCCAAGAGCCTGGCCGCGGCCACCG
>Ga0136651_10000727_pt1 | contig 18085 bp, 10 predicted proteins | sample Mar14236cmmetaG_FD_94867 | JGI IMG/M metagenome (GOLD analysis project Ga0136651, IMG submission 94867) | Marine hydrothermal vent microbial communities from Guaymas Basin, Gulf of California to study Microbial Dark Matter (Phase II) - Marker... ... | reverse complement strand
GATGAGAAATTCAGCTCTCCCTTGTCCGTCCCCTGACGGATTGTCCGCCTTTTGGCGGATTAAAAAAATTCATGTTCGTTTCATGCCATACGTAGCGAAATTTAAGATTTTAGAATTATTTTTGGGTAATGTTAAAAAATCCACAGAATTATGAAAAAACTTGTGTTTTTCCTTTTTATGGTGCAGGGGATATTATCCCTTTCTGTTTTACACGCGCAGGATATACCATCTGTAGACTTGTCATTTTCTATGGTCTATCGTAATTTGGGGGCTTTTCGTGCCGGAGCCTGGGTGGGGTGTATCACTGCTCCTGATAATCCCGGGGAAACAGATAAGTATACTTTTTATGTCGGAGCTCGTAGTGGCGGGCTCTGGCGTACGGTGAACAACGGAACTACCTTTACCTGTATCTCTGATACATTTGGCACTTCATCAATAGGAGCTGTTGCTGTGGCACCTTCCGACCCTGCAGTACTTTGGGTGGGTACCGGCGATGCCTTCAATGCCCGATCATCCTATTATGGTAATGGTATCTGGAAATCAGAGGATCGGGGAAACACCTGGCAGTACATGGGACTTGAAAATTCCCATCATATTGCGAAGATTGTAATCCATCCGCAACATCCAAACACAGTGTGGGTGGCAGTGATGGGACATCTTTTTTCAAACAACCATGAACGGGGTGTTTATAAATCCACTGACGGTGGACATACCTGGGAAAAGATTCTGTATGTGGACGATGAAACTGGTTTTATTGACCTGGTAATCAATCCGGATCATCCGGATATCCTTTATGCTGCCAGCTATTGGAAAAAACGTACCCCTTGGACCTTTGTGCCCGGTAGTGACAAAAGCCGCATTTATAAGACGACTGATGGGGGAAGCACCTGGCATAAACTGTCGGGAGGTTTGCCGGAAGGGCCTTTGGGACGTATCGGGTTAGCCATACACCGTGCCAACCCTGCTATCGTTTATGCTGTGATCCAAAATCTGAACCTTAAGCCCGGCGCCACTGGCAACGAACCTGTAAAATTCGATGCGTTTACAGATCACTCGTTTGATAACCTGATCGGAGGAGAGGTATACCGTACAGATGATGGAGGAAAATCTTGGCGCCGTATAAACGATCCTGAAAAAACGGATGTCAGCGGTAAAGCGGCATACAGTTTTAATAAAATTGCCGTGGATCCTGTCGATCCCGATAAAGCATACATCATCGGAGTAGACATGTATTATACCCTTGACGGAGGAAAAACCTGGCCGCAATGGGGTAAGGGTAAAGACTTGTTTATGACCAATTTTGGCGATAATCGCTGTTTCTGGATCGATCCTCACAATCCGCAACATATACTGTTGGGATCCGACGGAGGTGCTTATGCTACCTGGGACGGTGGGAAGACCATGATGCATTTTGCCAACCTGCCTCTGGGAGAAGTCTATAAAGTGGAAACGGACGATGCGATACCTTATAACGTTTATACAGGATTGCAGGACCATGAAATATGGAAAGGTCCTTCCAATGGATGGTCGGGGAGTGTGACGCAGTCAGACTGGGTGATTGTGGGTATGTGGGACGGGATGTTCTGCAAGGTGGATCATACAGACAACCGCTGGCTTTATTTTACCACCCAGTTCGGCAAACACCATCGCGTTGACCAGCAGACGGGAGAACGGAAAGATATTACCCCTAAAGCACCGAAAGGAAAGGCTTTTTATCGTTTTACCTGGACCACGCCGCTGATTATCTCGCCTCATGATCCCCGGGTCCTGTATACCGGGGGGCAGGAATTATTGCGTTCTTACGATCGGGGGGATACCTGGGAAGCGGTTAGTCCCGATCTGACGGACAACGATCCTGCCAAGATCGCCGGAAGCGGTCATATGATGTATTGTACCATTACCACCATCTCAGAATCCCCGTTGAAAAAAGGATTGATATGGGTAGGAACCGATGACGGGCATGTGTGGATGACGCCCGACAATGGAAAAAGCTGGAAAGAGATGACAGAAAAACTGGAAGCACTGGGTGTCCCTGCTGACAGATGGGTAAGTTGCGTTATGGCTTCATCTCATCATCCGGGAACGGTATATGTGGCCAAATCGGGATATCGCCGTGATGACTTTCATGCCTACCTTGTCCGGAGCAGAGATTTTGGAAAAACGTGGGAGAGTATTTCAGGAGAGCTGCCGGCCTCCCCCGTAAATGTGGTTTATGAAGATCCGGTGAATGAAAACCTTCTGTTTGTGGGAAATGACAAAGGGGTATATGTATCCCTACATGCAGGGGCATCCTGGCAACCTCTGCAGGGAAATATTCCTCCCGCCGTAGTACGGGACGTAACCATCCAGCCCAGAGACCATGATCTGGTGGTAGGTACATACGGCCGTGGTGCGTGGATTACTGACATCAGCGCTCTGGAGCAATTGACGGATGAAGTGTTGGAAAAAGATTTTTATCTGTTTGATATTGATCCGAAACCTCAAATGAATTTTTCCCAACAAAAATGGTGGGGCAATTACCACGAAACGGGCGATAATCATATCCGTGTACCCAATGAACCCGACGGACTGGAAATATATTATTATTTCAAAAAAGATGATCCGGAAACCAGAGCGGAGATTATGGTTTCTAATGTTACAGGGAAAGAGTTGTTCAAGAAAAAAATATCTGTAGAAAAAGGGCTAAGAAAAATATACTGGAATACCTGCAATGTTGTACCCGGCGATTATGTTATTACCTTATCCTGGCATAACCGGCGGATGAGCAGGAAAGGGAAGGTGCTGAAGAGATGGCTGTGGCCGGTCCTGAACTATAGGAATGATGAATGACAAATGACCATGAGTCTGATGGAGAAGATATAAATATTTAAATATGTAATTAAATATTTATTTAAATACATATATTGATTTAATATTGAGTTTGTCTGCCGAAGTGTTGCAGAAGCAGGCTTTTTATAATATTTTCTTATCTTTTAAGGCATTCAGGATTTTTCCGAAGATTTTATCTTCTGCCAGCATGGTTTCGTCCGGGGTATAACAAGGGATGCTGATACAGTCGGGTTGGCTGGCGGTAAGGTGCAGGTAAACATCCCTGACTCTTTGCTGGAACTGCAGGTCTTTTTCATGAATATCCTGTTGTCCTGCCAGGTAATCCCGTTCCCGGCCTTCCCTTTTTTCGGAAAGGTTCGCTGCCGTGAAGGAGAAGGGGACATCCAGAAAGAGGTTGAGATCCGGCCTGGGAATACGGAAGTGTTCATATTCCATATGCAGGATCCAGTTACGCAACTTTTCCTGTCCGGCAGAATCTTTAAGTTTAGCACATTGAAAAGCGATGTTTGAATAGACATACCTGTCCACCAATACCAGTTTCTTTTTTTTCTGTTCCGAACGGATAATGTCTGCGGCATCCATGCGGTCGCCGGCATACAGGAGTGCCACGAGATAAGGATCCACTTCTTCGATTTTTCCCAGATCACCCCGCAGGAAACGGGCGATCATTTCTCCGAAAATAGGGGCTTCGGTTCGTGGAAAATGCATGAAAAAAAAATCAATACCTTCCCGGTCAAAATAGTTACGAAGATATTTTAATTGGGTGGATTTTCCCGAACCGTCCAGACCTTCAATGACAATAAAACTCATTTTATAAAAAACTTTTTGGGTTTAGCCGCAACCGTTATAAATTTAACCCTTAGTAAATCATATAAACATGCGTAAAGATAATTTATTTTACGGAAAGAAGAGCCTTGTTATCGATGGCTGTTTGTTTGAATTGGAGCGTCCGTTGGTTATGGGAATACTGAACCTTACTCCCGATTCTTTTTATGATGGGGGGCGGTATTTTCAGGAGGACGTGTTGCTTGACAGATTTCGTCAGATGAAAAAGGAAGGGGTTGACATAATTGACGTGGGGGCTTATTCTACCAGGCCGGGTGCGAAGCCTGTGTCGGAGGAAGAAGAATGGGAACGGTTGCAAAAAGGACTTGACGTGATCCGGCAGGATGATCCGGAGATACCATTGTCGGTGGATACTTTTCGTTCTCTGGTGGCTGAACGGGCAGTGAGCACCTATAATGTTGGAATGGTAAATGATATTTCGGGTGGGGATATGGATGAGGATATGTTTGAAACGGTTGCCAGGCTGGGGGTGGCATATGTGCTGATGCATATGCAGGGTACCCCGCAGACGATGCAGGAGAATCCTCATTACAAGCATGTGGTTAAGGATATTATTTTTCTTTTCTCAAAGAAAATTCACCGCTTGCTGGAGCTGGGGGTAAATGATATCATTCTGGATCCGGGTTTTGGTTTTGGCAAGACGATAAAACATAATTATCAGTTGTTAAAAGGTTTGCGGGCATTCCGGGAGGCAGGTCTGCCTCTGATGGTCGGGGTATCACGCAAATCCATGATCTGGAAACTTTTGGATATCACCCCGGGAGAATCTCTCACGGGAACGGTGGTATTACATACGCTGGCTCTTATTGAGGGAGCCGATATTCTGCGGGTGCATGATGTGAAGGCAGCACGCGAGGTTATTGAGATTGTCGAATACTGGAAAAAAACGGAACTGGAAGGATAAAATCCTTTATATTTCTTTCCCTCTCCCCGTTTTCAAAGTCCTTGCGCAGATGGTATACAATAATCATTTGTTCGCAAAGCGAACGTAATCGGATCTTCACTTCGTTCAGATCGAAATTAGTCACTTCGTGACGAAATTTTATTTTTCACGTCCATACATTTCGTATGCGAAGCGTACTAATTTTCATGCCAACCATGGTATGACCACTGTATAACCACTGTTTGACAATTGTATGACCACTGCCTGGTATGTACCATTGGTCGTTTCGTAAAGCCTTTGTATATTTACGGTATGATTGCTTTTATCACAGTGCGGTTTTGGGATATTCTGGATATCCTTTTATTGGCGCTCCTGTTGTTTGAGACCTACCGTCTGATAAGGGGGACGGTGGCCATGGATATTTTTGTAGGAATTTTCTTAGTGTATGTTTTCTGGTTGTTGGTTCGGGCCTTGCACATGGAGATGATAGCTTCGGTATTGGGACAGATCATCGGGGTGGGTGTGATCGCCCTGATTGTGGTTTTTCAACAGGAGATAAGGCGTTTTCTTCTTTTACTGGGAGGGAGGTACGCCAAAGCCCGGTTATTTAGGCTATCCGGGTTTATTTCTCCTGGAGAAAAGATGTTGCTTCCGGAGACCATTAGAGAGATTATTCAGGCCGTGAGAAACCTTTCTGCCAACCGGACAGGTGCTTTGATTGCCATCGCCCGGGAGGGTGGACTGGAAGCGGTAATGCGTAGCGGGGATATGGTCCGCGCCGAGGTAAATGCACGCCTTCTGGAATCTGTATTTTTTAAAAATAATCCCTTGCATGACGGTGCCGTCATTATCCAGCACAATAAAATTGAAGCAGCCCGGTGTGTATTGCCTGTAACAGAGAATATTTTTCTTCCGGCAAAATACGGGATGAGGCATAGGGCCGGTTTGGGACTTGCGGAAAAAACCGATGCGGTTGTAATTATCGTCTCGGAAGAAACAGGAGAGATTTCCCTGGCTTATGATGCGGAAATCCATTTTAACCTCTCGCCGGAAAAACTGAAAGAAGAAATTGAAAACCTGTTTTCGTAAGCTGCACCTGAGTTTCCGTTATCTCCAGTATTTTCCCCGTAGTTACTATCTATGTCATGTGTGTTGTGTGTCGATGCTGTAATACTTCAGACTTATGATTCTTTTCCGGTTTTTTTCTTTTTCATCAGGTCGCTGGCATGTGATTCTTCGCCCCGGATGATACGTTTGATGTTACTCCTGTGTGTGTAGATCAGCAGCAGGGCGATCAGAATGGAAAATATTTCCAGGGAATGATAAGGATATTTTGTTTTGAAAAAAAAAATCACGGAAACCGGAAACATGATTCCGGCAACGATAGATCCCAGGGAGACGTAGTTAAAAGCCAGTACAACGATGATATAAACGCCGATGCTGACTATGGTAGGCCAAATGGCTAAAGCAAGGGCTACCCCCAGAAAGGTGGCGACGCCTTTGCCTCCTTTAAACCGTGCATAAACAGGAAAAATATGGCCCAGGGCTGCGGCCGTACCCAGCAGTAGTTCCTGAGTCATTAAAGCCTCGGAATATTCCGGGAAAAGATGCGCACAATGACCCAGCCTTACGGATATCCACCCTTTAAAAACATCAAATAATAGGACGGTAATACCGGCTTTCCAGCCCAAAACACGAAAGGTGTTGGCCGCACCGGCATTGCCGCTGCCATGCTCACGTATATCCAGTTGGAAGAATATTTTTCCGAGCCAGATGGAAGAGGGAATAGAGCCAATGAGATAAGCAGCCAGAATCAGGAGTGCATAATAGAGTGTATCCATGGCAATGACAAAATTTAACATGACAAAGTAAGTAATTATTTTGTGATTTTGTCACGATAGGGCCCGAATCGGCGGATCATCCCGGGAAGGAACGGGAAGGTGTGGTTGTAGCGATAGGAAAGAGTGAAGGGATTCATATATTGTCGTATGTTGCAAACATACGATAATATAGACATCCTGTCTTTCTGTCTTTCTGCATTTCTGTCTGCAACCACTTTTTTTACTGTTAATACGTATAATTTAGTACTTATTCTCCTGATTAATAGAAAAAAAAAGAACGAACCTTCCGGTCCGTTCTTTTTTTTGTTTCGAATTATTCTCAGAAAAGGTGCATATTGTCGAGTACGTCCATGACTTCACGTACAGCCTTGGCCGAAGCGTTCATTAATTCTCTTTCATGGTCATCCATTTCTACCTCAATAATTTCTTCAATACCATTTTTACCGAGTTTGACAGGAACGCCAATGTAAATATCATTAAATCCGTATTCACCTTTCAGGTATGCGCATACAGGAAGAATCCTTTTCTGGTCTTTTACAATGGCTTCTACCATTTGGGCTACGGCAGCGCCGGGAGCATACCATGCTGATGTGCCCAGCAGTTTTACTATTTCACCTCCACCGCTCTGGGTGCGTTTGACAATAGCATCCAGTTTATCTTTTGATATCAATTGGGTTACAGGGATTCCGGCAACGGTAGTATAACGAGGTAGTGGAACCATCGAGTCGCCGTGACCTCCCATAAGAAGTGCCTGGATATCTTTTGGGGAGATATTCAGTTCCTGAGCAATGAAGGAACGATAACGTGCCGTGTCCAGTATGCCTGCCATCCCGAATACCTTGGATGTTTCTTTCTTTGAAGCCAGATGAGCAGCGTAAGATAAGACATCCAACGGATTGGTAACAACAATGATGATAGCATCCGGCGAATATTTTACTGCATTTTCCGTGACAGATTTAACAATAGCCGCATTGGTGCCGATCAGATCATCACGGCTCATGCCCGGGCTTCGAGGCTTGCCGGAGGTGATCACGACCACTTCCGATCCGGCCGTTTTGGTATAATCGTTCGTGCTGCCCGTAATACGGGTGTCGAACATTTGAACTGGGGAGGATTCCCACATATCCAGGGCTTTTCCTTCAGCCTGGTTTTCTATTACGTCCAGAAGGACTACTTCGTTGACGATGTCTTTTTCGGCAATCACGTTGGCTACAGTGGCTCCAACATGGCCGGCTCCGATAACTGATACTTTCATGATAATTTACTTTTTAAGTGTTAATGAATTTTAATTTGCATTTCGATATTTTTTCCCGAGGTCACAAAGGACCTCAGTCGCAATTTCATTTATTTATTCATTTTCCTGTGCATCGACAACGGCCATGGCGGTCATATCTACGATCTCCTGAACCGAACAGCCCATCTGCAGGACATGAATAGGCTTGTTGATTCCCATGAGGATGGGTCCGATGGCTTCAGAACCGCCTATTTCCTGCATCATTTTATAAGCAATGTTTCCGGCATCCAGGGAGGGGAAGATCAGGGTATTAACTTTATGATCTACCAGCTTGGAAAAGGGGAAAATGTTTTTTTGCAGGTTATCGTTCAGGGCGAAGTTGGCCTGCATTTCCCCGTCGACGATCAGGTCGGGATAATCCTGGTGAAGGATATTGACTACTTTGCTCATGATCTTCGGGGTTTCTCCGCGCCTGGCAGACCCGAAGTTAGAGTAAGAGAGCAGAGCTATATGCGGTTCGATGTTGAATTTTGTAACCTGTTCGGCGGTCAGCAGCGTAATATCCACCAGTTCTTCCGTAGTGGGTAATATGTTCACCGTAGTATCTGCAAAGAAGAACGGACCCTTGGGGGTCATCATGATGTACATCCCGGCGATGGTGCGTACATCGGGTTTTGTACCTGTAATCTGAAGAGCGGGTCTTATGGTATCGGCATATTTGCTTTCGTAACCTGACAGGAATGCATCGGCATCTCCCAGTTCGACCATCATAACGCCGAAATAGTAAGGGTTATGGATGAGACTTTCCGCTTTATCCAGGGTTATGCCTTTGCGTTGTCTTTTATCAAAAAGAACTTTGGCATATCTTTTCCTTATTCTGGCTTCGAGGGAGGAGTGAGGGTTGATGATTTTGACTTCTCCCAATTCCAGGTTGTTTTCTTCGATGATTTTTTTGATTTTTTTGGTGTTTCCCAACAGAATGGGTTTGGCGATTCCTTCCTGATAAACGATTTCGACTGCTTTCAGCATGCTGAAATTGTCCGCATCTGCAAAGACCACCCGTTTGGGTGATTTTTTGGCTTTGTTGATAATGAACCGGATCAGTTGGTTATCATTGCCCAGCCTTTTGTTTAATTCGTTGCGGTATGCATCCCAGTTATATATTTTCTTACGGGCAACGCCGGTTTCTATGGCAGCCTTGGCGACGGCCAGGGCTACGGTAGAAATCAACCGCGGATCGAGGGGTTTGGGAATGATATATTCACGGCCGAAAGTGAGGTTCTTGGTGTTGTAAGCAATGTTTACCACCTCCGGTACCGGTTGTTTGGCAAGGTCTGCCAGAGCACGGGCTGCTGCCTTCTTCATTTCCTCGTTGATGGCACGGGCCCTGACATCCAATGCTCCTCTGAAAATAAATGGGAATCCAAGCACATTGTTGATCTGGTTTGGGTAATCGGAACGACCTGTGGCGAAAATAATGTCTTTTCTGGCCGCAATGGCATCTTCATAGGTAATTTCAGGTACCGGGTTAGCCATAGCAAAAACAATGGGATCTTTAGCCATGGTTTTGAGCATCTTGGGCGTGAGGACACCGGCGACCGAGAGACCGAGGAAAATGTCTGCTCCTTTGATGGCTTCTTCCAGAGTGTTTACATCTTTGTCGGTAGCAAACATTTGTTTGTATTTGTTCAGGTCTTTTCTTTTTTTGTTGATAACTCCTTTGCTGTCCACCATAATGACGTTCTCTTTCTTTATGCCGAAAGAGATATACAGTTTGGAGCAGGAAATGGCAGCAGCGCCGGCGCCGCTGACGACCAGTTTAACATCTTCGATATTCTTTCCGTTTAGTTCCAGGGCGTTGAGCAGACCGGCAGCCGAGATAATGGCAGTGCCATGCTGGTCATCATGCATAACCGGGATATCCAGAGCTTCCTTCAGACGGTCTTCAATCTCAAAACATTCGGGTGCCTTGATATCTTCCAGATTAATGCCTCCAAAAGTAGGAGAGATCAGTTTGACCGTTTCTACAAATTTATCAATGTCTTTGGTATTAATTTCAATATCAAAGACATCCACATCCCCGAAGATCTTGAACAAAAGACCTTTTCCTTCCATGACGGGTTTACCGGCTTCGGGGCCGATATCGCCAAGTCCCAGTACGGCGGTACCGTTGCTGACAACAGCTACCAGATTTCCTTTCGCTGTATATTTATAAACATCTTCGGGTTTTTTGTTGATTTCCAGACAGGGATCAGCTACGCCCGGCGTATAAGCCATAGACAAGTCCCTCTGTGTGCTGTGAGGCTTTGTGGGAATGACTTCGATTTTTCCCGGACGCCCTATGCTATGATATTCCAGAGCATCCTTTTTACTTATTTTTGTCATATTAGTAGAATTATATTTTTATATGTATACAAATCTATGAATAATTCTGTACTAAAATTAGGATAAACAACCATGTTATCATATGTTTTACGATAGTTTTTTTCATATCAGGTTGTAAAACATATAAATGAGTAGTACAATAGTACAAATATTGTCCTAAATTTATAGGTTGAAAAAAATGAAAATAATTTTTTAATTTTATGATAACCAAAATAAAAACAAAAGTATGTCAACATTAAAACAAAAACTACAGGAAAAAATTGAAGGTTGGCGTCCGCGTACAACCCGCCTTGTAAAAGAGTTTGGCGATGTTAAACTGGGAGAAGTATCCATTGGCCAGGCTATTGGTGGTATGCGGGGTGTAAAATGCCTTGTTACGGACATTTCCTACCTTGATCCTTACGAAGGGATCCGGTTCAGGGGATACACCATCCCGGAAGTACTGGCTAAGTTACCTAAGGTTGCCGGTAATGATTATCCTACTGTGGAGTCTTTCTTTTACCTGCTTCTTACAGGAGATATCCCGACAGAACAGCAAGCTGAGGAAGTACTTGAGGAATTCAAATCCAGGGCAAAAGTACCTCAGTATGTCTTTGATGTTATTAATGCCATGCCCGAAGATACCCACCCGATGGTAATGTTCTCGACAGCCATTCTTTCCATGGAAAAAGAATCCGTTTTTGCAAAAAAGTACAAAGAAGGAATCAGCAAAATGGATTACTGGGATCCAACCTATGAAGATGCCATGAATCTTCTGGCCAAACTTCCGGAAATAGGGGCTTACATTTACCGGAAGAAATTCAAAGGCGGGGATATCATCGCTCCGGATCCCAAACTTGATTTCGGTGCTAATTTTGCCCATATGATGGGTGTGCCTGCCCCTTATGATGAGCTTTCCCGTCTGTATTTTATCCTGCACAGCGACCATGAGAGCGGGAATGTTAGTGCCCATACCGGTCACCTGGTAGCCAGCGCCCTGTCGGATGTTTATTATGCTATTTCGGCTATGATTGACGGCCTGGCAGGTCCGCTGCACGGACTGGCCAACGAAATGGTGCTGCGCTGGATACAGGGAGTGATGGATAAGATGGGAGGTAAGGTGCCCGACGAAGAAGAAATGAAGAAATTTGTCTGGGACACACTTAACGCAGGTCAGGTGATCCCGGGATACGGTCATGCAGTCCTGCGTAAAACCGACCCGCGGTACATGGCACAGCGGGAGTTCTCCCTGAAACATCTGGCTGATGATCCGATTTTTGCCTATGTGGATGTATTATTCAAAGTAGTTCCCGACATTTTGAAAGAACATGGGAAAGCTAAAAACCCCTGGCCCAATGTGGATGCTCAGTCCGGCGTGATTCAGTGGCATTACGGAGTGAGGGAATATGACTTCTACACCGTTCTGTTCGGTATCGGCCGTTCCCTGGGTGTTCTCTCCAATATTATCTGGGACCGTGGTTTGGGTTATCCTATCGAAAGACCTAAGTCGGTTACCACAGACATGTTGGAAGAAGTAGCCGGCATCAAGAAGTAAGGTTCTCTTCAGGCAAAAAAAAAATCCGCAGAGCAAATCTGCGGATTTTTTTTGGTATCGAATCGGGGTTTATTACTCTGATTCTTCCTTTACGGCGGCCTGTGCCGCAGCCAGTCGAGCAATAGGCACCCTGTAAGGAGAACAGCTTACATAGTTCATCCCCACGCGGTGGCAGAATTCCACGGAAGAAGGCTCTCCTCCATGTTCGCCACAGATTCCGACTTTCAGGTTTGGACGTGTAGTTCTTCCTTTTTTGATGCCGATTTCGATCAGTTGGCCGATACCTTCCTGGTCCAGTACCTGGAAAGGGTCATTTTTCAGGATGCCTTTTTCAAGGTAGACAGGCAGGAATTTTCCGGCATCGTCGCGGGAATACCCGAATCCCATTTGTGTCAGGTCATTGGTTCCGAAGGAGAAGAATTCAGCCGACTGTGCAATCTGGTCGGCGACCAAGGCAGCACGTGGGATTTCTATCATGGTGCCTACCATATAGTCGATTTTTTCGCCTCTTTCTTCGAACACCTTCTCGGCAGTGGTTCTGATGATTTCTTCCTGCATTTTCATTTCGGTGAGTGTGCCTGTGAGAGGCACCATAATCTCCGGTTTTGCGGTGATGCCTTTGGCTTTCAGGTTGAGAGCAGCCTCTATGATAGCACGTGCCTGCATCTCGGTGATCTCGGGATAGGTGTTTCCGAGACGGCAACCACGGTGTCCCAACATGGGGTTAAACTCTTTCAATGATTCAACTTTTTCCTTGATCTTTTCAAGGCTGACCCCCATTTCTTTGGCCATCTCTTTCTGGTTTTCTTCTTCATGCGGAACAAACTCGTGCAGTGGCGGGTCGAGCAGTCGTACGGTAACCGGCAGATCGTGCATTACCTCAAAGATCCCTTCGAAGTCACTCCGTTGTATGGGGAGCAGTTTCTCCAGGGCTTTTCTGCGTCCTGCTTCATCGTCAGCCAGGATCATCTCCCGCATGGCTATGATACGGTTGCCTTCGAAGAACATATGTTCGGTACGGGTAAGGCCGATTCCACGAGCGCCGAAATTGCGGGCGACTTCAGAATCATGGGGAGTGTCAGCATTTGTGCGCACCTCCATGCGACTGTGTTTATCCGCCAGGTTCATGAGTTCACCAAAATCACCGCTAAGCTTGGGATCGATAGTGTCTATCTTTCCTTCATAAACTTCACCGGTAGAACCGTTCAGGGAGATCCAGTCGCCTTCTTTCCAGACTTTGTCGCCGACTTTCATTACACGTTGTTTGTAGTCGATTTGTGTACTTCCGGCACCGGAGACACAGCATTTCCCCATACCCCGGGCTACAACGGCAGCATGAGAGGTCATGCCTCCGCGGGCGGTCAGGATGCCTTGTGCTACATTCATGCCCCGCAGGTCTTCCGGGGAGGTTTCGATTCTGACAAGGACAACATCTTCCCCTTTTTCTGCCCATTGCTCAGCTTCGTCGGCGAAGAAGACAATCCGTCCGGTGGCGGCACCCGGCGATGCGGGAAGCCCCTTGGCGATAACATTGGCTTTGCTGATGGCATTTTGGTCAAATACAGGGTGCAGCAGTTCATCCAGTTTATTAGGCTCTACACGGAGCAGGGCTGTTTTTTCATCGATCATTCCTTCGCGCAGCATATCCATGGCGATTTTTACCATGGCTTGTCCCGTACGTTTTCCGTTGCGTGTTTGCAGCAACCACAGTTTCCCTTCCTGGATGGTGAATTCCATATCCTGCATGTCTTTGGCATGTCTTTCCAGTTTGTCCTGGATTTCATATAGTTCCTTATAGATCTCAGGCATGGTTTCTTCCAGTGAAGGATACTGTGTGCGTCTTACTTCTTCGGAAATACCTGCCAGTTTGGCCCAACGTATCGATCCTTCTTTGGTGATCTGCTGCGGGGTACGGATGCCGGCCACAACATCCTCACCTTGTGCATTGATCAGATATTCTCCATTAAATATTTTTTCTCCGGTGGCAGCATCGCGTGTGAAAGCTACTCCGGTGGCAGAGCTATTGCCCATGTTTCCAAAAACCATAGCCTGCACATTGACGGCGGTACCCCATTCATCGGGGATCTTGTTCAGTTTCCGGTAATATATGGCCCGTTCGTTGTTCCAGCTGTCGAAGACAGCCATAATGGCTCCCCAAAGCTGTTCCCAGGGGTCATCCGGGAAAGATTTTCCGGTTTGTTTTTTTACGGCCTCTTTAAATTTTGTGACAAGCTCTTTCAGATCTTCCACTTCCAGTTCAGTATCCAGATCAACTCCTTTCTTTTCCTTCACCTCATCAATGATCTTTTCAAAAGGATCAATCTCTTCTTTGGAAGTGGGTTTCATTCCCAGAACCACATCGCCGTACATTTGTACAAAGCGGCGGTAAGAGTCCCAGGCAAAACGTTCGTTACCGGTTTTTTTGGTAAGTCCCACAACGGCATCATCATTCATGCCCAGGTTCAGGACGGTATCCATCATACCGGGCATGGATACGCGTGCGCCGGAACGCACAGATACCAGACACGGATTTTCTTCGCTGCCGAATTTTGTGCCCATTATCTTTTCAATGTGGGCAATCCCTTTTTCTACGTCATCCCTGATGAGTTCGACTACTTTATCCCTGCCCAGGGTATTATATTCTGTACAAACTTCTGTGGTAATGGTAAATCCGGGAGGGACAGGTACTCCGATACTGCTCATTTCAGCCAGACCGGATCCTTTACCACCAAGCAGGTTACGCAATTCTGCACTTCCTTCGGCCTGCTTGTTGCCAAATGTGTAAACTCGTTTTTTCTGAGACATAATTTAGTAATTTTTAATTAGTTAAGTCATTATAAACAAAAATTGTCCAAAGGTAATAAAAATGTCTGCGTTTACGAAAAAACAAAAACATTTTGTATGTTAAAAAACATTTATCTATGATCCGTATTGGCAGAGGTTGGATAATTTGTAAATCCGGTATTTTGTACGTATCTTACGTGATAGTCGTCAGATCGAAAAAGGTTTTTATGAAAGCCGGATGGAGGCTCATAGGATTGATTATTTTATGGCTGTTTCAGCCGTTGAGCGCTTCAGCACAGCTTTATCAATTCAGGCATCTGACTGTCAAAGAAGGTCTGTCACAAAGTTCCGTTAACTGTATCATGCAGGGTCGTCATGGTTTTCTATGGATTGGGACGCAGGACGGTCTGAACCGCTATGATGGTTATGATTTCAGGATTTACCGATATGATCCGGCAGACAGTAATACCCTCTCCAATGATTGGATATGGGATGTTTTGGAAGACCGTTCCGGGAAAATCTGGATTGCTACGTGGAAGGGTCTGACGAAATATGATCCCTGTACCGATTGTTTTACGCGTTATTTACCGGATGTTAATAATCCTGGTGCCATATCAGGTGAACGACCGGCATCCTTGTGTCAGGACAAGGAGGGAAATCTCTGGATCGGAATATGGGGAGGAGGTCTGGATAGGTATGACCCGGAAACAGATGGTTTTGTTCGAATTCTAAGCCATCCTGAAGATCCGAAAACGCTCCCGGGGAATCTTGTCCGGGACGTGTTTTATGATCATAAAAACCGGTTGTGGGTGGGTACCTGGTCAGGACTGGGATTGGGAGAGAAACAAAAAGACGGATCAGTGACCTTTACCCGTTTTGTTCATGATGAGAATGATCCCCGAAGCATAGGAAGCAATCATGTTATGTCGGTTCTGGAAGATCATACCGGAAGGATTTGGATCGGGACAAGAGGGGGTGGGTTGAACCTGTTTTCGGAAAAAGATTCTTCGTTTGAACATTTTGTCTATGAGAATGAAAATGCAAAGAGCATCAGCAGTAATGATATATGTGTATTGTATGAAGATTCTCAACATCGTTTTTGGGTTGGTACCTTTACGGAAGGACTGAACCTGTTTGATCCCGTTAAAGGGACATTTACCCGTATCCTCCAGAATCCCGATGATCCTAAAGGATTATTGAGTAATAACGTTTACAGCATAACGGAAGACCGTTCAGGCTTGTTATGGATAGGAGCCGGGGGATTGAATATCCTGGATCCGAGAATGGTTCATTTCAGGTATTACAGGTATAGCAGAAAAAATAAGTTTAGTCTGAGTAACAACGACGTATCTTCTTTTTATGAAGATAATATGGGTAATATATGGGTCGGGACCAAAGGAGGAGGATTAAACGGTTTTAACCTCAAGACAGGCAGGTTTACGGTTTATAGTCATATCCCGGAGGATATGCGAAGTATCAGCAGCAACCACGTAAGTGCCGTTACCGGTGACGGTTCGGGCACTATATGGGTGGCAACAAGTAACAACGGTCTGAACCGTTTTGATCCGGTCAGCAAAAAATTCACTCATATTTCCGCAATACAAAATACAGAAGGAAAGGAGATGATAGACATAAAGTATATCAATGACTTATGTTTTACTTCAAAGAATATTCTGTGGATGGCCACGGACAACAGGGGGTTGGTGCGTTATGATGTGTTGAATACGCAGGGAAAATCCTACAAAAGTATTGCCTGGGCTGACAAAATTATTGACCTGAGTTCTTTACTGACTTTGACTGCCGGTTCAGGTGGAAAACTATGGATCGGAACCTGGGGAGTGGGATTATTGTCACTCAATCTGAAAACGGAACGTTTTTCCGTTTATCCTGTTCATGAGAAGGATACCCTTTCTCTCGCCGGGAATATGGTACATGTAATTTACGAGACAAGGGACAGTACGGGAAGGATTTTATGGGTCGGTACCAATAAGGGATTGTCTTATATGAGACCGGATGGACCTTCCTGTGGGAAGTTCAGGCACATTACGATGAAAAACGGGCTTCCCAGTAATATCATATACGGAATCCTTCAGGATAACCGGGGATTCCTGTGGATAAGTACCAATATGGGGTTGAGCAGGTATGATCCCCTTTCGGGACGGATAAAAAATTTTGATATATATGACGGACTGCAGAATAATGAGTTTAATCTTCATGCTTGTCTGAAATTACAAGACGGTTCTTTGTTGTTTGGAGGAGTCAATGGTTTCAATTTGTTTCGTCCTGAGATGATCATGGAAAATGATTACCAGCCGCCGGTGGTTCTTACCAGTTTTAAGGTGTTTAATAAAGAGATGGAATTTGGGAAATCACTGACAGAAATTAAGAAAATCGTTTTGAACTGGAAGCATAACTTTTTTTCTTTTGAGTTTGCAGCTCTGGATTTCGCACAGTCCGCTAAAATTCAATATGCCTACCGGATGGTGGGAGTGGACAAAGACTGGGTTTTTTCCGACAATCGCCGCTATGTGAGTTATACGCGTATAGATCCGGGAGATTATGTTTTTCAGGTAAAAGGGACCAACAGGGACGGGATATGGAGTGATAAAATTTTATCGGTGGAAATAAAAGTCAGGCCTCCCTACTGGAGAACCTGGTGGTTCAAAACCCTGGGGGTTGTTCTGTTTTTATTGATACTGTACGGACTATATCGCATGCAACTGCAAAAACTGTTGGCATTAGAACGTTTACGGGTACGCATAGCCAGCGACCTGCATGATGATATAGGCTCGGCACTGACGAGGATATCCATTGCCTCGGAACAGATGCAGGCCGCCAAGGATTATAACAGGGTGATCAGGTTGTCCAAGACCATTGGGATCATAAGCAGGGAAATCATCTCTACCATGAGCGATATTATTTGGTCTATTGATGCACGAAACGATACCTTGATCCAGCTGTTGGACCGGATGCAGGATGTGGCTTTCAGTGCCTTTTCCATGAAAAACATCAAAGTGGATATTGTTCAGAAAGACATGAAAAAAAAGAAAAAGATTCCCGTAGATTACAGGCAAAGCATCTTTTGCATTTATAAAGAAGCTCTTAATAATATTGTAAAACATGCACATGCTACTGAAGTAAAAATAAAATTGTTAAATACGGACAGGGGATTTACAATGGAAATATCGGATAATGGGAAAGGCTTTGACCCGGAGAAACTATCAAAAGGAAACGGTTTGCGGAATATGCGGATGAGAGCCGAACGCCTGAAAGCAAAACTGGAAGTAATAACAAACAGGGGAATGACCATAAGATTATCCATGAAGAAACTTTAATCCGTCGGGGGACGGACAAGTCCTCCAGTGGACGGACAAGTCCTCCAGGGCAGACAAGGGAGAGGTTAATAACACGTCGCTGGCGTTGAAAATAATAACTCCATGATGATACGCCATCTCCCTGTAGCGGGGAGATTCATTATATCCCATATTGATGGGATTGTACGGATGTGAAATATATTTTATAATTAAAGCATGATAAATATAGCCATTGTAGAGGACGATTCGTTTGTCAGGGAAAGCCTGCAGGAGTTTATCAATGATCAGGCGGATATGTTTTGCTCAGCAGCCAAAGAATCCGTAGAGGCTTTTCTGCATCATCTGAATGAAGAGAATGTGCCGGATGTGATCCTGATGGATATCGGTTTGCCGGGTATGTCGGGTATCAGCGGTATAAAACTGGTGAAAGAGCGT
>Ga0136651_10000724_pt1 | contig 18137 bp, 13 predicted proteins | sample Mar14236cmmetaG_FD_94867 | JGI IMG/M metagenome (GOLD analysis project Ga0136651, IMG submission 94867) | Marine hydrothermal vent microbial communities from Guaymas Basin, Gulf of California to study Microbial Dark Matter (Phase II) - Marker... ... | reverse complement strand
ATTCTCTGCATGTAGTTAGAAAGCGATACGTGATGTTTACATATAATAGAACGCAGATTAACGCTGATTTGGAAGATCTATGCTGAAAATAAAACACACCTTCATTCACGAGAAAGCGGGAATCTGCAAATTAAATTTCTCCTAGCAAATGTCTAAAATCCTTCTATTTGCAGTGCTCAAAAAGAATTAACTCTAATTTATTTGAAGTATGATTGGTTAGTGCAAAAAAAAGCCTGCTCTTTCGAACAGGCTTTTGAAGAATATAGTAATTATACTTAACGATTCAACATCATCTTTTTGGCAATTGATGCACCATTGGTTTCTACTTTGTAGAGATAGATACCGTTTGCAACATCGTTACCTTGATTATCTGTTCCATCCCAATAGGCATAACCTGCAGTAGGTGAATCTGCAATACCATCAATAGTCTTTACGAGCTGACCTTTAGTATTGTAGATCGTTACTGTAGCATTTTTTACACCAACAGATGAAGAGAATTGAATCTTTGTTGATTCAAAGAATGGATTTGGAACATTGCGAAGTGTAAGTGAAGCTTCTGGTTGCGGCTGTGAAGGATCATTTGAATACTCAAGACCGGCAAAGTTGATCTTGAATGAGCAATAAACCAGTTCACCCCCAGTGTTCGGTCCCATCTGCTGAATGAAGCTACCGTAGTCGTTATCATCAAAGAAGTACATATCGATCTGACCCCAGCCATCACCAAGATCCTTGATTGTGGGATTGATGTAGGGGTACATGGTGATCATGTCAGCAAAACCAGGATACACAGTGCTATAGATATCTGATAATTCAATCGGAACACTCCAGTTCTCACCATTATCTCTTGTAGCAGAGACGTGAAAAATTGGATGTGTTGCATAATCGTCATAACCAGGAATTGCATTCTCGGCATAAAGCACTTTTGTGCCACTGTCCCAAACTTGGACCATCCATGGCTGTGTAAGACAGGCAGCATTACGCTGTGTGTTTTCATGGAATCCTACAGTGGTAATATCGGTGAAGGGCATATCAAGCCAGGGGTAGATAAGTGTGTCACCAGTTGCAGCTTCAATTTCCCAAGGTACACCTCTACCGGACATAGCATCAACGCCTGGAAGTGCGGGTACTTCGCGAATTTCCCATGAACCATCTGCCTTGTAAACTACTTCTACTTCATACTGGAACAAGTAATAAGGCCAATAAGAAGCACTACCTGCATCATCGTCAACATAACTGATCCAGAAAAGTTCTGGCAGGTGAAGGTTGCCTTCACTGTCAAAAGTTGCAGTTCTGTGGGTGGAGTGCTGATTCCCTGGCCAACCAATCCATACGTGAAGTTCATCGTATGGAATGCTGTTGTCATCGACAAAACCAGGAACATTGTCTACAGCCCACATGACATATTCATTATACATGCCAACATCCGTTTCATAAGAGTGGAAGTTTGCATAGTCCCAGGTTTCTCCACCATCGTAAGAATCCCAAACATAGAAACCTTGAGGAACGATTTCACCACCAACAAGACCGTAGGTGTATCCGGCATAACCAAATATTGCGACATGACCAGGAGTAAATGGATCAACTGCAAATGAGGGATATGGTCGGCAGGAGATTCCTGCTGCGGGATCTGACCAATCACGTGAGATGTTCACAGGATCTGACCAGTTCGTTTTGTCGAGCATAATGTCAAGATCACCGTAAACATACGTATCCTGTGGTACATCGATCCAGCGAAGAATATCATGCTCGATTTCACCATCAGGATTCTGTCCGCTGATCTGATACACACGATAGTTACCGGTTATTTCATAATCTGGAGCCATGCCAATGTACATATAGGGCCAGATATACTCATCAACGTAAGGAATTGGCTGATCAAAGGTTACTGGGGTTTTCCAGAAACCTGGAATGAACAGCAAGCCATAGTCGTCAAAAGAGACACGAGTGTTTGTATCTTCAGGAGTGGCTGCACCCATGATATCATGCCATGAGGCAATGGGATCACCTGATGCTGGATGCATTGTCATTCCTGGATAACCCTGCCATGTGTCTGAAGTCGTGATCGTGGCATATTCTGTTGATCCGTCTGGATGTACATATGCCCAGTAAACTCTACGATTATCTGTAGTATTTGGACGACCATGGAATACGAAATAGACACCACCGTACTGATCGGGCTGTGTCATAAGTGGACGTCCGCAATAGCTACCCGGCATGTAATCGTAATAACTTGTAAGACCAGATAAGGTCGTAGGTTCTTGAATGAATTCCCATTCTGGGAGATCGAATCCACTACGTGTTTGAGAAATAGTGGCAGTTTTGAGATGTTGAGGTGCTTCGAGAGGAATGTAGTCTTTGTTGTTAACGGGCTGAGGAATATCATTTGCCCATGCCATTCCAGACAGCACGATCAACATCATACTGATAATAGCAATTTTTTTCATTTTCTGTCCTCCATCAATTATTGCTTATTATTAAAATTTCATCTTTAAAGACAGACGTTTGGGTCCAGTGAGAAATTTACCATCCATCTTTTCTTCTAAACCATTATAAGGAGTATATGCTGCATCAATTTCCATTATAGCGAAGGAAGTTGGAAGTTTCCAGCCAAGACCAAAAGTAGCACCTTGAGCATCTTTCTGGAACTGATATCCGCCACGAAGATAGAATGTGCCAATACGATATTCTAAACCTGCATTGTAAGTTTCAAGCCGATCTACACAGTTATCTACCTGGAAAACTGCAGTAAGTTCCTGCATCTTTGATTCAAAAATGTTCATAGCAATACCAAGTGAGAAGTTCATAGGTAATGGGAATGAGAGCTCTTCTCTGTCTTCATCTATCAATCCATCGCCATCATTATCCAAGAGATCAAAGGGATCTTCATCTATCAAGCCGTCAAGGTCATTGTCGAGTGTGTACTTCATTTCGGGACCGAAATCTCTCAAGCTCATGCCAATTGTAAGATCACGCCAGCCAGTATTGTAGAGAGAGCCAAGATCTATACTCCATCCATTTACATCATACTCATCAAGATTCTCTCTAAGATACTTAAAGCTGAGACCAACGGAGAATTTATCAGTAAGCTTTGAGGCATAAGAGAGACTTGCCATCATATCGCTACAAGTGAATTGCTCACCATTAGGACCAAATTCATCATCAGTTGTCACATCCATCCAGTCCATATAGAGTATGGAACCGGTAATACCAAACACACCAAAAGAAGTTGGTATTGCAACTGTGAGATAATCATGATTGATGTCTGCAACGTATTGAGTATGGTTCACAAATAATTCGGTACCATTAGTATATGCGAGACCTGCCACATTCCAATAGGTGGAAGAAGCACCTTTTGTATAGGGAGTATAGGCTTCACCCATTCCAATAGCACGTGCATCCACACCGAGTTTCAGGAACTGTAGTCCAGCAGTACCGACCTTAGCAAAAATATCTGCCTGAATCAAGGTTGGTATCAGCAAAAGGGCCAAGAGTACTAAAATTATCCTTTTCATTCTTACCACCTTTTCTATTTAATTAAAACGAATTTATCAACTTTAACATCACCAGTTGCATGGTCTTCTACAGAATAGAGATACACACCGCTTGCAATAATCTGTTCATGCTTGGAAAGCATATCCCATGGTTCTGAGCCACTGGGTGCAATTCCTGTTTGTGATGCTTTACTTGGATTGATGACGTCAATAATCGAAGAGCCATTATGTTCAATTTCATCGACAAGGTCTCCTGCAAGAGTAAAGATCTTGATAGTGCAATTTTCTGGAAGATTTACGAACCAGATACGTTTACTACGATCACCTTTTTCATCTTTGTCTCGACGTCCATCAAATTTGCTTTGACCAAGATATGGATTGGGAACAACATACACATTATCAAGTGATGAGGCAGCTGATGGTCCGCCAAAGATTGTTATGCGGTTTCCATCTTTACCGGATTCAAGTGACTGAAGACTCTGAGAAGGAATTCCTCTGTCGAAAGATGTAACAGCAAAATAGTTCTCTACACCTTTCTCGGGATATAAAATTGGATGTACATAGTAACGACGAGACAGTCTTTCTTTCTTCAATTCAAGTAATCCCTGTGGGTGTGCCTGACCAAGATGACCCGGGAAAGGCATCAACATATCATCGTAGAGATCTAAATATAACTCATCGTCAATCACAGGATTTTTAAAAAGAAGTGCATTTGCATGTTTCTCTGCTTCAGTCAGAATTGGATGAGCGGGTGTTGGTTTATAAGGGGGATCAACATCTGCGCTATCAAGTACATTATATAAAGGAATTCCGTTTACTGTTTCTCCTGGGTGAATAGGTACATAAGAATAGAGGGAATCCATATGGAAATAGTCAGTCCAATATACGGTGCTGTCATCAGAGATGTATACAATATCATCATCAGGGTTTGAGCCGACAACATAGGGCATTGGCAAACCACTATTGATACCGAGTTGCCCACCGTAATAAACGTTCATGCTATCCACCGGAAGATTCATGCATACATCATAATCTCGCATATCCTGAGGTGTGTCGATCTTATCCCATCGATCCATTCTCATATAGGCATCCTGTTCACCTGAGTTCGAAGCTTTCCAGAGAGAGTAACCCTGAAAGTCATGACGCAGGCGGAAAGCTGTCCACGGATTTACTTTTGCATTGATATTGTAGGTGCTTCCATTCCAATGCCAGGGATCAAATTCTTCGGGGAAATAACCATAATGGGCAAGCTGTTCGTAATATTTATCTATGTAGCTATCAAGGTATGGAATTGTATTTTGCCACCCAATGAATTCTTTTGTAAGCGTCATTCTATCAACTGTAAATTCTGAACGATTATCCCAATACACAAATACCGTATCACCGTTCTGAGATTGGTCAAGCGTCATATTGGGAATATCTGGTGGACCGGGTGCTTCATAGTGTTTAAATGTATCTGGAAGGACAACTGTCGTAAGTGTCTGAGCTTCACCGTACAGGACTTTTGACCAAACTGCAGTTCTTTTCAGTTCTTCGATATCATCTCCTGGGAAAACTGCGATGACGATCTTCATCGTTTCGTATGGTTTAAGGTTCCAGCTTGAATCTGAGGGAGCAGTGAATCCTTGTTGGTCACCATAGAAAGCAAAAAGATAACGTGTATCACAGGGATCATTCATTTGAGCATTGGGATCTTCTCTTAATGAAGTGTATTTAGTACTGAAAGAATTTGTGTTATGTGTCATGAGCCAATATTTTTCATTTCTATCCGCATTAGGAACATTATGTGTAGGGCCATCTCCAACGTCCCAGGTCCAACACGCAAAGTCAAGCTGTTCTGGATCCGGAGTACAAACACGAGATCCTACATATCCTGTGGTAAGACCACCATCCTGGTCAGCATCAAAAGTGAAAGCAAATTCATATCCTTCGCCGGGCACATAACTACTTATGTCATCGCCTGCACGTGCTTGAGCTCCCCAGGATTGAGGACCAACATCACAGTCCATATATATTGCCATCGCACAGTCAAACAATGTGTCGTTTGGATTCATGTTGGTGATATCAAACTCAACATAGACGAGATTTTTAATATATTCATAGCTCCACTGGAAACTTACCTGACGCACACGAATATTATTGGGAATATGTTCCTGTGAATAGGATTGTGATTCCTGGACACGTTCACCAGGTGTTCCAAAGGGGCTATAGTCATAATAATAACCCAGAAAATCCTGTTCTGATATCGGGTAGCCATCTTCATCTTTCAGTCCATCACCATCATCATCTTGGGCTTCTGCAAAGTTATAGATACTATCTGGATCGACATATCCCAGATCAAGGAAACCAAGCGGGAACCAGATATCAATATTTGCTAAAATCTCTTCTGGTTCGCATTGTGTTCTTTCGACCATTCCTCTCCAGGAATTATTACCCGGATAAAAAGTACTGAACTGCGAGGGAACAGTCTCTCTGTATGGAAAAGCAAAACCAATGGGATCTTCATCAATCTTACCATCTCCATCATCGTCCACACCTGTTTTCTGAGTACGAATCGATGCAGTGCTCACGCCGTCCTTCAGATTAAATATGTCATACATTGGACCAAGAGGGTTTTCTTCCAACGGATTATATGCTGGAAGGAATTCATAATAATCATCGTCACCATCGAATCCGACAGTAACAAGCGTATCGATCACTCTTCCGTATTCAGTTGGTGTCGTGGTCGTTTCTTCATGATCTGCATCGAGCCAATAGAGTTTTTGTCCAAAGTCATTTCGACGTTGCTTCTTGGCTCCAAACCAGAGTGCACCTTGGTAAAGATAGTCGATACCAGATCCACCGGGATATTCCAGCGAGGGCCATTGAGGAACGACATCATCACCAGATCCAAAGAAACCATAGTTACTCACTCGTAACCATATGTTTCCTACATTGTGATAGTGAAAGATATCAAGTCTTTTATCTGCGCCGGAGCCACCATTAACTGATCGCCCCCAAAGCATAGAACTTGAGAATGTCAACATCAGCAATACTACCAGGAAGAGAGGTAGGATTCCAATTTTTAAGCGCATATTACCTCCTACTTTTTTCATTAAAATTTTATCCATAATATAGCTTCTTTCAATTTTATAACTGGAAAGTGATCGGAAAAATAACCCAGACTGCAACAGGCTTTCCCTGGTTCTTTGCTGGAATGAACGTCCATTGTTTCACTGCCTGTATTGCTGCTTCATCCAAGCCACCTGGACCTGATTGAAGACTCTTCACGATCTCAACTGCTCCAACTGAACCGTCTTCAAACACTTCAGCACGCACTATAACTTCACCTTCAATACCTGCATTTCGAGCAAAATCAGGGTAGGCAGGTCGTACTTTTTTAATCGGAATCGGTTCTTCTTCATGAACAACAAATTTCGGTGTGGTACCTTCGCGGGAAACGGGGGGAGGTTTCGTAAGATCAAGTGTGGTAGGACCGATCGTCTCGATCTCCTCAATATCTTCATCGCTACCCTCATCGCTTTCTTCAATCGTTAAAGGTATGATAGGTTTGACCTCTTCCGGTGGTTTGAATTTTTGTCGTACTTCAGGTGGAATCTCAATTGTTTGGATCTCCTTTGATTTATGCTGATAGGGTTTTACCTCGATCTTTGGAAAGACCATAAAGGTAAACAGCAGTAATAGGAGTGCAAGAGCAAGAGATTTCTCATAAAATGAGCTTGCGATCTCTTTCCAATCAGTTTGAGAAGTAACAGATTTATTTTGCATAATTTAAAACCTTTTTTGAATTTATGTGAATCACCTAATTTTCCGTGCTTCAAAGGATACCCTCAAAGCATTTGCCTTCTTTAGCTCATTCATAATATCTACCATTATGCCATATTCTGTATTCTTATCCGTTCTGAAGCTTGTGACCATTGAAGGATTTTCAGCAACTTTTGCTTGCATCACATATTGAATCTGATTGACCGGTGTAGCAAAATCATCAATTGAGATAAGTCCGGATCGACTGACGTAGATAGTGGATGCATTCCTTCGATTTATCTTTTGTATAGCTTCTGCTTTTGGAAGTTCTACCTTAAGACCTTTTTCTTTCACAAAAGTTGTGGAAACCATAAAGAATATGAGGAGCAAAAAGGCAATGTCGGACATTGAGGCGTTTGGAATTTCAGATTCAATTTTCGTTTTTCTTTGAATTTTTGCCATAAGTCCTCTTATCTGGTAGATAATGAAACGGTTTGAGCGCCAGCAGCAAGTAGCCGGTCAAGTGCACGAACCATCATCTCGTATCTTGCGCGGCGGTCAGCTTCCAGTACAAAAACCATTTTTGGATTTTCCACGATTATATCGCTCACAATTTGTTCGAGTTCCTTAGGTGTTACGATCTGGTCATCAACAGCGATGTCACCACGGCTGTTTACTTTAATCTTCGTCAGGTTTTCCTGCTTTATCTTCACTTTTTGTCCACCTGATTCAGAATGAGGTGGAAGAACCAAACCGAGACCTTCTTTCACATCGAACTTCGTTGTGACAAGGAAAAATACAAGCAAAAGAAAAGCCACATCAGCCATCGAAGCTGTTGGAATCTTAGGATTGAGACGTGGTTTTTTTGCTTTAACTATATTCATGCCTGATATGTCCTTACATTGTTATTTTACTTCCATCAGGGTTTCGGTAAGTTTTTCCGAGCCTGTTTGCATATCAATGATCAAGCCATCAATAACTGAGACAAAGAAGTTATTGAATAACTGGATTGGAATAGCTACTGCAAGACCTGATGCAGTGGTAATCAATGCTACAGAGATACCGCTCGCAACGATAGTAGGTTCGACCTCACCAGCAGCGGCAATAGCTTCAAATGCCTGAATCATACCCACAACAGTACCAAGGAATCCAAGCATGGGAGCAAGGTTAATGGTTGTCGCAAGTGCAATAAGTCCTTTTTCAAGGAATGACATTTCAAGGATTGCTGCATGCTCAATTGCTTTTTCCACTTCTTCTGTACCCTGATCAATTTTAAGAAGACCAGCGTGAAGAACACTGGCAACAGGTCCACGGGTTTTTGCGCAAAGCTCTGTGGCTTCCTCGAATTTCTTTTCTTTGACAAGCGGGAGAAGCTTCTCTAGAAAATCATGAACTGAAATTTTTGCATAACGAAGGGAAATGATTTTCCATATAGAGGTGGCTAATGCCCAGATAACCAAAATGAGCATTGGATACATAACCCATCCACCTTTAATAAAGAGGTCAACTAAACCACTTCCAACAATTTTACGGGCAAATCCTTCTAATCCACCCACTTGTTGAGTTGTTTCTTCAACTTCAATTACTTCTTCTTCAACAATAGCTGTAGTATCATCTTCAGCCATCATTTCGGTATCCTGAGCACACAGATTTCCGACAAACATGCCGACCATCAAAAATGCCAGGAGCAGAATTCTGAATTTCTTATTGGTATACACTTGTATATCCTCCTTAATTTTTACCATTCAAATCTAAGGCCAAGGGTAATTCTGCGACCTTGGGAATATATATTTGGATTATCAAGACTTGCCAGATAAATGGCTGCACCATTCACATCTTCTCCATCTTCAAGTTCAATTTTACCATCACCATTAAGATCGTAAGTGTCCCAGTATGTAAAGGTTCCTTTGTCGGGTGTTTCGCCGGTTTTCGCATCAACATAATTGATATTCTTTGTGTCGAAAAGGTTAGAGATATTCAAGAAAATATTGAATTTTGTGTCACCGAACAAGTTGAATGATTTACTGACGCGTATGTCTGCAGAATTAGTCCAGGGTAATCTGTCAGAGTTTGTATCAAGCTCTTGGTTGCTTTCCGGGTCTGGAGTAATCGGTGTGTAAGGAGCACCAGACTGTATTCTCCACAAGAAACTTGTATAGAATTTGTCAGGCATCTTGATACCAAGAAGATAGAATTCTTCGTCTTCCGGAATACGGAAATCAATGTTCAATGATGCGTTGTGACGAATGTCCCAGTCAAGGGGGAATTCCCTAAGGTTCTCGCGGGCATCATGTGCTCCGGAGTTACGTCCGTTAGCCCATGAATAAGTATAACCAGCATTAAAGCCCCAAAAATTACTGAAACGCTTTCTGAGGGTCAATTCCACACCACGTGCGCTACCATAGTCATTAGAAATATATAGCCAGTACTGACGACCAGCTTGGGCTATACTATCTGGTAATAATGAATAATCATTATCCAGTATACTTACTAGATTATATATATTTTTATAGAAAAGTGTTACATCAAGGAGGTAATCTTCACCCATCTGGTGCTCAACACCGACTTCATAGGTAATGGTTGTTTCTGGTTTAAGATTTGGATTACCAACATTAACACCAACCTCACCGGCTTTAGGAGTTGCACTTGTAAACACATACTGCATGGGAGGGAGCTGACTTTGATAGTTATAGGCAAAGTGTAGCACATCTTTTTCTGTAATAGGATGAGAGACACCAAGACGGGGGCTGACATTGATCTGGAATTTATTAACCTTCTCGCGTTTGATTTCGAAATTGTCTCCGTCTGCATCTTCTTGAATATATTCTACATAATCCCACTCTGAATCAATATATTGTCCCGTTGTGTCACTTTTTACTTGGTATTTGTCTCCAAGATACCAGAAGTCAAAACGCATACCTGCATTGACGATCATGCCTTCCCATTCCATCTTATCCTGAATATAGTAAGCACCCTGCCAGGGAAATGCTTTATACCCATCAATATCACCACCGGCGAATTGGATTGCCTTTGTGAAATCATCTTTATAATAGATGTATTGACCATAAGGAACCATAGTGGTTGGATCATAAGGAGTAACATTTGTATCGATTTTTGTACAGGTAGAGAGGTAACTTGGAAGACGTTCTACATCATCAATTTCCCATGGATTTGTTAGTCGGTCTTTGTAAATCTCATTGAATTTTATCTCAATTCCAGTCTTTGCATTATGAATCTCATTTATCTGATAGGTGAGATCGCCACGGAAAGTATAGGTAATGGTTTCATCTTTCCAGAAATTACCCGCTTGAGTTCCTGGATTGTTGAATCGAGGAATCGGTTGTTCATCATTGAACTGATCAAGATATTCAATAATTTCATTTTCCTCTGCTCCAGGTATGTTTACCCCAAAGTTGTTAGAAGTGGGATCCTCTGTCCAAGTAGGATTATTCCATGTGGTATTTTCGGGCTGGAAGTACCAATCTCTAGCTACACCTGGATTGAGTTCAATATCTGTCTGGAATCTGCTGGTACGTATTGTATAGAACATCTTCGGAGACAGTGTGTGATCCCAGGTTAGGGCAAGCTGATTATGCTGAGTATTAAAATGATTATTATATTTCAAGGAATATCGTTGGAGATGATTATAGGGAAGTTGTGTCTCTCTATCTCCACGAATAGCAGCAGTTAATTTAACTGTCGGGCTAATCTGGAACTTTGTCTTAAAGTTAGCTTGGTAATTGTTCAGGTATCTGTCACCGATCTCGAACATCCAGACTTTGTTACGCTCTCCCACGATCTCGTTGATCTGGTTATAATAATGAAGTGAATCGCCAAAAGCTTCCCATGATTTACTGGCAAGCCAGGGGAAAAGAACATCTTCTTCATTAATAGTATAATAGTCTTTGTAACGTGTATCAGACCAGTCACCAGTAATGTTGAAATAGAAGGTAAACTTATCTCTTTGATGCTGTGAGCCAGAAGGAATTACAGGTCCACCAAGTGCAAACTTCACCTGATCATGATTGTTACCTTCATCAAATAAGTGGTCAGTTGCTACTTCGAATTTACCAGAGTATTCTGGACCACCAGATTTGGTTACAAGGTTAATAATTGCTGATTGTGCATTACCAAACTCTGCAGTGAATCCACCTGTCTGTACAGACATATCACCCACTGCATCCATATCGAGTTCCATACCGAATCCATTATCGACCGGATTAGAAACCGACATACCATCAATGGTATACACAACCTCATTTGCACGACCTCCTCTAATGTGAAGATTTTGACCTGAGCCGACTGCGCCTGCGGTAACCGCAACGATTTCCTGGACGGATTGAACCGGCATCTGTTCAATGTCTTCCGATGTGATGATTTTTTCTGAACCGGTGATGTCCTTCTCCACCAGTTGCTGTTCTGCTTTCACTGTAATACCCTCAATTTGAGTATCGGTGCTCTTGAGTTCGAAATTAATTGTAGTTGTAAGGTCAAGATTGATCTTTACATCAGTTATAGTCACTGCCTGATAACCCATTCTGAAGGCTTTCACTTCGTAGGTTCCCGGGGGGATGTTAATAATGATGTAACGACCTTTCTCATCCGTTGTCGCTCCAATTTGCTTTTCAAGGATCATGACGTTTGCACCTATTACAGGTTCTCCTGAGTCAATGTCTACAACACGACCGGCAAGCTTACCAGTTGTACCAGCATTAAGCCCACCCACTAGGAGTACAAGCACAACGAAAGTAAATGCAAATACATATCTTTTCATAGCTTCTCCCTTCATGAAAAAATTGGTCTTTAAAGCTAAGACGCGGTACTAAATTCAGAGCTGACAAAACATATGTCAACTTTTTTATAATTCAATATGCTATTGATTTTTTTAGATTTTATACTTATTTTTGAACCGTTCAAAGAGCTCTTCTTCGTAAGGTGTAAGTTTTATATTTTCAGAAAATGATATAGAAAAATTGATTTTAAAATTTTTCTTTAAAATTCGGGTAAAGTAGTTAAAAGAGATTGGTTTTGCTGAAAGCTGATTTATTGGTATAGTTTTTTTTGCTAACAGTTTACGGATAATTGATCTTTCCTTTTCTGATCTTGTGGGCATAAGTTCTGCCATAAGTTCCTGGTTATGATTGAGCAGTATTGATCCGTGTTGCAGAAGGGCATTACCTTTTCTGATCTGCGCACTCCCGATGATCTTGCTGCCCCTGTAGTTTATCTCATACTTCGAAGCACTACTAAAACAGGGATTAGTCCAGTTTTTCTGTTCCTGTTCTGATGGCATACTGTTTTTCATAGTTGCTTCGATTCCGACATCCTCAAGTGATGCAAGAAGCACTTCTCCGATTCTTTTATATGAATCAAGGATAGAACCAGAAAGGATACCTTCTATCGGAGCGATGACTGCATAAGTTACTTCATCATAGTGAAGTACAGCCCGACCGCCTGTAGGTCGTCGAACTATTCCGAAGCCGAATTCTTTTATCTTTTCCGGTAAAATGTGCTCTTCTATCTTTTGATGATATCCAAATGATACAGTGGGTGGATCCCAGTCATAAACTCGTACTACAGGTGACAATTTCCTGTTAATGATTCCGAAAAGTAGCGCTTCATCCAGAGCCATGTTCTCGTGAGGTTTCATTTTCCCAGAATTGATAAAGCGCCAGGTTTTCTCCATTTATATAAGTTGTACTTTTTCCTCTCCATTTTTGATAGAACCGATTACAAATGCATCGGAGTCATCAAGGACATCTTGAACATGTGCTTGATCAACAACAACAATAAGACCAATACCCATGTTGAAAGCACGAAACATCTCATCTGTTTCTACATTACCACCTTTTTGAAGGAGTGAAAACAATGGAGGGATATCCCATGCAGTAGTATCGATAACCGCAGTTAATCCGTCTGGAATTATTCTCTTAAGATTTCCCTTGATACCTCCACCAGTTATGTGGGCTATGCCTTTCAGCTTCCGTTGAAGAATAAATGATTTTAGTTCCATATAATATGATCTATGAACTGTAAGAAGCACCTCACCAATAGTATCCTGTAATTCATCAATATAGCTGTCTGGATTAAGCTCCATAAGCTCAAACACTATTTTTCTGGCAAGTGTGTAACCATTTGTATGAAGCCCTGTTGAAGAGAAGCCCAAAAGTATATCTCCTGCATAAATCTCAGAACCAGAGATCACATTATCCTCTTCCACACAACCCACGATTGTACCAACCAGGTCAAAATCACCCACTTTATAGAGTGATGGCATTTCTGCTAGTTCGCCGCCGATCAGTGTACACTCATTTTCTTTGCAGGCAATAGAAATGCCGCGTACAATTTCCTGAACGTGTTCCGGGACTACTTTTCCGATACCAATATAATCAAGAAAAAAAAGAGGGAACGCTCCCTGTGTAAGAATATCATTCACACAATGATTTACAATATCCTGACCAACGGTATCCCACTTATTCATCATATTTGCAATATGGACTTTTGTGCCTACACTATCAGTGCTGGAAACAAGGATCGGATGTGACCATCGATGGAGATCAAGTTTGTACATAGCCCCAAAAGATCCGATATCTGCAACCACATTTTTTGTGAAAGTACTCTTTGCCAGAGGTTTTATGAGCTCTACGGCTTTTTCTCCGGCATCGATATCTACTCCTGCTTTTTTATAATCTAATTTATTTTTCATTATTCAAATTGAGTAAATTTCTTAAGATCCCTGAATCTTGCCTGAATTTTTTCTTTCGATATATTCTTGAGAGAATCAACACTGAATCCCTCGACATTGAATGCTGATGATATTGTTCCCATGATAGCAGCTTGCTTGAGTATAGTCTCTGTGATTGTTCCCTTTGAAGCGATGTATCCCATAAAACCACCTGAAAAACAATCCCCGGCTCCCGTCGTATCAATTACTCTTTCCAAAGGATATCCTGGAGCAAAGAAATAGAAATCCTTTTTTACCACCATCACGCCATGTTCTCCCTTTTTTACCACAATAACACTGGGACCATATTCAAGGGCTTTCTGAGATGCATCATAAAGATAGTGTTTTTGTGTAAGAAGTTTTATTTCTTCATCATTGATAAACAGTAGATCGATATGCATCATCATCTCAATAAGTTGATCAAACTTTTTTATTATCCAATAATTCATTGTATCGGCTGCTATCAGCTTCGGTTTTTTTATCTGTCTGATCACATTAAGCTGGATTTCGGGATCAATATTACCAAGTAATACAAAGGGTGATTCCTGAAGATCTTCTGGGATTTTGGGATTGAAATTCTGAAAGACATTAAGCTGTGTATCTAAAGTTATTGCCTGGTTGAGGTTATTATAACGACCTTTCCATCGGAAGGTTTTACCCTTAGCAAAATGAAGAGAATCCGTATTTACGCCCCTGGATTTAAGTAACATGATGTGCTCAGAAGGAAAGTCTTCTCCCACCACACCAATAATTGAGACATTATCATATAAAAAGCTCGCTGCAACGGATGCATATACTGCCGAACCGCCAAGGACTTCATGTACTTTTCCATGAGGATTCTCAATGCTATCAAGCCCTATAGTACCAACGATGAGTAAGCTCATTTCGATCCCTCTGCCTTTTCAATGATAATCGTTGCAGGTTTTTCGTTTTGGTTCAGAATGTAATTCCAGAATTTAGAAATTCCCCCAGTAGCGAAAAAACGAATAAGGAAAATTAATACTATTAATAATAAGATTCTAAAAAGAAGTTTCCAGACGGAAGTCAAATCTTTATTTCTTTGCTTTCTTCGTTTCAACCATTCATCTGAAAAAAAAGACATACTACAAAATACTTTTCAATCCCTCTTCAAAGCGTTGTAATCCCTTTTCGATATTATCCATTGAATTTGCATAGGAAAATCGTACATAATTATTCGCACCAAAAGCTACTCCTGGCACAACAGCAACATAGAAATTCTGAATAAGGTAAGAACAGAGATCGGCAGATGTTCGAATATCTTTTGTATTATTCTGAAGATAAAAGGAGACATTGGGCATTGCGTAAAATGCACCTTTGGGAAGTGTACATTTTATGTTTGGTATGTTATTTAATTCTGCCACAAGAAAATTTCTGCGCTTTTCGAATTGCTGACGCATCCTGTCGATACTGCCATCATTCTGCGTGAGGGCTACCACGGCGGCTTTCTGAGTCATAGAGTTGACATTTGAGGTTGTATGACTTTGAATCCTGCTCGCATATTTGATGATCTCATGAGGGCCAGCTGCATAGCCCAGACGCCACCCGGTCATAGCATAAGATTTCGAAACTCCATTCACTACGATGGTAATATCTTGAACTTTCTTAGAAACCGATGCTATGGAATGATGTTCCTCACCATCATAGGTTAGTTTTTCATAAATTTCGTCTGAGAGAATTAATATGTTGTGTTTCAGACATACTTCCGCAATCTCTTTCAATTCTTGTTTATTGTATACTGTGCCTGTTGGATTGTTTGGAGAATTCAGGATCAGGGCTTTTGGGCTGCTTAATGATGAGAGGGCATCTTCTAACTGATGGGCGGTAATTTTAAAATTTGTACTCATATTTGTTGGAAGAAGAATCGGGTGTCCATCAACCATTTCTACTTGAGATGTATAACTAACCCAGTAAGGAGAAGGAATAAGTACTTCATCGCGGGGATCGCAGATCGCAAGGAGAATGTGTATGATTGAGGCCTTAGCACCTGGTGAGACAAGGATCTCATCGATACTATATTTCAGATTATTATCCTTTAGGAATTTTTCTACAATAACCTCTCTAAGTTCAGGAATTCCAGCAGATTCAGTATAACGAGTAAAGTTGTCATCTAACGCTTTTTTTGCAGCATTTTTTATGTAATCAGGAGTATTGAAATCCGGTTCACCTACTCCGAAGTTTATTACATCATAACCCTCGGATTTCATTTTCTTGGCAAGAGCAGAAACCATCAAAGTTGGACTGGGTTTTATTGCCCTAGCTCTATGGGATAGCATGCTATTCATAACATCTCCACAATCTATAATTCATACACGATCTTTGAGAGATCCGCAGTTTTTGTAAAAGTAGAATTGATCAAACGGAGGAGAGCCATACGGTTCTCACGCAGAATTTCATTTTCAACCATAACCATCACCTCATCGAAAAAGTTGTCGATGTGATCCTTAAGCATCACAAGATCTGTAAAGCAGGCATTATAATCTTTTTCTTCAAAATGCTGCTCGTAATCTGGTTTGATCTCATTAAGCTTATCATAAAGTAACTGCTCTTCGTTTTCCTGAAAGAGCGTGGTATCGAGTTCAGCGACTTTTTGGGAACTATCTAATATATTTGAAGCTCGCTTGAATCCAATGATGAAATCTCTGAAATCTTTATGTGATTTGAACTCCTGTAAGCTTTGAGCGCGCAATATCAAATCGGGGATATTGGTATATTCAGAAGCTACCACAGCATTGATCACATCATATTCAATATCAAGCAACTCGAGATATGATCTTATACGTTGAATAAAGAAATTAATTACTTTTCTGTTCGTTTCTTCATCCACTATTTCATAAGTTTCAGCACTTTTCTTTATGAATAGATCAAGATCCAAGGTTAATTTCTTTTCGGCGAGAATTGAGATAATTCCGTTTCCCGCACGTCGAATTCCCAAAGGATCACTTGTTCCTGTCGGCTGTAAACCGATTAAGAAACATCCAACGATTGTATCCATTTTGTCGATCAATGAAAGAAGAATTCCCGTTTTAGTTTGTGGAAGAGAATCATTCTTATAGCGAGGTAAATATTGTTCGAAAAGAGCTTCTGCAACTTCAGTATCCTCCCCATCATTTAGAGCATATTGCCAGCCCATGTAACCCTGCAGTTTGGTGTACTCTTTTTCGCCAAGAATAAGCGTAGTAAGATCACACTTGGAAAGAAGTACCGCTCTGGTAATTTTATTAACATCATAGTTAAGCTGTTTCGCGCTCCACATGCTCAGTTTCTTCATACGTTCAGTTTTATCAAAAAGGGTACCGAGGTTCTTGATGAAAGTGATCTTTTTAAGCTCTTGGACTCTACTTACCAGAGGGATTTTTTTGTCAGTGTCAAAGTAAAATTTTGCATCGCTAAGCCGTGCAGTGATAACACGTTCGTTCCCATAGAGCACCTTATCAATCGTTTTTGGATTACTATTTCCAATTCCAATAAAATATGGAAGTAATTTGCCATCTATATTCTGCACAGAGAAGCATTTCTGGGTTTCCGAAAGGGTTGTTGTGAGTACTTTTGGTGGAAGCTCGAGAAATGAAGGGTCGAAACTTCCAAAAATCGGAGAAGGATATTCTACAAGGTCTGTAACAGTTTCGAGTAATTCGGGATTTTCAACAGGAAGTGCTTTCACCTTTTCTGCAGCTTGCAAGATTTTACCAGCTATTATCTTTTTTCTCTCCTCCCTGTCTGCTATCACAAAATGCTCTCTTAATATTATTAAATATTTATTTATGTCATCAATTCTTATATCATTATTTAGTTTCTGAAAACGATTCCCCAAAGTCGAAAGGCCACTTTTTAATCCATCGACTTCAAAGTTTAAAAGTGCAGTATTATATAATGAAAGGAGCCATCGAATGGGTCGGGCAAAAAGTATGGTCCCGGTTCCCCAGTGCATTTTTTTGGGAAAGGGGATCTTTGGAATTACATCTACAGATATTGACGTAAGAATTTCCTCTGTCTTTAATCCTTTGATATGCTTGACAATGGTTAGATATTCACCCTTTGGAAGTTCCTTAATAATAATATCTTCTTTTTTAAGATTCTGCTTCTTGAGAAATCCCAGCCCTACCTTGTTGAGATTGCCGGTTTCATCATAAGCAATACGTTTGGGAGGTCCGACAATT
>Ga0136651_10000722_pt1 | contig 18162 bp, 10 predicted proteins | sample Mar14236cmmetaG_FD_94867 | JGI IMG/M metagenome (GOLD analysis project Ga0136651, IMG submission 94867) | Marine hydrothermal vent microbial communities from Guaymas Basin, Gulf of California to study Microbial Dark Matter (Phase II) - Marker... ... | reverse complement strand
TCAGAAAATGGGAGGGGAGCGGGTAGCTGACCCCGACCGCCTTCTGGTGGTACTCGACCACAATGCCCCGCCCACCAGCGCGGCGCTGGCAACGCAGTACCAGTCGATCCGTGATTTTGTAAAGGAGCAGGGTGTCGGGAAGTTTTATGATGCGGGGAAAGGAATATGCCATCAGATCATGTCGTACCATGCCCGGCCGGGAATGATTGTGGTGGGTAGCGACAGCCACACCTGTACGGCAGGGGCGTTCAATGCCCTGGCAGCCGGAATCGACCGTACCGAATCGGCCGGCATCTGGAAAACCGGGGAAACCTGGTTCCGGGTTCCCGGATCGATGAAAGTGACTCTGAAGGGACAGTTGCGTCCCGGAGTATACGCAAAGGATGTCTCGCTCTGGATCATCGGGATGATCGGTTCCGACGGGGCCAGTTACCTTTCTATGGAATTCCACGGCGACGGGGTTTCCACCCTGGGCATATCCGAACGGTTGACCCTGGCAAACCTCGCTTCGGAAATGGGAGCCAAGAACGCCGTTTTCCCGGCCGATGAACTGCTGATGGAGTTTCTGGGAGAGGAAAATGCGACCGGGGTATGGGCCGATGCCGATGCCGTATATGAAAAGGAAATTGAGATCGATCTCGGCGATGTGTATCCCCTGGTGGCCGCTCCCCATCATGTGGATCATGTGCTGGCTGTTTCGGAAGTGGAGGGAGTCCCTGTGCAACAGGGACTGATCGGTACCTGTACGAACGGAAGGCTTGACGATCTGCAGATAGCGGCCTCCGTGCTGAAGGGTAAAAAAGTGAAAGAAGGATTCCAGTTGCTGGTCATCCCGGCTTCACAGCAGATCTACCTGCAGGCCATGGAAGACGGCACCCTGCCTGCCCTGATCCGGGCCGGGGCCAATATCCTGAGCCCTTCGTGCGGTCCCTGCCTGGGAACCGGCCAGGGCATTCCTGCCAATGGCACCACGGTCATATCCACAGCAAACCGGAATTTCAAAGGAAGGATGGGGAATCCGAATGCCTCCATTTATCTGGCCTCTCCGGCCACGGTGGCCATGTCGGCCGTTTCGGGTGTGATCAGCGATCCCCGCGGGAAAAGGCATTCCGACCGCTTCCCGTATAAAAAGCAGCAGAGCGCTACCGTGGAGATCGGTGCGGACGATAACCGGCGGATCGATGGGGTATGGAATTACACCGATGTGGATAATCTGAACACCGACCAGATGTTTGCCGGGAATCTGACCTACAACATTCTCAGCTCGGACGGCAAGGCTATTCTTCCCCACCTTTTTGCAGGGTTCGATCCCTCATTTGCCGTTAGGGTAAAGCCGGGCGATGTGATCTTGGCGGGCGACAATTTCGGATGCGGCAGTTCGCGCGAGCATCCGGCAGTAGGCCTGGCAACGGCAGGGATAAAGGCCGTGATAGTAAAATCGGTGAACCGCATTTTTTACCGTTCGGCCATCAACCAGGGATTGTTGCTGGTGGTGCTGCCGGAGGTGGTGGAAGCCTACCGGCCGGGGGATACGCTGGATATCGACTTTTCAGAGGGGATCGTCAAACTGAACGACCGGACTTTCCGCTTCGATCCCCTGCCCGAGAAGCTCATGAAGATCATTGAGAAAAAGGGGCTGGTGAATTATTTGAAGGGGTGAACAGAAAGACGCAGGACCTGCTATATTGTATTGATATAAGTGAATAAAGAGTATTTCCTGTCGTGAGAACAGGCTGATTGAAAATCTGTTTGGTTAAACTGCTCAGGTTTTTCAGATGAATTATCCTGTGCTATTCCTTTCAAATATTAGGTTGTTCTGAAATAAATCTCTTTGTTATGAAATTATTACATGGAAAGTCTGTGAATCGGTCTGGTTCATGGACGAATGGTCTGATTATGACCTTTGCCCTGTTCATCACCGCTTGTTCAGGAAACGATAAAGGAAATGTAAGGTATGACGAGCAGGTTCTGTACGTGGGAGATGATATTGCCATTGCCGAAACCGTATACGGAAAGGTACAGGGATTCCTGCTGCGTGGCATATACCAGTTCAGGGGGATACCCTACGGAGCCCCCACGGGCGGGGGAAACCGCTTCATGCCACCGCAGAAGCCGGAACCGTGGGACAAGGTGTTTCCTGCCGTGTGGTGGGGGAATTCCGCGCCGCAAAACATGGAAAACCGGTATGCCGATCCCTGGGCATCGTTTGTAGATCACTGGAATTACGACGATGTAAGCGAAGACTGCCTCCGCCTGAACGTGTGGACCCCCGGTATTTCCGACGGCAAAAAGCGGCCGGTTCTGGTATGGTTGCACGGAGGCGGGTACACCAACGGGAATGGGATCGAGCAGGACGGCTATAACGGTGAAAACCTGAGCCGGAAAGGCGATATCGTGTTTGTTTCCATCAATCACCGCCTGGGTCCCATCGGCTTTACCGATCTGTCGGGTGTGGGTGGAAAGAAATATGCGCATTCGGGTAATGTCGGAGCGCTCGATATGGTGGCTGCCCTGGAGTGGGTGCATGAGAATATTGAAAATTTCGGAGGCGATCCCGGTAATGTGACCATTATGGGTCAGTCGGGTGGGGGCGCCAAGGTATGCGTCCTTACAGCCATGCCGAAAGCCAGAGGATTGTTCCATAAGGCCGTTTCCCTGAGCGGTTCCACCACGCAGGCTATTGACCAGGAATACAGCCGCAAGCTTGGAGCTTATGTGCTGGAAGAAGCCGGGCTGGAACCGGAGGATATTGACAGGTTACAGGAAATCCCCTGGAAAGAGTACCTCGATATTGCCAATAGAGCTGCCGCCCGCCTGGCTCGCGAAACCGACGGAAGCGGCGTGATGCGCGGAGGCTTCGGTCCGGTTGCCGACGAAGTGAATCTGCCGAAAGGGACTTTCTACAGCGAACCCGGCGGACTTTCTTCCGATGTACCCATGCTGCTTTCCACCACCTTCCACGAGTGGTCGATGAGCCGGAACAATCCCGAACTGGAAGAAATTACTGCCGAAGAAGCAAAGAAAATGCTGGCCGAACGTGCCGGATTCAGGCGGGGACTGGGGGAAAATGCCGGTAAGGTATACGAAGCCTATGCTGAAGCATTTCCAGACGCCAGCCCCATTGAACTGGTGACCATGATTGCAAGCAACCGCAAGGGTGTGATCGGCACAGCCAATGCCAAGGCACAGCAGGAGGCCCCGGTGTACCTGGCCTGGTTCGGTTGGGAGCCGCCGCTGTTTAAAGGCCGCATGAGAGCTTTCCATTGCCTGGATATCTGTTTCTGGTTCTATAATACCGATGTGATGCTGACCCATACGGGTGGGGGGAAACGTCCCCGGGAACTTTCGGAAAAGATGTCCGATGCATTGCTCCAATTTATGCGTACCGGCGATCCCAATACGCCTTCGCTTCCGGCATGGCCGGAATATACAGCAGAAAACGGTGAGACCATGATCATGAACGATGTGTGCGAGGTGAAGAACGCTCCCGACCGCCAGGCACGTAACCTGATCCCCGATGAATGAAAACGGCTCCGGCCCGGATGACCGGAAAACGGGTTCTTCCTTTTACAGGGGCGTGAAGGGCAATGTTCGTACTCCCGAAATTACCAGGATATGTTCTGTTGTGTCTCAGGAACCATTTCGATATGTCCTGTGTTCTTTAAAAAATCCATCAGGGCGTGAACGATTTCCGGTCCGTGTGTTTTTTTATTTGTTTCCAGGTCGAGATAGCGACTTCCGGATAGGATATAAGCGATATGCATGCTGTGATCATAACTGTGGAATTTGTCTTTTGAGGCGCCGATCACCAGGGTAGGTGGCAGCTCATTTCGGTTAACCGGACTGAACCTGTATGAAGCAATGGAACGCACCGCGGCTGCCAGTCTGGCCGGATCGGCTGAATCGAGTATTCGGCAGTTCATGTTATACAGTTCACTGTCGTTTTTCATGTCGATGCGGAATTTCCGCAGGTACCATTTCAGGAAGGGTTTCACGGGCAGGTAGATTAGGCGGGCAAAACGCGCGAGGAAAAGCAGCCAGCCCGGAAACGGAAAGGAAGCATTCGGCTCGGCCAGGATGGCGGCGGCCGGTGATGCAGGTATACGATCGATGGATTCCAGAATGGCAGTGGCACCCAGGGAATAACCCATCAGGATGTATTCGCCTGCCTTGAAATTCAGCTGCCTGATGCTTTCACACACGTCGGTGACGAGATCGTTTACTGAGAAACCGGCTTTTCCCGTGATGATGCTGGTGCTTTTTTCCCTGGTTTCAAGGTAATACACCGGAAAGAACCGGGTCATTTCCTGTAATGTCTCCCTGAAATTATCCATAACCGAAGCCAGTCCGGGAACGAACAGAACGGGAGGGAATGCTGTTTCCCCGGAAGGGGTAAAATGTACCAGTCGCAGAAGAATATTCTGTTGAACAGGAATATAACCCATTTTCACCTCTGTTCCCGGATAATGGTATCGATACAGATCGTGCCGGGAAGAGAGGACCAGTGAAGGGAGATTCTCAAGCTCATTAAACATCATGTATACCGGTATTGTTTCATGAGAGTGACAAAATAATGAATTGTGTGAGATGAGCAAAATGTATTAATTTTATACTGACATGAATTAAAAGAATCTGAAACGATGAAAAAACGGTATCTTATTATGATCACTTTTTTGACTTTGGGAACGGTATTCACTGCCTGTTCATCGGGAACCGACCAGTCAGGAGAGAAGCCGGTTCCGAATATTGCCGTATTGCTCACCGAAGGGTTTCACGATGCCGAAGCGTACATGCCCATGGGATACCTGGTGAACAAAGGCTATGACGTCACCGTGATCGGCCCGGGAAAGGGCATGGTAAAGGCCTATAACAGCGACTTTACCATTGTAGTGGAACGGGATATGGATGAAGTATCGACGGATGATTTTGCCGTGCTGGTTATTCCCGGGGGGCATGCTCCGGCTTCATTACGCGAAGATCCGGCGGTGGTGGCTTTTGTCAGAGCATTTTTCGAAACGGGCAAGCCCGTGGCAGCCATCTGCCATGGTCCACAGATCCTGATCAGCGCCGGGGTGATGGAGGGCATGACCTCTTCGGGTTATTCCGGCATACGTGAAGAACTGGAATCTGCCGGTGCCACTTACATTGACCAGGCGCTGGTGACCGATAAGAACCTGATCACATCCCGTGCACCTTCCGACCTGGCCGTATTCAGCCGTGCGATAGGGGAGTTGCTGGAGGATTGGAGGTGAAATTTTTGTTCAGATACAAATTCTGAAGTAAACAGAGGGATAGGTTTTGAATATTTTTAATGGTTCAGGTTGTCCGTTCATATTGTGGTTTCTGATGTGGTGCAAAATATTGCTTAATCTACATGTTTTATGATCATAGACATCATTGAGTTATTGTTATAGTTTTAACTTTGTGTTTTTCTGTTCATCTGGAATATGAAAAGAATGTATAGATAAAGCGGAGTATAAAAATAATATAGATACATACATTACTTTGATTCTGAAGAAGCGCGGGAAAGTATTATTATTTTAAAGCATATTTATGAACAGGAGAGGGGTAAATAATATACGCGAACTGGCTGAAATACTTGGGTTGTCGCCAACTACCGTTTCAAGGGTGCTTAATGGTAAAGCTGAGCGTTACCGTATAAGTGCTTCGACTAAGGAACGTGTTTTGGAAGCGGCAAAGGAGTTCAAGTATCTGCCCAATAAATTAGCCAGAGGCCTCAAAATGGAAAAAACAGAGACTTTAGGTTTGGTTATCCCCGATATTGCCAATCCATTTTTTGCAGATATTGCCCAAAGCATCGAGCGGGAAGCGCGTTCCAAAGGATATTCATTAATATTATGCGACAGCGGAGAGAATCATATTGTGGAGAAAGAATTGATTAATTTGTTGCTTAGCCACAAAGTCGATGGGATTATTATTGCTCCTGTTGGGACGGATTATAAACATATTATACATACTTTCCATTCAGGAATACCGATGGTAGTTATTGACCGATGCTTCCCCGAAATTGGATTACCTTTTATTACATCTGATAATTATCAGGGGGGGTATGACGCAGTGAATTATATGATTTCGATGGGGCACCGCAAAATCGCCTGTATTCAGGGTATTCCCAAAAGTCAACCCACTATTGACAGAGTTCGTGGATACAGAGATGCACTCACAAAAAACAATTTACTGGTTGACGAAAGCCTTATACTTGGGGATGATTACAGTACTGAGAATGGTTACAGGCAAACACGCATATTGTTCAGTATGGATAATCCCCCAACCGCCATATTTGCTTTAAGCAATCTAATCAGTTTAGGTGTGATAAGGGCTGTTGGTGAAATGGGTATGACAATACCCGGTGATATATCATTGATATCGTTCGATGAGCAACCATATTCTGCATACCTGGGCACTCCAATGACTACGATAAGCCAGAAAAAGAGCGAAATGGGTCAGCTGGCGGTAGATGTGTTGTTGAAATATATTTCCAGTCAGGAATATCGTAAAAAGGTGATAAATATGACGTTGAGAACCAGTCTGGTAGTTAGAAGTTCAGTAAAAACGATTGGTTGAAATGATGAAATAAGGAATTTTTTTATTTACTTGCACAAACGTTAGAGCAATTCAATAATTCATTTTAAAAAAGCATGCCATGTTCATTGTGAATTCTTATCCATGGGCCGTGGTTCTTTGCATCGTCACCATGTTATGCTGGGGATCATGGGCAAATACCCAGAAGCTCGCTTCAAAATCATGGGCTTTCCAGTTATATTACTGGGATTATGTATTGGGTGTACTTCTGCTGTCACTAATATTCGCTTTTACACTGGGTAGTATTGGGAACGAAGGCAGAAGCTTCATTTCTGATCTGAAGCAAGCTGATGCTTCTACTTTCGGACTTGCAATTTTAGGAGGGGTAATTTTTAACCTTTCCAATATTTTATTGGTTGTTGCTATTGATATTGCTGGTATGGCAGTTGCCTTTCCAATTGGTGTAGGACTTGCTCTGGTTATCGGGGTAATTACCAATTATATAGGAGAACCGATTGGAGACCCGGTGCTTTTGTTTTTGGGTGTTGCTCTGGTGACAATAGCTATTATTATGGATGCATTAGCATATCGTAAAAAGCCTGATACCGGTGAGAGAACTTCTGCCAAAGGTATTGTAATTTCAGTGGCTGCAGGTGTATTGATGGGATTCTTTTATCGTTTTGTGGCTGCGTCGATGAGTACTGATTTTGTCGTTCTTGTCGCCGGAAAGTTTACCCCCTATACAGCATCGGTGATTTTTGCCATTGGATTGGTGCTTTCCAATTTTATATGGAACTCCTATTTTATGTATCGGCCGGTTACCGGCCCGAAAGTTTCTTACAGGCAGTATTTTTCTGAAGGCAATTTCAGGCTGCATTTTATTGGTATCTTGGGTGGAGTGATCTGGAGTATTGGGATGACCCTCAATATCATTGCATCCGGTCAGGCTGGTTTTGCAATTTCTTATGGTCTCGGACAAGGGGCAACTCTAATTGCTGCGCTGTGGGGAGTTTTTATTTGGAAGGAATTTAAAGGAGTGAAAGGAGTTAATCTGCTGATAGTTTTGATGTTTCTGTTTTATGTTACTGGCCTTGGCGTAATTATTCTGTCCAGGTTGTATTAAATTATTTAACATTTTGTTTGTAATGAAACCTAAAATTGTTGTTATCGGTAGTTCTAATACCGACATGATAATAAATGTACCCCATCTGCCTTCACCGGGAGAGACCGTCCTGGGAGATGAAATTTCTATTGTTCAGGGAGGAAAGGGAGCCAACCAGGCGGTGGCAGCTGCCCGTGCCGGAGGGGATGTCGTATTTATTTCCTGCCTGGGGACCGATGCATTTGGAAACCGATCACTTGAGATGCTTTCACAGGAGGGCATTGACACATCAAATGTGAAATTGGTAAGTAAAATAGCTTCCGGAGTTGCACTTATCAATGTTTCGCGGGATGGGGAAAACAGTATTTCTGTTGCTCCCGGTGCTAACAGTCATTTATTACCGGAAGATATTACACGGCTTGCAGGGGTCATTGAAAAGGCGGATATGGTTTTGCTGCAGTTAGAAATTCCCATGGATACAGTCTGTAAGGCCATTGAAGTGGCGGTTGCTCAATGTGTGCCGGTTATTTTAAATCCGGCGCCCGCTGCAGCTATTGATATTGAATTGATTAAAGGTGTAGAAGTGATTACCCCGAATTTAAATGAAGCTGCGGTGATTAGCGGATTGGTTGATTACAGGAATAATTATGTAAAAATGGCCAATGCTTTAAAAAACATGGGTTTTAAGCGTGTGGTGATAACCCTTGGGGAGGAAGGTGCATATTATCTTATGGACGGGGAAGAAGGTAAGATTTCCGGAAGAAAAATAAATGCTGTGGATGCTACAGCGGCCGGAGACACATTTAACGGATACCTTGCTGTTGCGCTTGCAAAAGGTAGTTGCATGAAGCATGCTATCGAGTTGGCCAACAAGGCAGCCTCGATATCGGTTACCCGTCCCGGAGCACAGCCTTCGATTCCCTACATTAAGGAAATTGAATCACTCGAGGAGGGGAAACTCAAATAATACGAACATACAAACCGGATCAGATTCGGCACGTAATAAATAAAATGATTTCGTCGATGAAAAAAGGAAGGATAATATTTAGAAAAAAATGCTTTTCTATTGACTTCAATAATATTTTTTCATAATATGCACAAACGTTTGTTCTTTGTATAAATTAACAACTTAACACAACCATGAAAAAAATCATTTATTTACTGTTAATCCAGTGCTTTCCGCTTTCTCTTTTTGCACAGCAAAGATTAAGCGGAACTGTTACAGAGGCTAGTGGAGAACCACTACCCGGGGTGAGTGTCTATATTAAGGGTACGAATACCGGAGGTATTACGGATCCAAATGGTATGTACAACATTGTTGTTACTGAAGGTAACACAGTGGTATTTTCTTTTATTGGTTATCGAACACAAGAAGTCGTATATGAAGGACAGGAAGTCTTAAATGTAACATTGGAACAAGACCTGATAGGGGTAGATGAGGTGGTTGTTATAGGGTATGGTACCACAACAAAAAAGGAAGTGACGGGTTCGATAACCAGTGTCAAAGCGGAAAATTTTATCTCAGGCGATTTGAAGTCTCCAATTGGGGCTATTCAGGGAATTATACCTGGGTTGTCTATCGTAAACTCCAATGGTAGTGATCCAAATCAGGAATATACCTTAAGATTAAGGGGGCTAAATTCATTTTCTGGTGGAAAGGCGCCGTTAATACTTGTAGATGGAGTTGTATGGAATCAATCTTTGAACTTGCTGGATCCTGAACTAATTGCATCGATAGATATATTAAAGGATGGATCCGCTGCAGCCATTTATGGGACAAGGGCGACAAATGGAGTTATTCTTATTACCCTGAAAGAACCCGTTAAGGGGGATGTTCGGTTTCAGTTTTCCTCCTATGTATCAGTAGAAAAAGTGAATAATGACGATCGTTGGTTCAGTCCTTCTGAATACAGGGATTTGATTGCAGAGTATGATCCAACTAACGCAGATTTTCTTGACAGGGGAACAAGCACGAACTGGTTGGATGAAACAACCCGTGTTCCAGTTAATCAGAACCATAGTTTGACAATAACCGGCGGGGATAATAAGTTAAGTTTTATAGCGAATATCTTGTATAAAGATGATCAGGGGCTATTCTATAATAATCGTTCCAGACAGATAACGCCTTCAATATCTATATCACATACCGGATTAAAAGACAGATTAAAGATCGATTACAAATTGTTGTATTCAAACGGGAAAAGGACATATGCGCCAGGTGGTGTACTAGGGCAATCCTTGACCCGAAATCCTACCGAGCCTGTTTATGATCCAGAAAATCTGGCCAGTAACGGTTATTTTGTGGATTATGATGCTTCTGGATACACAAATCCCGTCGCAATGCTGAATGAATATGTATCTGATGGGCTTAGTAATTTTATTACAGGTGTGGTAAATTCTTCATTTTTAGTAACAGATGGATTTCGAATAAATTTCAGTGGATCATATAATACATCCCAGAGCAATCACGGTTCATATAAAACCCGTTTCTATCCATTGGTTGGTTATACTGGAGATGCCTCACAATCTGCAAACTCTGTTTCATATTATACATTGGAACCTTCTTTTGATTATAAGGTTACTATTGCTGAACATAATATCCAGGCATTGGGTGGATATTCATTCTATGAAAATGTTTCAAGCACATTTTATGGAAGGAACTATAATTTTGATACAGACAACTTCCTGTATAATAATCTGGGGGCCGGTCAGGCATTGGTTGATGGACTGGCATCTCTTTCATCCAACAAACAATCGAACAGGTTAATTGCTTTTTACGGGAGGTTAATTTACAATTATAAGTATAAGTATTTGATGTCTGCATCACTCAGGTATGAAGGTAGCTCCCGCTTTGGCTCAGCTAATAAATGGGGAGTATTCCCTGCTATCAGCGTAGGATGGAGACTTAATGAAGAAGAATTTCTCAAAGATGTTTCATGGATTAATAACTTGAAAATCAGAGCTGGACTGGGCGTAACTGGGAACCAGGATATTCCTAATTACCAATCACTACCCAGAATGGCCGTTGGAGGGAAAATGTATTACAATGGCAAATGGGTCAACACCTATCAGTCTGCAAACAATCCCAATCCCGATCTGAAATGGGAGAAGAAATCAGAGACAAACATCGGCATTGACTTTGGTTTGTTCAACAGGCTAAATGGTTCGATTGAGTATTATGTGAGAAACATCTCTGATTTGTTGTGGTGGTACAGTGTACCTGTTCCGCCGAATGTGTATAATAATATTTATGCAAATGTCGGAGCGTTGGAGAACAGGGGAATTGAATTTTTGCTGGAAGCAAATATTCTGAATAGTTCTTCTTTCAGTTGGACTTCAACTGTTAGTTACAGCCGTAACCGGAATAAAGTAACCAAGCTTGCTGACCCATCAAGGGGATATGATTTGGATTTTATAAAAATTACACCTGCGGCAACATCCTGGTCTCAGATGATTACTGTCGGAGAATCAGTGGGTAATTTTTGGGCTCCAATTTTTATTGGAGTAGATGAAACAGGAAATGCAATATATGAAGATGTATCTGGAGATGGTGTTGTGAATAAAGAATCCATTGAAGACAGGAGGATTGTTGGGAATGAATATCCAGATTTTGAATTCGGGTGGCAAAACATTATTCAGGCGGGGAAATTTGATATATCCTTTTCATTCAGAGGAATGATAGGTCAAAGCCTGTTAAACTATGACCGTATTGCTTATGAGAACTGGGAACCTTTCAGGGCTGGGAGAAATATATTAAAATCCATTCTTGACAGACCAGAATATACGGGGCCCTATGTCTATGACTCCAGATTTGTTGACAAGTCCTCATTTGTGAAATTGTCAAATGCAACCATTGGGTATACAATACAATTGCCAAAACCCTATTCACTTCGACTATATGTAACAGGCAACAATTTACTGACTTTTACAAGCTTCGAAGGAACTGATCCTGAGCAAGTTGTCCCTAATTTTTACACCGATACTGAAAAGTTTGGGTGGGACAATCTTACCTATCCATACAGCAGGACATTTTTATTCGGTTTAAACTTCACATTCTGAAAAAATTGTGAATCATGAAAAAGTTGAAAATTTTATTTATCGGATTATTGGTCATATTGTCTGTGAATTCCTGTACAGACCTTGACGAAGAACTGTATTCGACCATTGGAGCTGACGAATGGTACAGAAACGAGGAGGAATGCTTAAGGGCTATGGGGAGTGCATACGCAGGCTTGAGATATCGTGGTACCAGCCTATGGGGTTGGCTGGCTACAGAAGTTCTGGCAACAGACGAAGCTGTCATCCCATTACGCACTATTGGACCGTCATTATCAAACAATGGAATCTGGATAATGATGCAAAGACATGAGTTTTGGCCAAATGTTGACTATTTCTGGGCATCATGGGATGTATGCTTTAATACTATAGCGAAATGTAACCAGGTTATTTACCAAATAGAAACATCGTCAGCAGAATTTGATGGAAAGGCCAAAATGATTGCTGAATTGAAAACACTGCGCGCTTTTGTATCATATAAGGCACTTGATTTATTTGGTAATATTCCTCTTAGCCTTGACTTTCTAAATACCGAATTGCCGGAACAATTGACACGAGCAGAGGCATTTGAAATTATTGAACAGGAATTGCTTGATAACTATAGCCTTCTTGATGCTAATCCAAACATGGCTACCTACGGCAGGTGTATTCGGCCTGTCGCATTCACGATCCTTGCAAAAATGTATCTTAATGCAGAAAAGTGGATTGGTACACCCAGGTATGATGACGCTATTTCGATGTGTGATAGTATCATTAACACAGGAGCTTACATTCTTGAGCCCAACTATTTCAATAATTTTATGGCAGAAAATGAAGGTTCCCGGGAGAATATTTTTGTTATTCCCTATGATAGATTAACCGGGTTCGGTCTTCAGATGCATATGTATACTTTGCCCATCACATTGTTGCCAAAGTATGGTTATCAATCTACCTGGTCATGGAATGGTATGGTCGCGATGCCAACATTCTATGATTTATATGATGCTGCTGATTCACGTATCAAATCATTTGAAGTTGGACCTCAGGTTGACCTGAGTGGTAATCCGATTATTGGTTTGGATGGTACGCAGATCAACTTCACCAATACGGTTTCTGATATATATGGTTGTGACGAAGATGAAGGTGCAAGATGTTTTAAGTGGGAATTTCCGTCTGGATTGAGCGGATGGGAAAGTATGGATAACGATTGGGCAATATTTCGTTATTCTGATATCTTGTTGATCAAGGCTGAGGCTATTATGCGGAAAAATTCTGGAACGCCAGATCAAACAGCTGTAGATTTGGTTAATATGGTCAGGGAGCGTGCCTTTGGTAATAACAGTCATAATTATACAATAGCAACTTTAACTATGGATGAATTGCTGGATGAGAGAGGACGGGAACTTGCATGGGAAGGACATAGAAGACAAGATCTAATCAGGTTTGGGAAATTTGGTGATGCCTGGTTCGAGAAAGATGCATGGACTGATAATTATAGAGAGTTATATCCCATACCGACACTGGCTCTGTCAGCAAATCCAAATCTGCAGCAGAATACAGGTTATTAAATGAACTTTGAAAAATGGAATGGGCAATTATTGAATGAAATATAAAGTACTATGGTAAAAAACCCAATGTTAGGTTTCTAAATGAAAACTGACATTGGGTTTTTTCCCTTCTTTTTGGTCAAATTTTTCAAAAAATAATCCGACATAAACAATGATCCAATTATATTATGAAGACAAACAGAAGAAATTTTGTTAAAAAAATTGGGATTGGAGCCTCAGGAATTGCATTTGGACACTCTATTAACAGTAACGCATCGCCGCTTAATTTAAGAAAAAATAAAAAAGAAACTGACGAGCAGATTCTGTATATTGGTGATGATATTGCAGTGGTTGATACAATTTATGGGAAAGTACAAGGGTATATCCTACGTGGTATTTATTATTTTCTTGGTATACCCTATGGTGCAGACACCTCTGGTTCAAAGAGATTCATGCCACCAACACCTCCTAAGCCCTGGGATAATACATATCAGGCAATCTGGTGGGGGGATTCAGCTCCTCAAAATATGGAGAATAAGTATGCGAATTTTTTTAACGGATTTCTTAGTCATCTGAACTATAGTGATCTGAGTGAAGATTGTCTCAGGATCAATGTTTTTACTCCGGGGATTAACGATCGAAGAAAAAGGCCAGTACTTTTATGGATACACGGAGGAGGATTTACTACAGGTAATGGTATAGAACAGGATGAGTACAATGGGGAAAATCTTGCCCGCTTTGGTGATGTGGTATTCTGCTCTGTAAATCACAGACTTGGTCCGCTTGGTTTTACAAACCTGAATGGGGTTGGCGGAGATAGGTTTGCAGCTTCTGGGAATGTTGGTATGCTTGATCTGGTTGCTGCTCTGGAGTGGATTAGGGACAATATCTCGAATTTTGGTGGAGATCCCAATAATGTAACGATTATGGGACAATCAGGAGGGGGTGCGAAAGTTACAACACTTACTGCTATGCCCTCCGCCAAGGGATTATTTCATAAAGCTGTGGTATTAAGTGGGGCTGGATTAAGGTCAGGAGAAAAGGAGTATTCAGAAAAATTAGGAAAAAGAGTTTTAAAGGAAGCCCGGTTGACAGAAAACGAGTTGGATAAACTCCAATATATACCCTGGTTGGAGTATATACATATTGCTAATAATGCCGCGGAAAAATTGTTCCTTGAAACTGGACCTTCGCAAGAATGGTTCAGAAGGGGTTTTAGCCCTGTTGTTGATGGATATTACCTTCCAAGTCATCCCTATTATCCTGAAGCCACTCCATTGGCAGAGAACGTCCCAATGCTTATTTGTTCCACATTGAATGAGTCAATAATGCTTGAACCAGAACTGGAACTCTTAACATTTGATGATGTTAAAGAAAGACTGAAGCCAAGATTCGGAAAAATGTCGGGTAAAATTGTGGATGTTTATGCAAGGACATTCCCGGGTAAAAATCCGGCAGACATTCTGTCAATTATTATTAGTAATTATTTCAGACAGCCGAGTGTTGAACTGGCAAATATCAAATCAAAACAAAATGCGCCTGTATATCTTGCATGGTTTTGGTGGCAACCGCCACTATTTAACAACCGCTTACGTGCTTTCCATTGTATTGATATTTCCTTCTGGTTCCACAACACAGATCTTATGTTTACCCATACCGGGGGAGGGGAGCGCCCCAGAAATTTGTCAGAAAAAATGGCAGGAACACTAATTCAATTCATGAAAAATGGTGATCCAAATGGTGCTGGATTGCCCCACTGGCCAAGATATACCGCTGATAATGGAGAAACCATGATTTTAGATGATAGAAGTGAAATAAGAAATGATCCTGACAGGGAGGCCAGAAATTTGATGAGTTCCACTTGATTGAAATTTCTATAGATGTTTATGATCAAAGGGTACACCGAGACCTCATACTAAATTATACGGATATCATGAACGTAACGAATGTTTTTTTCAGAATGGCTGTCTTAATGATGGCTTTAATGGTCCAGATACTGTCTGCATGTTCTGAAAGCAATGACAATCAACCTTCAAGCAGAACTTATTATATAGATTCCAGGAATGGAAATGACTCTGATAATGGGCTTACTCCGGAATCAGCCTGGCGAACTTTGGAAAGGGTTGAAAAAAACAAGTTTCATCCTGGAGATACCATTAAGTTTAAAAGAGGTTCAAGTTTCAGTTCTTCACTTTGTATAAAAGATTCCGGAAGCCCGGATAATTACATTGTATTGACCGATTATGGTGATGAACAAAGCCTGCATTCTCCAGCCTTTACAAATAATGAATTTGTTCCTGCTTTGGATAAATATGGCAATTGTATTCGGCTAAAAGGGGATTTTATCAAGGTCGAAAATCTATATTTTCATAACACAGTTGCAGAATTATCCGGAAATATCGGTTTTAAGAAAATGTGGGAGCTTGGGGCAGTATATATCGATAAATCAGCGAATAATTGCATTGTAAGTAATAATGAGTTTTTTGATTGTGGCGTGGGTATTAAAAGTTATGGAAAAAATACAGTTATCCATAATAACTATATTCATGATTGTAACAGAATCTTAAAGGAATGGGGATGGGGTCCGATTGCAATCTGGCTTGGAGGAGATTATCAGGAAGTTTGTCATAATCGCATCTTTAATTACAGCGTTGTTGACCCAAGAATCAATTGGGGCCCCAATAGTTACGGTGGTGGTGCTGATGGCGGGGCTATTGAAATTGATGATGCCCGTTTCCCAAAGTCGAATATCTCAATTCATCACAATTATTCAAGGGATTGCCAAGGTTTTATTGAGGTTACCTGGTCAGATGTTGCACAAAATCCACCATATTCAGGATTTAGGATTCACCATAATGTCTCAGATGATTATCAGCAATTTATTGCACTCTGGTGTGGAAAGGAATGTCGAATTGAAAATAATACCATTATCCGTCGTAAAGTCAATGCTAACGACTGGGGTGTTTTTAATATTACTCAATATAACTCAAAAAATCTGATACGTAATAATATCGTCGTGGTTGAGAATGAAGTTGTGATTTTTAATCTTGGTAAAAATGGGAATGCTCAACCTAGCACAATAATAGAATGCAATTTGTACTATGCGGCTTCTGGAAATTTGAATATTGGTTTAGAAGGGCCTGGTTTAGATCCAGTATTTGAAGATCCAAAATTTTTCAATTATGATGCGGCAGAAAATGCCAACGATTTTTCCATAACAGCTCTCAGCCCTGCTATTGATAGAGGATTAAGCCTTGGATATACGGAAGATTTCCTGGGAGTTGGCATACCGCAAGGCAGTATGCCTGATATTGGAGCTTTTGAGTACAGAAAATAAATTTCAGATAAAACTCTATAGAAGTGTATTTTAGGAAATAAGAAAGGAATAATTAAAAAACAATACCATGAAAACAACTTATTTTAATTTACTGCTTTTTGGAATTATTACCTGCTGTTTTTCCTGTCATCAGAATGATGAAGAGAAAATTATGACTATTTCCAAATCGGAGGTGGAAAACAAGATTATGGGTGGTTGGGCAGGTCAGGTTATCGGATGTACCTATGGAGGACCAACAGAATTCAGGTTTAATGGAACCATGATTCAGGATTATGTACCTATACCATGGGATAATACTAGGTGTCTATGGTATTTTGAAAATTTTCCTGGGCTGTATGATGATATTTATATGGATTTAACATTTGTTGATGTTTTCGAAAAAGAAGGTCTCGATGCTCCAGCAAGCTCGCATGCACTGGCATTTGCAAAAGCAGATTATATGCTTTGGCATGCCAATCAGGCAGCCCGTTATAACATTTTAAACGGGATAATGCCCCCAGCATCGGGTCACTGGCTGAACAATCCCCATGCGGATGATATAGATTTTCAAATAGAAGCAGATTTTGCCGGCTTAATGTCTCCGGGAATGGTTAACACTGCAACAGCCATCTGTGATAAAATTGGTCATATTATGAATTATGGAGATGGATATTATGGTGGAGTGTATGTTGCATCAATGTATTCCCTTGCATTTATTTCAAATGATATTGAATATATAGTTACAGAAGCGCTTAAAACGATTCCCTCCGAATCAAGGTTTTTTAAATGTATCAGTGATGTTATCCATTGGTGGAAACAATACCCTGATGATTGGAAAAGAACCTGGTTCGAATGTGAGAAAAAATGGACGGAGGATATCGGATGTCCGGATGGAGTTTTTGTTCCTTTTAATATTGATGCAACCCTAAATGCTGCCTATATAGTAATTGGCTTACTGTATGGTGAAGGAGATTTTGGCAAAACATTGGATATTAGTACGCGTTGCGGGCAGGACTCAGATTGCAACCCGGCCAGTGCAGGAGGAATTCTTGGGACAATACTGGGTTATGACAATATTCCAGAAATCTGGAAGTCTCCCTTGAAACCCATTGAAAATATGAATTTCAAATATACTTCTGTATCCCTGAATGATGTATATAAAATAAGTGCCCGACATGCCTTTGAGAATCTTACCAGAAATGGTGCAGAAATAACTGGCGAAGAAGTATTGATCCCTGTACAGGAAATTGTTGCTGTACCGCTTGAACAGTGTTTTGTCGGGCATTATCCTAAAGAAATAATATCCATCAATAAACAACTTAATGAAAAAGTTCAAGAAATTATTGTTGAATTTGAAGGGATAGGATTTGTCCTGAAGGGCAATGCTTCGAAATTACGCTCTTTCCCAGGAACCCTTGCAAATGAAGCATTGGTCAGTCTGCCGGATGAAAATATGAACTTAGAAGTTTATATCGATGGTGAATTTTATGAAAGTTTCAATATGTCGACAGATTATCGTACACGGAAATTTGATGTGACGTGGAAATATAATATGCCTGATGGTAAACATAAAATCCAAGTGAAATTATTAAATCCCCAGAAAGGTTATTGGATTAATA
>Ga0136651_10000721_pt1 | contig 18208 bp, 18 predicted proteins | sample Mar14236cmmetaG_FD_94867 | JGI IMG/M metagenome (GOLD analysis project Ga0136651, IMG submission 94867) | Marine hydrothermal vent microbial communities from Guaymas Basin, Gulf of California to study Microbial Dark Matter (Phase II) - Marker... ... | reverse complement strand
GTCTTTAAACCGAAGGGTTGAAATTCATCCAAGATAAATGTTTTACAGGGCGGCTCCCAAATTGTGGGGCCGCCCAATAATTATATGAAAAAGAAAGAAAAAATTATGAAACGGAAAACGATTTTAAAACAAAACACAGACATTCATCAGGTGGGACGTAGCATTTTTATAGTAGCCATAATTCTGATTTTTGGAATGGGGATCGGGATAGGCAGTGCAGCATTGGCCAAGGACCCCTCGAAGAAGGAACAACAGGCGGATATTCGAAAAATGGCTAAAGAGACACTGAATAGATTATACAAAGAACAGCCCAGCGCTAAAAAAGTAGTAAATGAATCGGCAGGCTATGCTGTGTTTAGCAATTTCGGTATGAAGATCCTATTGTTTGGTAGCGGCACCGGGAAAGGCCTGGTGGTCGATAAAGCTGCTAAAAAGGAAACCTTTATGAAGATGATAGAAGCCCAGGTAGGGCTTGGCATAGGAGTGAAAAAGTTTAGACAGGTCTGGGTGTTTAAAAGCAAGAAGGCTTTAAATGACTTTATCAATTCAGGATGGGAGATTGGCGGTCAGACAACAGCAGCAGCCAAATCCGGCAGCAAAGGAGGCGATATGGCTGGAGCGATTTCAGTAGATACAGATATTTTATTGTACCAGCTTACCGACGACGGGCTCGCTCTTGAACTCACGGGGAAGGGCACTAAATACTACAAAGATGACGATCTGAATTAATTTACAATTTCAGGAGGTACACAATGAAAGCAAGATATAGTAGTTACTTTTTACCAATTATGTTGTTAACTATTTTTTCATTATTTTTTTTCGTAGCACCGGGCTTTGCAGGTGACGAGACTACAACTACCACAACCACTACGACAACGACGACTCAAGACGGGGCCGAAACAATTGTCAAAGAGACAACAACAGAGTCTGCTTCTGCTGATGCTGAACCACCCCCGGAGTCAGCCAGTCAAAATGATGATGACAATCCAAACTTGATTGGTCCTGCCGGGGCCACAGGCGTCATCCGCAGATCAGACCGCCGTCAGGATCGCCGGCCACATGCCCAGTAAGTTTTTGCATGAATTTTCTTGACATATTTAGCGGATTCCTTCAGATGGGAAACAGAAATTTCAAAAAATAGATTTAACCTATACAAATCATTTTTTTTGCTTTACAAATAAATGAATAAATACCAGTCGGTATAGCATTTTCGTAAACATTGCGGCATTATTTTTGGAGGAATATTCGTGACGTTACAACGCGTAGGATTATTAACCGGGGGCGGAGATTGTTCAGGATTGAATGCAGTGATACGGGCGATTACACGCGCTGCTATTATCCAGTGCGGCGCAAAAGTCATCGGTATTGAAGGCGGTTTTGAAGGCCTTATTACAGGTCAAACTCAGGAGCTTACAGTCCGATCAACAAAAGACATATTGACACTGGGGGGAACCATACTTGGAACAACCAACAAAGGAAATCCATTTGAGTATCGTGAGATAGATACTGACGGCAGTATCAAAATCACTGATTTTTCCAATAAAGCTTTGAAGACATTTAAGGATTTAAAGCTTGACTGCCTTTTTGTCATAGGCGGGGAAGGAACGCTTGAAATTGGGTATAAATTTTATCAAAAAGGCATCCCCGTCATTGGCATCCCTAAGACCATTGATAATGATCTTGAAAAAACAGATTATACATTTGGATTTCAGACAGCGGTCCAGGTCGCCTGCGATGCCATGGATCGTCTTCAAACAACGGGCAAAAGCCATCACAGGGTAATGATTCTGGAAGTAATGGGCAGAAATGCCGGATGGATCGCCCTTGAAGCCGGTATTGCCGGCGGTGCTCACATTATTCTTATACCGGAGATCGAGTATAAGATTGGAAATGTGATTAAAAAAATTCAATTCAGGAAAAAAGGTGGGAGTCCCTTCAGTATTATCATGGTTGCGGAAGGGGCAAAACAAAAAGGCGGCACAACCATCAGGGCTCAAGAGGCGGAAAGCAGACTCCAGGGCGTGGAAAAATTAGGCGGTATCGGGTTTTATCTTGCACAGCAGATTGAAAAAAAGATTGACCTTGAAGTCCGTACAACTGTTCTCGGGCATATTCAGAGAGGGGGCTCCCCCAATTCATTTGACAGGGTTCTTGGCACCCGCCTGGGAAGCTTTGCCGTGGATGCAGCTGTCCAGGGGAAATTTGGAACCATGACTGCTCTGAAAACACCTGATATTGTACTTGTGAACTTAAAAGATCTTGCCGGAAAAGTAAGAAGCGTGTCTGTTGACTCACAACTCATTGCCTGCGCAGAATCCATTGGTATTAATATGGGACGGGCGGCCATGTGATGATATGATTTTTTTAATCAGTTATCATAAATGATACAGACTATTAAATTTCAAAGAAGTATGCCATAGTATTTTAGAAATTAAAAAGAAGAAAGGTATTTCATGAATCTGTTTGCCATATTGTCAAATATCGGATTGCCGGATATCCTTGATATAGCTTTTATTTCGTTCATATCCTATCAACTTTATATCTGGTTTTGGGGAACCAAAGCGTTTAAGGCCCTGATCGGTATTGTTGTTCTAAGCGGAATTTTCATTGTGGCAAAATCCTGGGGACTTTTTTTGACGACCTGGGTGTTCCAGATTTTGTGGCAGGTCTTTGTTATCCTTTTGATTATTTTGTTTCAAAAAGAAATCAGGCAGATGCTTGAACGATTCAATCCTTTAAGAACCATTGGGCTTAAGCGGGGTTCTACAGCTGATGGATGGGTCCCGGCATTTGCCAACTGGGCCTTTGATGCGGCAAAAAAAAGAATCGGTGCGGTTATTGTTTTTGAAAGAACAGATCTGGTGTTTGATTTGATTACCAAAGGGATTGCCATGGAATGCGATCCCCAGCCTGAAATATTGAATTCAATTTTTTATAAAGAATCTCCTCTGCACGATGGGGCCGCTCTTATTTCCAATGGTAAAATTTTAAAAACATCCTGTTATCTGCCCCTGTCCACAAGGGAAGATCTGCCCCAGGCGTGGGGGACCCGGCATAGAGCATCTCTTGGCCTGACAGAGCAATGCGATGCCTGGGTAATGATTATTTCAGAGGAAAGAGGGGAAGTCTCTTTTGCTGTTGATAATGAAATTAGAAAAGTAAAAGATGAAAAAGAATTGTCTTTCCTTCTTGAGGATGCAGTCCTTGAGTTCAAAGAGACCGATACGACAATTAAAGAAAAGATAACATCCTTGTTTACCAGGCGATATAAAATCAAAGCAGCTGTTTTTAGCCTGGTTTTTATTATGTGGCTGGTTTTTGCCGGGCAGCAGAATTTTGAAAAGAAAATTAATTTGCCGCTCACCTTCAAAAATATCCCGTCGGAACTCATGATATCTGAGCCGGTTGATCAAAAAATTTCTATCACCTGCCGAGGGCTTAGGAAAGATGTCAGCCTGCTGAATGAAAATAATGTCATAACGTCTATTGATTTATTTTCAGCAAAATCCGGCACATCATTTTACACGATTACTACAGGGAATTTAACACTGCCCAATGACAGGATTCATGTGGTACATATCACGCCGTCAAAGATGGAACTGACACTTGAAAGAAGACTGAAATCGAATCAAGAGGACAAATCTTCAATAGAAAAAGAACCTATTTAACAGCAGCCGCCATCGCCACAGGATGCATTTTCTTTCCCCTTTATCCAGACCTGGATAATATAGGCGGCTCAGCCCACACCCGGGCTGACGGATATCGCCTGGGAGGGGCAGTTATTAACACAGGCGCCACATTCCATACAGGCATTGAAATCAACGATATGGGCCTTGCTCTGTCTCATTTCAAAAACTGCCTGGGGACAGACTTCGGTACACAGGCTGCAGCCGATACATTTTTCTTCATCAAGTACCAGGGTTGATACATCATCTAAATATCTTAAATTTTCCATGGTTAAATCCTTTAAGTTTTGGCTCAAAATGCAGAGTATATCCATAGCCCGGTTGAGATAACCAGGGCAACGAGCTGCACAGGAATGTATCGTTTCATTTCTTTTTCAACCCCTGAGGGGGAAGTAAATGGTGTGGTACCTGTAAAGTTCATGGCCAGAAAAGAGCTGATGGTCACACTGAACAAAAACAGTGCCGTAAATCCTGCCGGGCCGCTAATGGCGGATGACATGGCAATCATGAGGAGTGTGGCGAAAATACTGCCGGAAATGATACCTTTGAGGGCAAATTCACGTGTTGGGATAAAGGGCAGCAGAGTCGGGGTAATAAAGGCACCGGAAAATATCCCCGCTGCAAGGGCAAAAATTGAAATAATGCCTCTTTCCCAAACCGCAGAAAAAGAAAAAATACCTGGCCCAAAGCCTGAAATAATCAGCAGAACAAGTGCTGTAATCAAAGCCGGTTTCAGCACGATTTGAATCTCAACAGGTGTCAGAATGAAGCGTTCATACAGATTAAAGGTGACCTGCCTCATCTTTTTGTCTGCTTTTCGGCTGTTTTTTAGAAAGGACGGGATATCCTCTGCCCGGATCGGACCGTATACCACCCTGAATCCAGCCTGTTTTTTAACGTCTCTTGCCGACACCCCGGTTGCGCCTAACTGTGGAACAATGACCCGTTTATGATCTACAATTTTTTCAAGGGAGCAGTCTTTAATTTTTTTTACAAGTTCCCGGGTTGAAAAGGTTCCCTTTCCTGCAGCGCACCAGACATTAACTCCTTTTGTATCCAGTACCAGAATCCATGCGTTAATATCAGCCAACTTGTTTCTTAGATGATCAAACGTTAATTTAAAGTTTGCTGTTACAAGCACTTCACTGTTTTTGTCCGGATTTCCGATACCATAGAGTCCGGGCGCCACTGTATATTTATGCCGGGTGATGCCGCATCTGACGTAAAAGGTTGAAAAAAGGTCATCTTTTCCTAAGTTTGACTTGATGATGGGAATACGGCCCGTATCGGTTTCTATAAACCTGTCCACATAGGAACACAGTTTATAGCCAGGGTTTTCATAATCTGTCATGGGATCAAAAAGTTCAGTCGTGCACGGCGCTGCGATCTCATCCATGGAGGACATGATATTAACTCCGGAGCTTGATATTTTATCCATTTGTTTTCTCGTCCTTATAAAAATTCTGGATATATTGTTTGAATTCATTTAAAACCGTTTTATCCACGCAGAAATAAGTTTTTGGGCCTTCGACTTCTCCACAGACAATCCCGGATTCTTTTAACAGTTTCAAATGTTGACTGATGGTAGATTGGGAATAGGGAAAGATATCGACAATTTCTCCGCACACGCAGGTGTTGATATCAATAAGGTGCTCAACGATTTTTATCCGTGTCGGATGTCCCAGGGCTTTAAATATTTTTGCAAGCTGTTCTGTATTCATTTTTCTCTTTACTGTGGGTTTTGGCTGGATCACTGCTGCTTTCAAAAGTCTCTCCCGCCTGTATTATCGTTAATCGACTATTAACGATAACTATTCGAACAAAAAATGTCAATGGGAAATGTTGTATGAACGTCTAATGAATAATTCCGCCAGCATAGTATAATGGCAAAAAAATTAGCCGTTGCGCCTCTAATTTCTCAAAATGCCGGGTTGAAAATACTATCCCTGAAGGGCAATCAGGATAATTTTTTAGAATCATATGCATACTTTTTAAGGAACCGGCTTTCCCGCTTTTTACCTCAATTGGATATGGTTTGCTTTCAAAGGTAACAAGGTAGTCAATTTCAGCACTACTTCCTTTTTTGTCTCTAGCCCAGTAGCAAATGTCTCCATCATTCGCACAAATTAATTCCTGTCCGACAAATTGTTCTGCTAAAGCACCTCTGTATGTATTTGAGAGATCTGATTTTGTTAGTTCCAGATAATCTGACATTCCACTCAGATGCTGCCATAACCCAATATCTAAAAGCAGCGTTTTAAATTTTTTTAAAGAAATATTCAAATTAAAAGGGGGCGTAATGTTACTTAATGAAGGTATCTTTTTTATTATTTTGGCATTTAATAAGGTCTCAAACGCTTTTTTAATTGTTGGAGAAGAAAACGATTCGGAAAGATGAGTATATTTTATCTGATTGCCAATATTCTTCGCCACGTTTTTAAATACGTCATTCAAACAGTGTTTATCAGCATATGGTGCATACTTTGAAAAATCATCCTGAAATGTTGTGATAAGCTCTTTATGAACATCAAATGAATCAGAAATGCTACCACTTTCAATAAATACTTTTATACTTTCAGGCATCCCCCCGATAAAAAAATATGTTCTAAGTTCACTGAGCATTGAATCATGTATTTGTTCTGGTAATTTTTCAGGCCCTGAGTTTATAATCTCCAATGCTGTTTCATTTTCAGTAGCCATAAGGTATTCTGCAAATGTCATTGGATACATATTTAGATATTGAACTCTTCCAACTGGAAAGGAAATCTCAGAAAGGGCGAATTCCAGCAATGATCCTGCGGCAATAACATGAATTTCATTCATTTCTTCATAAAAATATCTCAACGCGGTTATTGCTCTCGGGCAACTTTGTATTTCATCAAAGAATAGAAGCGTTTCTTCAGGTACTATTTTGGTTTTTTTTATGATTTCGATTGATTGTTTTATAACCATGGGATCAAGAGATTTTTCAAAGAAAGAGTGAAAGTCTCTTTCTTTCTCAAAGTCAATTGTGACGATATTTTTATAGTATCTATCACCAAAATTTTGAATTATCCAGGTTTTACCAATTTGTCGTGCTCCTCTTAAAATAAGCGGCTTTCTTCTTCTTGAGTTTTTCCAATCCAGAAGTTTATTTTCAATTAATCTTTTCAAAGCCATCTCCTTGTTTTAACGTGTGACCTTCAGGTTATAAAATCATTCAACTACTATAATGGATTGGTTTAAAAATACAAGGTTATTTTTAAGGTATCGCTTTAAAAAGTTTGGGTTGTTTATAAAAGTTATCCAGCCTTCATTTCAATGATATTCTCCCGGGCCATGGATTTCAGGTTCACGCCGACCCTGATGGCTTTCAAACCCCGGACATCCGGCATGTCATCCAGATCCAGAAATTCAAGATCATCATGGAGCTTGCCAATGCCCATGAGAAAATCAATATGCTGCTGGATTTCCTTACCTTCGGCCGGGTTGGAATAGACCACTGCAATCCGGCCGGGCTGGGTCAGTCTTTCTCCCGATCCCTTTATCAATGCCTTGTCTATTCGGGATTTAATGATTTCATGGCGGGCATCATAGGCACCGTCCACGTCAAACCGTTTTTCATCAAACCGGAATCGGATGGAAAGCGGTGTGTGGTTGACCAGGATGAGGTGACATGTATCTAAAGGAATTTGTAATTGCGGTTTAACCTGTTCCGTATGCCAGGCCAGACCACAGGAAAGCAAAAGCTGCCAAAGGGTCAGATCCTTGACATGAAACCCGGCAAGTTGCTGGTTTTCCATCATGGAAGCACCGATATACATCATATAGTCCACACCGTCGGTCTGGCGTTTTTCAAAATAATGGGGAAATGTCTGCTGGATCAACCCGTCCTCCTGGTCCAGGTAAGCGGACAGGGCTTTATTCAACTTAGAGACGCTGTTTTCATACTCTTTTCTTTTGTTGTATATCATGCCTGTGGATGAGTCCAGAGCAGATGTATAGGCATTGATTCGATTCACAACCCCGGGTCCAAGTTCTGCGAGATCATCAAAGATGGGTGCCACTTCATGATTTAAGAGTGAAAATACGGCATTCTCATCGCCGGAGGTTATTCCGGATGAGACGTCCTGAATCAGGTTTTCAATTCGGTATTTAAATTCTCGTAATAGCGGCCAGGGCCTTTTTCTCGATCCGGCTTTCATCACATCCAGAGCCAGGTTCAGTTGTTGGTTCAGGTCCTGTTGGATTCCTTTATTTCTGGCTAAAGAAGATCCTCTGATATCGGATTGCCCGTAAAAAGGAACCACACCCTTAAAGATGATGGGTTCCATTTCTGAAGATTCATCACCATGACGCAGTCGTTCCATATGGTCAATGGCTGCCTTTTCAAAACGCCATTCCACAGAAGGATGGACAGCAGTACACTCCTCTTTGATAATAGATTGAACCTGTTTGTTCATTCCATCCTGACCTCTTTTCAAGGCCAGAGAGAACAAAGGAGTGATCTGTTCCAGCAGAAGGGTATTAATGGAGTGCAGATCATTGGGCGTCGAGGTAAACATTTCCAGAAGTCCGATAATTTCTCCCTGGTAATATAAGGGAGATAAAATCATGGACCTGACCCCGACTGCGACGGCCTGCTGTTCTAAAGGAAGCAGGTTCTCTTTTTTACTGAGATCGGGTACATACAACACCGATCCCTTTTCCACAGCCTGCATCCAGATCGATCCCTCTATATCTTTAAGGTTAATATGGTGGGAATTGGAAAACAGACAGTTGATGTTGGAATTACAGTCACTTTTAATGAGCATGACCTGATCCCCTTGAAGTGCGCCAAGGCCCAAAGTCAAGTCCGGCCGTCGAAAAAGAGCTTGAAGTCGATCTTCCAACAGTTTTATACCATCGGAAGAAAAAATGGAATGCTGGTCAATCAGGTCTCTTTTAAAGGCTGAAATAACCTCTGATTCAGTGACATCCGTGGCTCGTACAATAGTAAACCCGGTAAATTCAAATTTGTCTAAATCAATATAGGTGCTTAAAACATCTATGTCAGTGATATGATTGGTTATCAGGGCTTTGTCTTTTTTTGAAAGCTTTCTGGGTGGTTCAAGTGCCTGTATCCGGACAAATTGAAAATCAGGGGTAATGCCGTAAAAACGGTCCAGGCCGGTTTTTTCCCCGGGTATTTTTTTGATGTCCATAACATCGAGCCGCCGGCCCTTGATATCATAAATTCGTTCCAGTACCAGAGAATATAAGATCCCTAATTTTTTTAATTTCTCGGCCTCAACAATTGCCTTGAGATCAGCTTTGACAAAATTGTTATTGTCAAGAAAGAGGCGTTGGAATTCCGGCGTCACAAAAAAAGGCTCAAACGAGCAGGGAGTGATAGCCCCCATAATATCAGTATGAAAAGAGGCCGGGGGAAATATGGCACTCATCAAAGGCGTAATGATATCCTGGTGTTCATTTAAAAGACTGATATCTTTAACAGGGCCTCTTATCTCCGGAATCTGGTTGATATTGTCTTTTAGTTCGGCATACATGGATGCCATATGAGAACACTTCGGCACCAGGTTTTTTTCCCAGAAGTCCAGCAGCGGATCAAGGCTGACCGCAGATTGAAGAGAATCTATTTTGGAAGAAAGGTCTGTGATATTATTTTCCATGGAATGTCTCCTTTTGTTATTTTCTCAAAATAATCACTGGGAAAATAATGTCAACATAAGCCTGTACAGAATTGCAATCAACCCTTGGGACCTGAATTTTCAATTAGAAAAATAGAAATATTTCCGACAAAATTTCATTAAGATTACCTCTGTATTCTTAATGAAAACTATCGTCTTTTATATTCTTGGATAAAATAATAATTCTGGGCATATATTTTTTATAACTTTATCGCTTGATTTTGTGTTATAAAAAGTTATAATTTAAATTATGAAAGCTATTATATGGCACAACAGAGCACGCAAGCAGATGAAAAGAATACCAAAACAATATCAGGATGCCATTTTTCAGAGTGTTGACAAGCTGGCAACTTTTCCTGATTGTGAGGGCCTTAACATTAAGAGTCTTAAAAACCATAAATATGAGTATCGAATGCGTGTAGGCCGATACAGAGTGGTTTTTGATGATAAAAAAGCAGTCAAAGTAATAGCCATTCAGGAGGTGGAAAAAAGAGATGATCGAACTTACTAAACCACAAATAATAACCAAGAATAACGAGCCTGCTTTTGCTGTTATTCCCTGGATCGAATACGAATATCTTGTCAAAAACCTGGCTGTTCCGGAAGAGTTTGATGTATGGTTTCCGAATGATGTTGTCAAAGCAAATGTCAGAGGAGATAGCCTTATCAAAGCCTGGCGTGAACATTTTGGATTGACCCAAGGAGAACTTTCCCAAAAAGCAGGTATCAAACAACCCGCTTTGGCACGGTTGGAAAAAGCAGATGCAAACCCGAGAAAAAGTTCTTTGAAAAAATTGGCGGATGCAATGGGTATAACCCTTGAACAATTATTGGATTGATAATTAAGCTTATTTTTTAAAGTCGGCCTTTTCTTAAGTTTTTATAGCCTTCCAGCTTGATGCCTTTGAGATCACATTTCTCTTTGATAATTTTGGCTGCCGCAAGATTTAATGCTTTTTGTTCGGCATTCACCTTTACATTAAAACCGCAGTTAAACGGTCCCAGTCGAATGGTGTCCTCAACGCCGTCATAGGTATCGTATATTTTTGTGAAGGGGTGGGCAAACAGCCATCTAAGCTGCAGGGTAGTGACGGTATCCCCGGAAAGGATGTCCATGAATCCTTCCAGGTCCTTTAAGTCCTGGCCCACGAGATTATTCCAGCCGAGAATGACATTGGCATTGACCTTAAAGCCGGTCTGCATGCAAAACTCCAGTGTTTCAATCACTTCACTCATTATGGTGCCTTTGTCCAGATATTTCCACATTCTGTCTGAGGGGAATTCAATGCCGAATCCTAAAGTGCATTCAGGTGTTCCTTTATCAAATTTTTTAACCACCTGCTTTAAGGCATTGGTCTCGGCTTTGGCTGCCCGCATGAAGAACCGGTATTCGATATCATCCTGGATGGGCAGATTTGGAAGAATAGCTTTAATATGTTCCGGTGTAATAGATCCCGTGTTAAGACGGACAATTTTATGGCCTTTAAATGCAAGATCTTTGAATTCAAGATCCAGATTTTTTCGTTTTCTGAAATGCTCCCTGCAATGCTGGGCAATGGAGCAGAAGGGGCATTTTTTCCAATAGCATTGATTTTCAAGGGTATAGGAAAAATAGATTTTGCTGTTATCCGGTATGACCGAAGGGATTTCAAGTTTCCATTTCCCTGAAAAATCCGGCACATTAAAGAGGTTTTCAACACTTTGGCCGGTGAGTGTGAGGTTGGGCGGCAGTTTTTTTTCTACTTTAAAGTGGACGGAGTTCCATTTATTGTGATTGATGCTTCGTTCAGCAGCCACAGGCCCGCCTACAATAAAATGGATGTCCGGATATCGGATTGACCAGGTATAGGCCTGATACAGGTGGTTGATATAACTGGCACTGACGTAAACAGTTCCTTTTTGTATGGGCAGGGGAATGTCCTGATAGGTTTCCTGCCTGTACCACGTGTCATTGTCCTCTTCATGGGGCATCCATAAAAAGTCTCCTTTTGTTTTACACAGATCCCAGGTGTCGGAAAATCCATTGCAAAGGTCAAACCAGCCGCTGTTTGTTTTGGCATAAAATTGTATAAATAAGGTGTCTTTCATTTTGATATATCCACTTTGAGTTTGAGTTTTCAGATTGATAGTTTATTATTTTAGACTAAGTCCGGGCTGTGCCTGGATTAATTTTTTAGTGTAAGAGTGTTGAGGGCTTTTAATCACATCATCAGCTATTCCGGTTTCAACGATAACCCCATTGTGAATGACGGCTATCCGGTTGCACAGATATCTGGCAGCTGCCAGGTTGTGCGTAATAAAAAGAAGGGTCATTTGAAATTTTTTTTGGATATCCAGCAGTAATTGAAAAAGCTGGATGGCAATAGTGGCGTCCATCATTGAGGTTGGCTCATCCGCCACAATAAATTCGGGCTCTAAGACAACAGCCCGTGCCACGGCAACCCGCTGCCGCTGCCCACCGCTTAACTGGTGCGGATATCGGTGGTAAAAGTCTTTTGCTGGAGAAAGACCCACAATTTTCAAAGTTTCAAGTACTTTTTCCCTTCGGGTGATTCTATCTCCAATTTTGTTGACAATCAGGGGTTCACAAATTGTCTCAGCAACGGAAAGATGTGGGTTCAGAGACTGATAGGGGTCCTGAAAGATCATCTGTACCTTGGATCGGTAGTCTTTCAGTGCTTTGCCTTGAAGGTTATTTATTGACTTGCCATTAACCTTTATGCTTCCTTTAGTTGGCTCTTCAAGTTTCACCAGAAGTCTTCCCATGGTTGTTTTACCACTGCCGCTCTGACCGACAAGACCGAAGATCTCTCCTTTCTGGATAGCCAAACTTATATTGTTCATGGCGATAACACAGGCATCACCCTGTGAGAAAAAGGTTTGTTTTAGACAGTATTCCTTTGTCACTCCATCCAATTCAATGATAGGCATTTGTTTATTTTGTTCCTCAGTCATTTTTATCCTTATTTAATGCATCTTCAAAACAAAGCGCCTTGTGTGTTGAAGAAAAATTCACCCAGCCGGGAGTCTGGTTATTGCATTTATTACATTTACAATTACAACTGCCTGCAAAGTTACACCTCTCTGTAATTGTTATCAAGTCGGGTGCCTCTCGTATTTCAGGGATCTTTATATCACCCTTGGAGTCCAAACTCAGGAATGAGTCTAACAGCGTCTTTGTATAGGGATGTTTCGGAGACTTAAATACCTCTTCTCTAGTGCCTTTTTCTACTATCTGCCCGCCATACATTACACAGATATCCTCGCAGACATCTGCAACCACAGCAATGTCATGTGATATAAAAATTAAACTGATATTCGTCTCTTTTTGAATCTGTTTGATTTCTTTAAGGATTTGATCCTGGACAATGACATCCAGAGCTGTTGTGGGCTCATCTGCTATGATTAATTTTGGCGTGCATGCCAGTGCCATGGCGATAATGGCTCTTTGTTTCATACCCCCGCTGTATTGATGGGGATAATCCCTTAAACGATCTTCCGGAATTTCCACCAGGCGGAACATTTTTTTTACCTGATCGTAAACATCTGTCTGGGACATCTGAGGATGATGGGTTTCTAAGATTTCCGCAATCTGTTCATCAACTCTGATAACCGGATTCATGGCATTCATAGCAGCCTGGAATATCATGGAAATTTCTTTACCTCTGAACGATCTCCACTTTTTATCATTAAACTCTGCAAGGTTATTGCCGTTAAAAAAGATGTCGCCCTGTAGAATGGATCCATTCTCAGGCAAAAGACCCATCAATGTCATGCCGATGGTGGTTTTCCCACATCCGGATTCACCGACAAACCCCAGAGACCGGCCCTGCTTTATTGAAAAAGAGATATTATGAACCGCATTAACCAACCCTTTTTTACTTTTATATCCAACGCTTAAATTTTCAACTTTTAGTGATGCCATTTATTGTCCCTCTTCTTCTTTTCTAAGCCTTGGATCAAGGACTTCATCCATTGCACGGCCTAACATATAAAATGAAAGGGTCAGCAAAGATATACAAATACCCGGAGGCAAAAGCCAGTAGGGCGCCTGGAACATATGGCCTGAACTCCATACCCATTGAAGCATCATGCCCCAGCTGACTTGACCCGGATCACCGAATCCAAGAAAAGACAGAGCAGCCTCGACCAGTATGGCAGCGGTAACTCTGAATGTCATATACAAGAATGCCAGCGGAAGAACATTGGGCATGATATGCCTGAAGATAATTCTGAAATTGGATGCCCCTGCTACCCGGGAGGCTTCGATAAACGGCCTTGATTTTAAAGACAAAGTCTGGGAACGGATAATTCTTGATACAGACGGCCATCGCATTATGGCAATAATAAAAATAATCACCCAGATACTCAGCTCCCACAATGAAGCTAAGATCAGAAGGATTACAAGAGAAGGCAGGACCATGAATATGTCGGCGATTCTCATAAGAATCGTGTCAACAACGCCGCCTGCATACCCGGATATCATTCCAATGGCGGTGCCAAGAACAACACTGATGAATGCACAGGAAAGACCGACAATGAATGCCACTTTTGCACCTTCCAGCAGTTGTACAAAAAGATCTCTTCCGATGAAATCGGTTCCAAGCCAGTGTTGAAGGCTGGGGCCGGTTGAATAGGTTATGTCGGGGTCCACGCCTGTCATGGGATGATAAACAGGACCTAAAAGCGGGACGAAAAAACTGGCAATGGCCATGAGCATGAAAATCGATAAAATAAAAAGGCCCGCTTTTCCCATGGGATTTTTTATAAATATAGTCCAGCCTTTTTTAAATCTTTCGATGGAGTGATTTTTATTCATTAGTAGCTGATCCTCGGGTCCATATATGCATACAAAAGATCTACAATCAAATTTGCAATAAGCACCACAGCTGTTATCAGTAAAAAGCATGCCTGTGCCAATGGATAGTCATTGTTGCTTACTGCAAAAATAAGCTCTCTTCCAATACCCGGCCAGGTGAAAATCTGTTCGGTTAACGCACCGCCATTTATGGAAAAAGCAAGACTTAGGCCCACACTGGTGATGACCGGGAGCGCAGCATTTTTGGCGGCATGCTTGTTGCGTATCACTTTGTTGGAAAGTCCTTTTGCCCTTGCTGTAATAATATAATCTTCTTTCAGCACACTCAGCATACTGGATCTCATGAGTAAAAGATAACTGCCAAGGTGAATAATAAAAAGTGTTAACAATGGCAAAAACATATGGTGCATTACATCAAGCACTTTTATAATAATTGAGGTGTCCTGTATCCAGATTTCAGGAGAAATGATTCCTCCCAGAGGAAACCAGCCTAGCTTATAGGCAAGAGCCCATAAAAGAAGCAGGGCAAACCAGGGAATAAAAAGTGTATGGCAGATCAGAGCGCTCAATGATAAAAAGTTATCAAGCCCTGATCCTTTTTTCCAGGCGGATATCTTACCTAAAACAACGCCGACAAATGCGGCTAAAAGTGTTGATGTGGTAAACAGCAGAATGGTGGCGGGCATCCTTGCCATGATTATATTACTGACCGGTTCTCCATAATGAAAAGAATGGCCAAGGTTGCCGGTAAAAAAATTTTTGATATAAATGATGTACTGTCGCCATGCCGGTTCATTAAGTCCGAGCTGTTCGATCAGATGCTTTATATCCTCGGGTGTCAGCGTAGGATCCACCATTCGTGTGATAGGATCCCCGGGAGCGGCTCTGAAAAGAAAGAACAACACCGTCATAATAATAAAAAAAAGAAGCGTTATTTCAAGCAGTTTATTAAAAATAAATTTTTTGGTTCTCATTTATCTTTATCCCAAGTTGTTAAAACATTAATTATTTTTTTTTACCATACACAGTGACCAGATATTGCCGATACCGCCTACTTTTTCCACCCATCCTTTAAACCTTTCCTTATAAATTGCTTCTATAATATGCGGATTATATAAAGGGATATACGGGACATCTTCCATGAGAATCGCCTGCATTTCCCAGATTATTTTTTTACGGTCTTCTTCATTAATAGTACTTCGCTGCTCTTTAGCGATTTTGTCAAAGTTAGGGTTTTTGTATCCGCTCATGTTCCAGCCCCGGGGCTTGTCATATTTTGAATAGAAAAATGCCCTTAGATAATCCGGATCAAGATTGAGCTTGCCATATCCTAAAATAAAGGCATCAAAATCATGTTTACCTTTTACCCTGTCCAACAGTGAGTTGAAAGACATGGGTCTTGCAAAAGCCGGCATCCCCATTTTTCTGATCCATTCCTGGATCATCATCCCGGCAAAAGCCCTTTTGGGATCATAATCAGCAGGCGGTGTCAGGATGACGAAAGTATCCATCAACTTCCCATCGGGAAGATGTATTCCTTGTCCTTCAACAATACCTGTCTTTGAAATCACAGGTTCTTTATCCCAGGTATATCCTGCTTTTTTAAGCATTTCATATGCGGTTATAAATCGTTTTTCATTGTCTAACAATGTGCCATATTGACGAACATTGGGATTGTGCCAGAATGTGTTTCCCGAAGGGATGATAGAGCGCATGGGTGAACCATAATTTTGAAGAATTCTTGTAATGATGAATTCCTTGTCAATCAGGGTTGCAATGGCCTGTCTTAAAACCTTATCATCAAACGGTGGTTTCCTTAAATTAAACCCCATATAATATAAGGCACTTTTTTTATTCAAAAATACTTTAATTTCGGGCTGTACTTTCAGATCCTTTATGTATCCGGGCTGGATATCCCACCAGTACATATCAATATCCCCCTTTTTAAGGGCCAGTACCGCAACATCACTGGTTCCATATATTTTAAAAAGGATATTGTCCACATAAGGTCCTAAAACAAATCCTGCTATTTTCTTTCCCGAACCGAAAAAATAAGGATTTTTTTTCATGTAAATATAGGCCCCTTTTTTATATTCAGCCAGCATAAAAGGACCTGTACCCAAGGGGTTTTCAATAATATGGTTCTGTAGGGATCTTAACGGTTTTTCCGTTTTACTGGCCTTGACTGCAATGGGTTCCCATTCTTTTCTTGATACCATGGGAGCCGTTAATACCCGTGAAAGAAAAATGGCAGAAGGCTTTTTTAAATAAAAAACAAGGGTATGATCGTCAATGACATCTATTTTTTTAATTGCCTTCCATTTGCTGGAATAGCGGGGAATCTTAAAATCAATGAATAGTTTCTTTGTAAAGACAACATCATCAGAGGTAAAGTTACTTCCATCAGACCATTTTGCAGCTCTTAATTTAACCGTATAAGACAGTTCGTCCTTATTAAAAACAGGGTCTTCTTTGGCAAGCCAGGGAATTATCTTGAGTGTTTTTGGGTCCCGAATATAGAGTGGCTGGTATATAAGGGAGAGTATTTTCCGCGAGTTGGCATCGCTGCCAAGCCATAGATTCAAAGACTTGGGCTCCTCGGGAAGACCGATTTTTAAGATGCCGGTATCTGTTTTTTTCTGACAGGATATCAAAAATCCTGTAATTAGCAGTATCAATCCTGCAAAGATAACAGTCTTGACACGGTTATTAAAAATTTTGCTGAATCCTTTTTGCTGAATCCTTTTTTCAGGACCCTTAAATCTGCTGCTCAATAAAATCAATGACATTAGTTTCCAGTTTTACGTTATTTAAATGATTGATTCTTGGTATGCCTCCGGGGCTCACGCAGTTAATTTCAACCAGTTTGTCACCGATGATATCAATCCCGACAAAATAGAGCCCGTCCTGTATTAACCGATCTTTTATGATGTCACATATTTCCTGTTCCCTGTCAGTGATATCGTGTTTATATACCTTTGCCCCGGCATGGACATTTGTTCTAAAGTCACCGGAGACAGATTTTCTACCCATGGCCCCTAAGACTTCCCCGTTTAAAAGCAGGATTCTGACATCCCCCTCATCTCTGACACTTTTTAAGTATTCCTGAACCATGATGGGGTGACGGTCCGGATAGGGTTTACTTGAATCAATATAGTAATTGATCAATGAATTTAAGTTTTCCCGATCCCGGTTGCTCACCTTGATTACGCCATGGCCACCGTGTCCCTTAAGTGGCTTTATCACCATGTCTCCGCCGAAATCATCAATAATTTTTCTGATTCTGTAAGGATCTCTGGAAATATGCGTTTCTGGAATAATATCCGGAAAGTTCAATGTGTAGATTTTGCTGTTACCTTTTATTTGTCCCATTGTATTGTTGACCATGAAAATTTTATCGCTGATGGGACCTAAGAATTCCATGACCTCATAGCTGATGGGAGGATCTTTTCGTAAAAACAGGGCATCCAGATCTGTAATTGTTTCAAAGATCAACTCATCTTTGTTCAGGCATTCAATCAATGCCTGCCAATATTCTTCAAGGGGAAGGCCTTTTTTTACTGAAATATTTCGCATCCTTGCAACAACCTGATTCTTTCGGATATAGATATCGTGGGGTTCTAAGAAAAAAACGCTGTGTCCTCTCTGGTTGCATTCATACATCAGATAGCTTGTGGTTTCCCATACCGGATTGATCTGTCTTAGATCATCCATTAAAAATGCCATTTTCATGATCGTTACTTTAAATTCCTCTTATAACTATACATATTGCAAGGATAAAAATGATAATGTATCATACCAAAACAATGAATACCAAAAAAAAAAAAAATATCCTGATCATCACCCCGCCGATGGCAAGTCCCGCCATGCCCTCTTTTGTAAGTGCATTTGCCGCAGGATGTCTTTGCCATGCAGACATTAATGCGGTCCTATACGATGCCAACCTTGATTTTTTTATACGGTTTGTTTTTCCAACTGATTTTTTTAAATCAGCCTCATTTTATGACCCGGAACAATACCTTATTGCTGTAAAT
>Ga0136651_10000720_pt1 | contig 18216 bp, 18 predicted proteins | sample Mar14236cmmetaG_FD_94867 | JGI IMG/M metagenome (GOLD analysis project Ga0136651, IMG submission 94867) | Marine hydrothermal vent microbial communities from Guaymas Basin, Gulf of California to study Microbial Dark Matter (Phase II) - Marker... ... | reverse complement strand
CCGGGCGAAGGCGCGCAACAGCAGGTCCACGTTCTTCTCGTAGCTCAGCCGTCCCACGTGCAGAACCGTCACGCCATCTTTGCCGCTCACCCGTGGGCCGGGGCGGAACAGGCGGGTGTCCACGCCGTTGGAGACGGCCACCACGGGCACGTGCAGGCCGTGGGCGGCCAATTCCCGCGCCATCACCTGCGAGGGCGTGGTGACGAGGGGAAAGCGGTTGAAAAAGGTGGAGGTGTAGCGCCAGGCGGCCTCGTCCATCAGGGGCACCCGGTCCAGCGGCAGCGGCGCGTAGCCCAGGAAGCCGGCCAGGTAGACGTGGCAGGTGCCCAGGATGGGGACGTCCAGCCAGCGGGCTGCCGCCAGGGCCTGGGTGCCCATCGCGGCCATCGAGTGGTTGTGGATGGCGTCGGGCCGGAAACCGGCCAACTCTCGCGCCAGGCCGACCGGCGCGACGACGACCCGGCCGCCGGGCAGCCGGTCGTAGCGCAACGCCGGAAACCCGGCCACGTCCAGTCCCATCGCGGCATGGGAGGGGTCGGCGGCGGTAAAGATGCGCACCACGTGGCCCGCTGCCTGCAGCGCACGGGCTAGCGCGGCCACGGCCGTGGCCACGCCTCCCAGCCCGTCGCGGAAAGAGTCGGTCGTGATGGCAACACGCATTGGCTACATCTCCTCCCAGTCCGGTTTCTGGGGACCTTTGAAATCGGTAAATGCTCCCAGGATGTCCACGTCGGCCAGCGGAAAGTGGCGGGCGATGAGCGGCAGGAGACTGTTCATCAGTGCGGCTCGCTCCTCCCGTCCCAGTCCCTCCAATGCCGCGCTCAAGTTCTCCTCCACCAGGCGGCCCAGGAAAGCGGCCCGCTCCTCCACGGGCAGACGGGCCATCCATTCCCGTCCTGCCTCTCCTGCCAGGTCGAGCACGTCCTGCTGGCTCAGGCGGCGGATGAACTGCCGCGCCAGACGGATTTTCAGGCCGGTTTTGGTTGATGTGGTCATACTCCTTCACCTAACCCGGACGAGCCGGAACCAAATAGGCTCGCGCCGGACGACACGTCCGCCAGAAGCCTCGTTCAATTTTCTTGCACAGTGAGCAAGAATTTAATCGGTCAGGTGCTATCAACGTCTGGTGAGCCAGCGGCGCACCAGCATCCTCACCGGGGGTATTCGCTCACGGATGCGAGCGTAGGCCGTGCCCTCTTGAAGCAACGCGCAGAAAGCCCTCCACAAGAGGGCATTGTGATCGCGCTGCCGCAGGAAGAGACCGGGCCACAGGCGGTAGACCCATCCGCAGATGCGGGCGGTCAAAAGATCCGGCATCAGTTCCTTATCCACGGACTGTTCGTAGGCCTGAAGGCTCTCCCTGTCTGTCAAGGCCCTTTCGATGACCGGGGCGGCCAGTTGGGCGCTGCGGATGGCGTAGTAGATACCCTCCCCGCTCCACGGGTCTGCCAAGCCGGCTGCGTCGCCCAGCAACAGCACAGGCCCCCACCAGATGGCCATCCCCGGCCGTCGGTGAAGGAGAATATGGCCGGTCAGACGCTGCGGGTGACGGGGTACGTCGCCCAGCCGAGCTTTCAGAAGGGCACGGTAATAAGCCTTCAGTTTCCTGCCCTGGTGGCACGAGCCTCCAACGCCGATGGAGAGATATTCTTGCTTGGGGAAAAGCCAGCCATAGCCGCAAGATAGGGTGCCCAGGTCCAGAGCGATGGTGTCATCCCAGGTTTCCAGGGTCGAGGTGGGCAGGTTGAACTCGCCCTCGATAGCCACGCTGGAAGGAGCGCCGCGCATCAATCCCAGTCTCCTGGCGACGGTGCTAAACACCCCATCGGCTCCGGCAACGACACGGGCGGACCAGGCGTCCTGGGTTGTGACCACCCTGGCCGACTCGCTGCTCACTTCCACGCGCTTGACAGCCTGCCCCTCCACAATTCGCGCACCGGCGGCTTTGGCCTCCTCGACCAGGAAAGCATCGAAGCGATCGCGCATGACGGTGTATATGAGAGGTCGGGAGGAACGCTGGGTCAGCCGGTCCTTGCAACGCCGGCTAAAGACCACGCCGTAGATGGCTCTCTCCACGACCTGGGTGACGTCGAAGTCAAAGAAACGCAGAGTGCGCGCCGGCAACCCTCCGGCGCAGGGCTTGTAGCGGGGCAGATGCGCCTTCTCCAGGATGACTGTGTTTATCCCGCGCTGGGCCAGTTTGCGCCCCAGCGTGGCCCCGGCCGGCCCGGCCCCGACGACGGCCACATCGTACATCATTTTCCTACCGCTCTCCAGAGTGGGCGCACATCTGCCACCCACGGCTCGAAGCCGGCGGGCGTCTCAGGGTAGCGCTCGTAGGCGGCCCTGAGTTTGCCGGAGACCGACATCGCCCCCAGCAGCGCCTTGAGGCTGGCCGTCGAGAACTGCCCGCTGACCACGCCCCGGATCAGTTTGGTTGTCAGGGAGAGCACCTCGCCGGTGGACCTCCGCACTTCAAAATCGCGGTTCATCCGGGTGAAGCCTGCGCCGCTGAAGATGATGTCCTGCTCGAAGAGATAGTTCACGTCCCGCCGCGAGAGTTCTGCTGCGGCGGGGAGTTGCGCCAAGAGTTCGGCGAATTTGGCCCCCTGGTCGCAAAAGTAGCGCACGTTGTACGGCCATAGCGCCGCCCGGCTGACGTCACCTTTCGCTAGCGCAGCCGTGGCGACCTCGGCTGCGATCTGGCAACCGGTAAAGCCGGAGGTCACTCCCTCGCCGGAGAAGGGTTTGGTCATAAAGGCCGCGTCTCCCATCACCATGAAGCCATCTCCCACCAGCGAGTAGGGCGGACGGCGGAAGGGGGTTCGCCCCTGGCAGCGTTTCACGAGCCGGTGCGGGTTGGGGAAACGCTCGGCCAGGAACGCCTGCTGCACTCGTTCGGCTTGCTCGTAACTTCCCGGCTGCCCGATGCCCAGGATGGCTCCATCGCCGTAACTGGGATTGCAGAACGTTTTGTGGAACGGATAAAAGTTCAGCCCGGTCGGGTGATCGCCTTCGATGTCGTCCCAGTACTGGAGGATGACGAACAGGGTGTCGTCGTCGGAGATGGGGTCGTTCTCGACGCCGAAATCGTCGGGCAGGCGGGTGCGCACTGCGCCGCCGATGCCGGAGCAATCGGCGACCAGCCGGGCGCGCACCGCCAGTGCCTCGTCATCCACCGTGGCCCGCAGGCCGGCGAGCGTGCCATTCTCGATGATGACGTCGCCGACGGCAGCCTGCTCAATGAACTGCACACCGGCCAGCGCGGCGTAGCGGTGTAGGCGCTGGATGAACAATGGCTTCTCCATGACGTAGAAAGCGTAATTGACCAGTTTGCAGCCGTCGCCATCCGGCGGCCAGGCCCGGCCATCGGGGTAGGGGCGCGGTGACCTCGCCCCTACCAGTTCATCGCCCGTGGGCAGAGGGATGCCGAATTGGGCGAAGCGAATCTCGTCCATGTGAAAGATGCCGATGTCAGTGCCCAGTTCCTCCAGGCGACGCTTTTCCAGTACGACAATCTTGAAACCGGCCTGGGCCAAACGCCAGGCGAAAAAAGTGCCGGCTGTGCCGGCTCCGACGACCACGACGTCTGTTTCGATGTGTTGGGTCATAGATCCTCCTATGTGGTGCAGGCTTTCCAGCCTGCTTTGGCAGACAGGAATGTTTACCCCACGAGTGTAGAAGCAAAAGATCAGGTCACTCTTTGCGCCCGCCGAGGCCAGGGATCTTGACACCCAGGTAGCGCAGAGCCGTCAGGGCCAGGTACGCGGCTGCTCCTTCATCCAAGTTCCCGATGCCAGGCACGTTATCCAGGAGCAGTTCCATCACTCCACCGGTAGGGTTACCGATGTAGATGAGGCTCAGGACGAGGACGAGGCCGGCCAGAATGCGAGCCCACAGCGGGTGCTGGGGTGATCGGGCTTGTTCGGTCATCGAATTCCTCCTGCTTTCGAATGTTAGGGGCAGGGCCGGGGAGCATCCGCGCCAAAGTTGTGCGCAGGCGCAGAGACGCTCCCCGGCTCTACCGAGCGCGACGACGTGGTCAATTTGTCTGCTTTTTTGCCGGCTTCTTGCCCGCCAATTTCTCGACCTGCGCGGCCAGTTCGTCAATCTTTTGGCTCAAGGCTTCGATGTCCCTGCGGGAAACCACAAAGCGGGTCTTGTCCAGCTCGTCGCGCACCAGTTTGCGCAGTTCCTCACGCTCCGCTTCGCCCCGCTCCACCAGTTTGTCAACGATACTGGGGGCTTCCTCCGGCTTGACTTCCCCTTCCTCGACCAGTTTATCCACGAACTCTTTCACCTTGTCGCGGGTCAACACCATCACACCCAGGCCCGCCAGCAGGCTTTTCTCGATCAATCCAGTCATCGTTTTACCTCCTCATTTTATGGTTAGTATGTTTTACTTTTTACGCTTCACGCACGTGTTGTGTCCAGCATAACGCCATTGTGCATACACAGCACCTCCTTTTTCCTCACAGACCGACGGCCTGTAACACCTCGTAAACGAAATCGGACAGACGCGCCTTGTCCTTGCCGGTCAGGTCGTCCAGATGTTGGCGGAACTGCTGAGAATAGCCCAGTAGCAGCGAGGTGGTCCGGCGGTTGGCCTTTTCGACCAGCGAGAGGGCCAGGCTGAAACCGGCCAGCGAATAGAGTACCACCCATCCCGGCGGGCCGAACCAGCGCAGGGAGGGGAAAATCTTCTTTGCCGCTGCCATATCCCGTAACTCGTAAAAGGCCAGGATGATAGCCGTGACCATGTCGGCCCCGAATAGGAGCGGGGTTTTGCGCTCCGGGATGCGCAGCAAAAGTTCGTCCAACAGGCTCTGATGGTCGGTGCCTTTTCCTGCCTCCAGGGCTCGCAGAATGCCCGCTTTGGCCTCCTCCCATTCCTGCTTGCTCAGGGTATGGCCCCCCAGTTCGGCCAACAGAGCCGTCGCCTTCTCTGTGGGGGAGAAGACGACGACGGAACGGCTCTTGTGGCCCTGGGGGCGCACCGTCTCGGAGCGCACCAGTCCCTTCTCCTCCAGCAAGCGCAGCATCTCGTAGGCTGTGACCGGCCTCACGTCCAGCGCCCGCGCCACGTCCACGTAGTGCACCGGGGCCTCGGCCTCACGGTGGAGGTCGAGCAGATTGCTCAGAAAATCCCGTTGCCTGGGGGATAACTTCACTGCCGTTCTCCTGATCGTGCTAAAAACGTATCTGCTCAATAAAGTGGGGCAATGTAGCCGAGGTTTCCATACCTCGCGGGCATAACGCGCTATGGAAAGCGCGGCTACGTTAAAAGTGCCCCAGAATATTGAGATGATACCTAAAAACTACCTAATCTTCCGAAAGTTCCGAAAGAATTATATCGCCAAAAGGCGATGTTGTCAAGAGGGAAGCGGCAGTTTTGCAAACTCTTGGGCGGGGAGACCCCGCCCTACTGCATTGTAGGGGCACGGTTCCCGTGCCCCGGTGAACCTACCCGCGTGCATGCCGCACACTGGCGGCCCCGGCACCCAGGACGACCAACGCCAGGAGCGCAAAGATGCGCTGGAAACCGATGAGGTCCGCCAGACCGCCCGTCAGTGGCAGGGGCAGTGTGGAGACGACGTTGCTCAGGAACATCTGGGTGGAGATCACTCGTCCCCGCATCTCGTCCGGCGAGCGTTCCTGCACGACCGTGCGGGCCGGGACGATGACCAGCGCGAAGCCGCCCCCCACCCCGGCGGAGACCAGCAGGAACAGTGGAACGTAGAGGCCACGCAATACGCGCAGGGCCGGTAATAGGGCCAGCCCTCCGCCGAGGGCCAGGAGACCGGCGCTGATCCATTCTTTTTCCTTCAGCAGATGCCCGCGCCGCCCCACCAGCCACACGCCCAGGCCAAAGCCGATACCACCGGGCACGGCCAGGTAGGCCACGTACTCGACCGGCACCCCCCAGGCGCGGGCCGCCAGGCCGGGTATGAGCGTCGTGAGCACGAGCGAGAGAGCGGAGACGAGCACCAAGTAGCCGATGGCCCGGCGCACGGACGCATCGCCGGCGACGAAGCGCCACCCGGCACGCAAGTCACCCCGCAGCGAGGCCCACGTTTGGGGTGTTTGCTCTCCGCTTCTTTTTCCCAACCGGGCCGGCAGCCGGGCGCACATCCACGCGGCCAGTGCGAACAGCGGCACGACCGCCATTCCCGCCGCTGGCGCGCCGCCGAGCCGGAGCAGCAGCGGAGCCAGGAGCACCATCCCCGCCCCTTGTGCCCCCAGCGTCGCGACCTGAAAGATGGAATTGGCCGCCAGGAGCCGCTCCCGTGGCACAGTGTGGGGGATGAGTGAACCTTCGGCCGAGGTGGCGAACTGGGCGATGACTGAGAGGAGAAAGTTGCTGGCATAGACGGCGGCCAACAGCAGCAGTGGGTTGCCGAGCCAATGCGCGGCAGCCGCGAAGCCGGCGGCAACGATCAGGCGCAGCAAGTTGCCGATCACCAGGACACGCCGCCGGTCGTACCGGTCCACTACCACCCCGGCCAGCATCCCGAAGAGGAAGCCAGGGAGGGTGGAGGAAAAGATCATCAACCCCATCTGCGCGCTGGAGTGCGTCTTTTCCTCCACCAGCGCCATCGAGGCGAAGTAGATGGCGTAGGTCGCTGCCAGCGCCACGAACTGGGCCACGGCGAGGCGACGTAGCGGCATGTTTCTTGTGAGAGAGAGTACATGTTCGTCAGACACAGCCGTTGCCCAGATACTCGTGCTCCCAGATAGGGTCCATCAGCCGCGCCACGGCCTCGTTGTACTGGATGAGCCCATCACGGTAGGATGGGTCTATCATTGCCTGCAGCGCGGCCTCGTCCTCCGGGTCCGGCTCGGTTGCCTCCAGGATACGCCGAAAGTCAGCGTGGTGATCGCGGATGATGCAGGGCATGGCCCAGTTCTTACATTCTTCCGGCTTTGTTACCGCGTAACCGTACTCGTCCTGCCACTTGCGGATGGCCTTGAAGAACGGCTCCTCCAGGATGTCATTCAGCGTCTTGCCCTCTCGATAGGCGTCGTTGATGTTGACCGGCGAGTAGGGAACAAAGACGCAGGGCATCACCTTCCCGTTCCAGTCAAAGTAGAGGTAACCGCCCTGCCGCCCAGCCGAGATGCAGCCATCGGATAGGGTACCCGAGTTCCAAAAGTCAGGCAAAAAGTACCTTTTCTCACGAATGATCTGCCAGGCACGCTTCCACATCCACAGCCGTTGCTCCGGCCTGGGGAGCAGGTTCAGCGTAAAGCCCCGCCCGATGGGCATGTACTGGAAAATCCAGCCGTAGATGGATCCCTGCTCCTCGAAGAAGAAATCGAGGAACTCGTCGGAGAGGATCTCCTCGCAGTTCTCGCACGTGGCGGTGAGGGAGATGCCAAAGGGCACGCCGGCCTGACGCAGGTTGGCCATGGACTTGAGGACGCGCTGGAACACACCCTTGCCACGGCGGGCGTCGGTGCGCTCCTCCCACCCCTCGACGGAGATGGCCGGGGTGAGGTTGCCCACCTCGGCCATGCGGACAGCCGTTTTCTCGTCAATCAGCGTGCCGTTGGTGTACATCAAAAAGAACATGTTCTGGTGCTTGGCCGCCGCGTCGAGGATGCCCTTGCCCTGGGAGCGATAGGCCAGCGGCTCGCCGCCGGAGATGACGATGAAACCCGAACCCCAGAGATCACTGGCCTCGGTGATGATGCGGTCAAAGACCTCCCAGTCCATTTTCTCGCTGTCGTTGCCGGAACTGGCATAGCACCCCTTGCAGTGCAGATTGCACAGTTTGCCCGGCGAGATGACGACGAAACTGGGCGCGCCATAGCCGTGTTCCTGGCGGAAGCGTTCCCAGGCGGCCTTGTGCTCCTCGCGCAGAAAAGCGTTCATCACCAGGCCGCGCAGCACACCTTTCACCACGGCCTCGGAGACGTAGCCCCGCGCCAGGGCGCGATCAATCGAGTGCGCGATAGCGCGGATGATGTACGCCTTGTCCTGGATGACGCGGGGTAGACGGCGCTCGTTGACGTCGTAAGCCTCCTCCAGGCGCTGATTGATACGCCGGTCCACGTAACCCACCAGCGTGCGACGGATCGGCTCGTGCTGTATCGCGCTGGCTGTGACGTTGGCAAACGTTTCGGCTTGCCCGGCGGATGCAATGGTGTGAATGATGTTTTCCAGTTTCATTGTTACTGCCTCCTATGTTGCTTTCAGTGGTTGATCGCACCGCCGTAAACAGGCGGTGCTGGACGACTTCTCTCAATCCCTAAATCTGCCTAGCACCGGCTCTTCAGGCCGGCGCGGCACTCTCCTGCCAGGCCCGGATGGCCGCCAGGAGGTGTGTTTTGTCAAAGTCGGGCCAGTAGACCGGTGTGCTCCAGAAGAGGGCGCCGGCCACCTGCCAGATGAGAAAGTTGCTCAGCCGCATCTCCCCGGCCGTGCGGATGACCAGGTCGGGATCCGGGAGCCCGGCGGTGTAGAGAAAGCGGCTGAACACGGTCTCGTCCAGCAGAGCCGGGTTCAACTTGCCTTGCCGGACGGCGGTCACCATGGCCCGTGCCGCGTCCACGATCTCTGCCCGCCCCCCGTAGTTGATGGCCAGGTTGAGCACCAGCCCCGTGTTGTGCGCTGTGCGGCGTGTTCCCTCATCCATTGCCCGCAGCAACGAACCGGGCAACCCCTCGCGGCGGCCGATCATCCGGAACTGCACGTTGTTCCGGTCGAGTTCGTCCACCTCCCGGCGGGCATACTCCTCGGCCAGGTGCATCAGAAGAGCGACCTCCGGCTCAGGGCGTCGCCAGTTCTCGGTGGAGAAAGTGTACAGCGTCAGCACCTTGACGCCCAGGCCGGCGCAGGCACGGACGATGTGCCGCACGGTCTCCACGCCTGCCTTGTGGCCGGCCGAGCGGGGCAGCCCTCTCTGCTGCGCCCAGCGTCCGTTGCCATCCATGATGATGGCGATGTGAGTTGGGATGGGAGCGACGGCCATCACCCTCCTTCTCCGGCGTAGAACGCCACCCCGACCGTGCCTGGCCCGACGTGGGTGCCGATGACCGGGCTGAGTTCGGTCAGGTAGAGTTCGGTGTAAGGGAACCGCTCCCTGACCTGCTCCCGTAACCCGGCTGCCTCCTCCGGCGCGTTGGCGTGGATCACGGCAGCGTGGACGGGCGCGTTCCCCACCCGCTCCGCCATCACCTCCAGCATGCGCTCCACTGCCTTCCGCTTGGTGCGCACCCGCCCCAGGGCATCTATGCGCCCTTCGTTCAGGTGAAGCAGAGGTTTGATGCGCAGCGCACTGCCCAGCAGGCGGGAGGCCCCGCCGATGCGCCCACCATGATGCAGGTACTCCAACGTTTCGACGACGAAGAGCACGTTCACGCGCGGGACGAGTTCTCGTGCGGCGGTGGTCACCTCTGCCAGTCCCTTTCCCTCGGCCGCCGCGCGGGCCGCCGCCAGGGTGACAAGGCCCAGCCCCATCGTGGTGGAACGGGAATCCACCACCTCAATGGGCAGGTCCGGCAAAGACTCCCGCGCCGCCAGTGCCGAGGCGACGGTGCCGCTCAACTCCGTGGAGATGAAAACTCCCACGATACCGTCAGCATTGCGGGCTGCCTGGGCGAAGAGAGCCGCGAATTCTCCCGCTGAAGCCTGGGCAGTGGTCGGAATGTCCGCGCTGCGGCTCAGACGCTCGTAAAAGGTCGGCGGGTCTATCGTCACGCCGTCCCGGAAGGTTTCGTCGCCCCAGACGAGTTGCTGGGGCATAACGTAGATGCCGTACTGCGCGACCAACTCTGGCGGCAGATAGGCGGTGCTGTCGGTGACAACAGAGATTCTTGACATGAGAGCATTCTCCTTTCCAAAGAAACAATAGAGACAAATAAGACGAAAAAATGAGCCAAAAAAAGAAGTAGGAGCAGGGCAACCCCACCCCTACGCTTCGACGATCTTGATCACCTCCCCGGCGAAATTGGACAGCCGCTGCTTGTTCTCGGCACTGAGGCGCGAAAGGATTTCCTGGTAGCGACCGATGTAGGAGAGCAAGAGGCTGATCAGACGACGGTTAATGCGCTCGACGAAGGAGAGCCCCAGCGTCAAGCCTGCCAGCGCGCTGAGCCCCGCCTCGCCGGGCAGGCCCAACGCGCGCAACTTGTCCAGCAGCCCAGCGGCTGAGGCGTCTTCCCGCAACTGGTTCAGGCTCAGAATGACGGCGGTGATCATCTCTGCGGCGTAGAGCATCGAGGACTCTCGCTGGGGCAGGCGGGCCAGAATCTCTTCCAGCAGGCCCTCGTAGTCGGTGCTCTTTCCGGCCCGCAGTGTTTCCAGGATGCGCGTCTTCACCGCCTCCCACTCGCCCTGGCCCACCGCCCTGCCCGCCAGTCGGGCGAACAGGGCGTCGGCCTGCGGCGTGGGCCGGAAGACGATGCTCGATCGCCCTGCTCCCTGTCCCTTTCCCCGCAGGACGTACTCCGACTGCACCAGACCCCGTTCCTCCAGCAGCCGCAGCATGTCGTAGGCGGTGATCTTGCTGATCCCTAATCGCTGGGCAACGGCGGTATAGTGCAGCGGCTCCCGCGCCTCGCGGTACAGGTCGAGGAAGGCGCTCAAGAATGCTCTCTGCCGGCCTGTAAGTTTCTTTGCCATTCGTTCTCCACATCACGCTGGTATTCCAAAAAAGCCAAATAAATTATACCAGGTGTCTTTGCATTGTCAAGCCGGGAACCAGGGCAGGCGCAGGCGACGCTCATCGAACAGCAGCGCGCGCTGGCAACCTTTGAGGAGCGCGAGCGTATGGGCCGCGAGTTGCACGACGGGCTGGGGCAGGTGTTGGGCTACCTCAACGTGCAGGCCCAGGCCGTCGAAACGATGTTGGCCGCCGGACAAACCTCGCCGGCGCGGGCCAATCTCCGGCGCATCGTGCAGACGGCGCAAAAAGCCCACGCCGACATCCGCGACTTTATCCTGGGGCTGCACATAGAGGATACTCCCCACCAGGACTTGATAGGGGCTTTGATGCGAGTCGGCGAATCGGCGAGTCGGCAAGTCAACGGAGGCATCCGGTTCCTGCTTTGGTCTGACGATGATGCGCGAACGGGCACAAGCAGTGGGCGGGCAGGTGGAAATCCGTTCCGCGCCGGGGCAGGGCACCCGCATTCTCGTTCACATCCCGCGTCTGGACACTGCGCCTGGCGGTGATGCGGCGACGTCCGGCCTGACCGGGCTACGCCTGTTGCTGGTGGATGACCACCCGCTGTTCCTGGAAGGGCTGCGCAGCCTGCTCACCGCGCGCGGCTTTACCGTGGTGGTGATGGCGCACGACGGCCAGGCTGCGCTCGAACAGACCCGCGCGCTGCGCCCCGACGTGGTGGTGATGGACGTGAACATGCCGGGCGATGGCGGCCTGGAAGCCACCTGCGCCATCAAAGCCGAACTGCCAAAGATCGTCATGCTCACCGTCGCCGAGGACAACGCGCACCTGTTCGAGGCTATCGAGAGATGAGAATTCTATAGCAACGCCTCCAGTTTTTGCCGTAGTACGTGTGCTGATTGGACGCCGACGACGCGATCCACTTCACGCCCGTTGTGAAAGTAGAGCAGCGTTGGGATACCTCGCACCCCGTACCGTTGCGGAGTGATAGGGTTGGCGTCCACGTCCAATTTGGCGACCAGCGCCTGGCCGGCGAACTCTCGTGCGAGTTCTTTGACCGTTGGCCCGACCATCATGCAGGGTCCGCACCAGGCGGCCCAAAGGTCCACCATCACCGGCACGTCCGCTCCCAACACCACACGCTCAAAGTCAGCGTCTGTCACAACTAGCGGCTGATCAGCGCCAGCCGGTGCTTTTTTCGACTCGTCGTAATTTGCCATCTTGTCTCCTTTTTTATTTGAGGTAATGCCGCAATTATACCCGCTTTGCCAGACTTGACAACCCACCAGAATAGAGTATAATGCCGCCCATCTTGTGAGGAGGTGCTTAATGCGCAAGGCAATGTTCAACATCAACGCAGTTCGGCCCCGTAACAACAACGGGGGTCAGTTGCTGCCTTGTCGCAGTGCGCCTATCACAAGTTGACCTAAAGTCACTTTTTGGCCGTGGGCGCTGCGACACCCACGGCCTTTTTTCTTGCGCCAGATTGGTTTATCTGCAAGGCCGTGGGCATTGTCCACGGCCTTGTTTGCTTCACTGCCAGACACTTTTTGTATGGAGGAGAAAACCATGCCAACAACATTATCGTTACCCCAGCATTTCACGAGCCGCCCGGCAACGCTGGACGATGTGGAAGCCGTCGTTGACCTCTTGAACACCTGCTCCACCGAGCAGATCGGTAAGCCGCGCAGCGAGGCGCACGAAATTCGCAACGATTGGCAGTCTCCCACCTTCAACCTGGAGACCGACACGCTGGTCGTGATCGCGCCGGATGGCAAGATCGTGGGCCACGCCGCAGTGTGGGACTCGGCCCCACACGTGCGCATCTACATGATGGCGGGAGATGTGCATCCCGAATACAAGGGGCAGGGCATCGGCACAGCACTCTGCCAGTGGGCGGAGGAGCGCGGACGACAGGCCATCCTCAAGGCGCCGGCGGGCACCCGCGTGGCGCTGCTGCAAGATAAGATAAGCACCGATACAACGGCTCAAGAGTTGCTGTGTAAGCAGGGCTACCAGTTGGCACGCCACAATTTCCGCATGGTCATCGAGATGAACGGGCCACCGCCGGACCCGGTTGTGCCCGACGGTATCACCATCCGCACCTTTGTCCGCGATCAGGACTTGTGCGCCCTCATCCTTGCAGATCGTGATGCCTTCCGCGATCACTGGGGGTACGTGGAGCACCCCTTTGAAGAGGAATACCAGGAGTGGGCACACTGGATAGACAACGATCCTGATCACGATCCGTCGCTCTGGTTCCTGGCTGTGGATGGGGAGGAAATCGCCGGCATGTCGTTGTGTCATCCCAAGACGGTCGAAGACCCGCAGATGGGGTGGGTCGAGTCGTTGGGTGTGCGGCGGCCCTGGCGGCGGCGCGGGCTGGCGTTGGCATTACTACACCACAGTTTCGGCGAGTTCTACCGGCGCGGCAAACGCAAGGTGGGCCTGGAAGTTGACACGCAGAGCCTCACCGGCGCTCTCCGTCTCTACGAGAAGGCCGGCATGCACGCAGATCGTCAATACGTTATGTATGAAAAGGAACTGCGTCCTGGAGAGGATCTGAGCACGCAGTCTTTGAAAGAGTGAGAAGCAAGGCAATGAACAATGAACATGAGAGACCAACACTGATCGTTGATGCTGACGACACGCTGTGGGAAAACAACATCTACTACGAGCAGTGCATCGCTGCTTTTGCAGAGTTGATGGTGGCACAGGGCTTTGGGCAGGAGGAAGCGGAGCACACTGTGGAAACGGTGGAGCGGGAGCGCATCCCCCAGGTGGGTTACGCGCCGCAAGAGTTCGCCCGCAGCCTGGTTTTCGCCTACCAACGTCTGTGCGAGCGTCACGGTCGAGCCGTCAAAAACGAGGTGTCAGATGATGTATGGGAGATCGGGCGGGCGGTGGTAGCGTATCCCATCGTCCTGCTCGACAGCGTGGTGGAAACCCTGGCCCGACTGAGCGACCATTGCCGCCTGCTCCTGTTGACCAAGGGTGACGAGGAAACGCAGGCGGACAAACTGGCGCGGTCGGGCCTGGGCCATTTCTTCGACGGGGTGCATATCGTACCGGAGAAGGACGCCGGGGTGATTCGAGGACTGGTGGCCGAGTATGATTTGCGGCCGGAGCAAACCTGGATGGTCGGTAACAGCCCGCGCTCTGACGTCAACCCGGCGTTGGAGGCAGGCATCGGCGCCATATACGTCCCACATCCGAACACCTGGTGTATGGAGCACGAAGAGATTGCCGAGTCGGAGCGGGTGATCGTTTTGAATAGTTTCGGGGAACTGAACGAGATGTTCTTTAACGCCGTTCCAAAAAAATAATCATCCCAGTGTCATTCTGAGCGGAATGCAGTGAAGCGAAGAATCTCACATTACAGCGTCTAAACCGTCTGTCCAAGGCGAGATTCTTCGCCTCCGCTGCGCTCCGGCTCAGAATGACAGGCTACGACCTGGGATACTTTAAATTCTGGAACACCTTAAGCCAAAGGGAGGCAAAAGACGTGATCAAAGCAGTGATCTTTGACTACGGCGGCGTGCTGATGCGCACCGCCAATCCACTTCCGCGCCGCGAACTAGAGCAGCAGCTCGGGCTGCCAGTGGGTGACGCGAGCAAACTGGTGTTCGGGAGCCCGCTCTGGGAGGACGTCCGGCTGGGCCACATCAGCGACGCCGAGTTCTGGGCCGACGTGGGCCGGCGGCTGGGGCTTGATACCGAGGCCACGGCCGAGTTCCGGCGCGCCTTCCGGGCCGGTGACCGGCTGGACGAGGAACTGGTATCTCTCATCCGCCACCTGCGCGACGCGGGCTACCGCACCGGACTGCTCAGCAACGGCCCGACCAGCAGGCGCCGACACCTGGAGCAACTGGGCATTGCCGACGGTTTCGATGTCATCGTCGTCTCCGGCTGCGAGGGGCTGCTAAAGCCCGATCCTGCGATCTTCCAACTGGCGTTGGAGCGGCTGGGCGTGGCGGCGGAAGAAGCAGTCTTTGTGGATGACTTTCGGGAGAACGTGGCCGCGGCCCGGCAGGTTGGACTGCATGCCACGCGCTTCCGTGGGCTGACGCCATTGCGCCGGTGGCTGCGCGACCTGGGCGTGCCCATCCCCGATCCCGTCCCCAACCCCCTGCCCGACGTGCGCGCCATCATCTTTGACTGGGGCGGCGTGGTGGAGGATTTACCGGACGACGCGCACATCGCCGCGTGGGAACGGCGTCTGGGGCTGGAAGCGGACACGCTGCCGGAGGCGCTGTGGGGTGAGGCGTGGCGGCAACTGTCGGTCGGCGCTATCACCAACGACGACTACACACAGCACATCGCCGCCGGGCTGGGCCTTCCCGACGCGGGGGCAGCAGGCCGTTTCATCGAAGAGTTCTACGCCGGTGACCGGTTCAACCCGGAGGTGATCGCCGCCATCCGTGCTCTGCGCGGCCACTACAAAGTCGCCTTGCTGAGCAACGCCTTTCCTGGCCAGGATGACCTGATCCGCGAGCAGTTCGGGCTCGATGTGCACTCCGAGTTCGACGCCTACGTCAACTCCGCCTATGTCGGCCTGCGCAAGCCCGACCCGGCCATCTTTCACCTGACGCTGGCCCGGCTGGGCGTCGCACCGCAGCAGGCGATCTTTTTGGACGATATGCTGCGCAACGTGGATTCTGCCCGCGAGTTGGGGATTCATACGGTGCAGTTTGTGGATCCGGCTGCGTCGCTGGCAGAGTTGGAGGCGTTGTTAGGACATTCGATAACGCGGATTCCAAGACATTAGCGGATTAAGAAATTTGTTCATTGTTCATTGGTTCATTGTTCATTGCTTGTGGAGGTTTGTTCACTATGTCAGCATCCAATACGCTTTCCAAGTTTGATTTCAAAACGACGGTCTCGGACAATCGTCTGGTTGGATTGTGGCGTATGATGACCGGCTTCCGGCTGGTTTACCTGGGGGCAGTCGCCGGTGTGGGCATCGCCGCTCTGCTCAGGACGGGCAACTATCTGTTACTGCGCTACTTTGTTGACGATGTCCTGGAACAAGAAAAACTTGGCGCTTTGCCGCTGATCGCACTGAGTTTCGTGGGGTTGGCGTTGGTTCAGGGCGCCTTCTCCTTCCTCAGCGGACGGTGGGCCGCCCAGACGGCGGAGGGGATCACGCGCCGGTTGCGCAACTACCTGTACGACCACATCCAGCGGCTGTCGTTCACTTATCACGACAAAACTCGGACCGGCGAACTGATCCAACGCGCCACCTCGGACGTGGATGCCGTGCGCCGATTCTTTGCCGATCAGGCCATCGGCATGGGGCGCATCGTGCTGCTCTTTGTGATCAACTTTGTTGCGTTGATCGAGTTGAATGCGCAACTAGCCCTACTCTCGATTGTGGTGGTGCCGCTGATCGTGGTCATGTCGGCCTTTTTCTTCACAAAGGTCTCAAAGGCTTACGAGGCTTTTCAGGAGCAGGAGGCCAAACTGTCCACGACTTTGCAAGAGAACCTGACCGGCGTGCGGGTGGTCAAGGCATTTGCCCGGCAAGAGTACGAGCAGGAAAAGTTCGAGATAGACAACTGGGAACAATTCCAACGCGGACGGCGGCTGGTAACGATGCATTCGCTGTTCTGGCCGCTCTCGGACATCCTGTGTGGCGCACAGATGTTGGGGGGCTTTTTTGCCGGGGCGCTGATGGCTTTGAATGGCACGATCACGGTGGGCACCTATCTGGCTTACGCCGGGCTGGTCGTGTGGATCATCTGGCCCATGCGCAACCTGGGCCGGTTGATCGTGCACATGTCCACCGGAATGGTCTCTTATGGGCGAGTGATCGAGTTGATCAAAGAAACGCGCGAGCCCCTGGACGCAGGCGACTATGTGCCGCCTGACAATGTGCGTGGGGAGATCGTTTTCCGTGACGTCAGTTTCGAGTACGCTTCGACTGGGCTCAGCGCAGGCGACGGCACAGTGCTGAAGGACATCAGTTTCCACTGCCAGCCGGGGCAGGCCGTGGCTTTGCTCGGTTCGACCGGGTCGGGCAAGACGTCGCTAGTCAATCTCCTACCCCGCTTCTACGAGTACAATGGTGGCAGCCTGACGCTCGACGGGGTGGAACTGAAAGAGTATCCGCGCCACTTTTTGCGGCGGCAGATCGGCATCGTTGAGCAAGAGCCGTTCCTGTTCTCCCGCACCATCCGCGAGAACATCGCCTACGGGGTTGAGCAAGAGGTCTCTGATGAGGAAGTCGAAGCCGCTGCCCGGGCCGCGGCCATCCACGACGTGATCGAGTCGTTTCCCGACGGGTACAACACGTTGGTCGGCGAGAAGGGGGTCACGCTCTCCGGCGGGCAAAAGCAGCGCGTCGCCATCGCCCGCACGCTGCTCAAAGACCCGCGCATCCTCATCCTGGACGACGCCACTTCGTCGGTGGACACAGAGACCGAGGGGCTGATCCGCGCAGCGCTGGAGCGATTGATGCAGGATCGCACTTCCTTCATCATCGCCCACCGCGTCCAGAGTGTGATGAACGCTGACCTGATCCTGGTGCTCGACCAGGGCCGGATCGTGCAGCGGGGCACACACGAAACGTTGATGGCGCAGGAGGGCATTTACCGCCGGATTTACGACATGCAGGCCCGCGTCGAGGACGAGTTGGAGAAGGAGATAGGCGGCCACCTTCCCGAAAGCTCTGAGCTTTCGGGAAGATGGAGAAGGAGATAGCCGATGTCGCATTTTGAGTTTGAAGAAGAAGAATTCACGACCCAGTTCAGCGGCCAGACGATCCTCCGCATCCTGGCTCAGACCAAACCACATTGGCCGTGGCTGGTCGGTTTTCTGGTGGCCATCGCGTTGGTGTCGGCAATGGACTCGTATTTCACGTTCCTCAGCAAGCAGATCGTGGATCAGGGCATCCTGGCGGGCGACAAGGAGAGGCTGATCCAGATCGTCACTTTGTACGGTTCGCTGATCGTCGTGCAGGCTGCGGCCGCCTTTGCCTTCATCTTCCTGACCGGCATCCTGGGAGAGCGCATCCGGTACGACCTGCGGAAAAAGATGTTCAACCACCTGCAAGAACTGTCCTTCTCCTACTTTGACCGGACGCCGGTGGGCTGGATCATATCGCGCGTCACCTCCGACTCGAGTCGTATGGCTGAGTTGGTGACCTGGGGGCTGTTGGACGTCACTTGGGGCTTTATGAACATCACTACAGGCATCTACTTTATGATGATCATCAACTGGAAACTGGCTCTCGTAGTGTTAGCCATCATCCCGGTGCTGGTGGTCGTGGCGGCCCGGTTCAAGATAAAAATCATTGTCGAGTACCGCAAGGTGCGCAAACTCAACTCGAAAATCACCGGCGCGTACAACGAGAACATTCAAGGTGTGCGGGTGGTCAAGGCGTTGTGTCGGGAGCAGGAGAACCTGCGCGAGTTCGGCGAACTCACGGACGAGATGTATAATGCCTCCTACCGGGCGGCGTATCTGTCGGCGCTGTTCCTGCCGACAGTGCAATTGATCAGCGCGCTGGCGTTGGGTAGTATCGTCTGGTACGGCGGCCTGCAGGTGCAGGTAGGCGCTCTGACCATCGGTGGCATCCAGGCGT
>Ga0136651_10000719_pt1 | contig 18218 bp, 25 predicted proteins | sample Mar14236cmmetaG_FD_94867 | JGI IMG/M metagenome (GOLD analysis project Ga0136651, IMG submission 94867) | Marine hydrothermal vent microbial communities from Guaymas Basin, Gulf of California to study Microbial Dark Matter (Phase II) - Marker... ... | reverse complement strand
GACCTACTACGAGGAGGGTTTAGCCCACCAGGAAGCGGGCGACACCGCAGAGGCGTTACAATCCTTCACCTGGGCCATCCAACTGGCGCCCGACATGGCGCCGGCCTACATCGCACGCGGCGCCGTCTACCTGGCGCAGGGAAAGCCCCGCTCGGCGTTGACCGACGCCGACGGGGCGCTAGAAGCCGACCCGACCAGTGCCCCGGCCTACGCGCTGCGCGGCGAGACGCTGCGCCTGCTGAACCGCCCCTGCCGGGCGCTGGAGGCCTTTGACCACGCCCTGGCCCTGGACCCCGGTCTAAAAGCAGAAACCTTGCGATCCCGCTGGCTGGCCGCCCGCGCAGCCTACGACGCCGGCCGTATGCGGTTCCTCAGTCGCGAGTACGCCGCCGCCCACCCCGACGACCCACTGCGCCACTACTACCGTGGCTGGGCGTCCATCGAACTGGACTCACCTGACATTGCCATTAGCACCCTGATCAAGGGCATCGAAGCCACCCCCGACCCGCCGGCCCTGCTCTGGTTCGCGTTGGGCCAGGCCTATGCGGAAAATGGATTCTGGCAAGAGGCGGTCAGTTCGTCCGAGGCGGCCCGCGCATTGGTGCAGGCCGGCGACACCAGCCTCGTCGTCCACTCTGACCAGCCCATCGCCGACCTCTTTGGCCTGTTGGGACGGGCCTACCTGGGCGTCGGGCGCTGCGCGGACGCCGAGATGATGCTGGAATACGCCATCTCCATTGGCGCTCCGGCCTCCAGGTACACCGCCGCGTTGAGAGAAGCGCGCCTCTGCCAGACTCCCACCCCTACCATCACGCCCTATCTCACCGTGACGCCGTGGGGAGGCTGAGAATTGACGCTATTCCCACTTGTGCTATACTATTGAGGTTAAGGTTGAGGTTAAGATTGAGGAGGAAACGATGGTAAGTCAAGACCTGCTAGAAATCCTGCGCTGCCCCTACTGCGTCAGCGGCGAGACCCGCAAACCCGGCGACGATCCGGGCCAACTGAAACTGGTCCACGATTGCTGGCTCGTCTGCCAAGAGCCGGATTGCGGCCGCAAATACCCCATCCGCGATGACATCCCCGTGATGCTCATCGAGGAGGGTGACAAGTGGACTGACGTGGCCGTCGAGGCCCTGCCCGTCCCCCCACCTGTCGAGTAGTCTTGTGTAGAGGTTAACTGAATCGAGGCCGCCAGCCCGACTAGCAACAGGTTGCAATGGACTCGATCCGATCGAGGATATTGAAGGAAAGAAATAAATGTGGCGGGTAATCCTGTTGGCAGCCCTGGCCGTGTCACTGCTGCTGGCCGGGTTGGCAGCTCTCATCCTACCCAACCCCTACGAGGGGCCTGTGCTCTACCACTTTGATGCGCAGCATGCCATCCGCGCCTTTGATGGCCTGGGCATTGTGCTGCTGGCACTGGGGTGCGCTATGGCCTGGAGCGCTGGCTTTGTGTGGCAGCGATGGATGGATGTATGCTTCCTGACCGACCCGGAACCTATGTGCTGATCCTGCATCTGCCGCGCTCCACGACTATCACCGTCGGGCGACTGGGCCGCTTCAAATTCCCGGCCGGGTGGTACGCCTACGCCGGCAGTGCCCACGGGGCAGGAGGGCTGGTTGCCCGCGTCGCCCGCCACCTGCGGGAGCCCAAATCCCTGCGCTGGCACGTGGATTACCTGCGGGCTCACGCCCAGCCCGTCAAAGTGTGGTACACAGAGAATCGCCAGCGACGAGAATGTGCCTGGGCCGCCGCACTGTCCACGCTCCCCGCCGCCTTCATCCCCGCCCCCCGCTGCGGCGCTTCCGACTGCCGCTGCCCGGCCCACCTGATCCACTTTGCCGCGCCGCCTGATTTGGCGGCCTTTACTCGCGCCGTTGGTGAACCCGTATCGCAGGAGACGCTGAATGACTGACGACCTCCACAACCTCTGGCAATCGTTTCTGGACAGTATCGCCGTTGGTGACGACGCCCGCACCGAAAAAGCCGCGATGGTCCTGGGCCGCCTGGGTGATGTGGCACTGCCTCCGCTGCGCGGCCTCCTGGCCGGCGCCGATCCCGACCGCCGCTGGTGGGCTGCCCGCGTTCTGGCTGCCGTCGCCACTCCCGCCGCCAGGCAATTGCTCGTCACCGCCCTGACCGACGCCGATAGCGACGTGCGCGCCTGTGCCGCACAGGGGTTAGGGGAACTGCGCGCCGTGGAAGCCGTGGACGAATTGGTGCACTGCCTGGCCGACCTCAGCCCTCTCGTCGCCCGCATCGCCGCCGACAGTCTGGCCCGCATCGGCCCGCCCGCCACCCCGGCCCTCATCGCCGCGCTGCAAGGGGGAGAGACGTCAACTCGGGCGGGCGCGGCCCGGGCCTTGAGCGTCATCCAGCCCCCAGACGCCGTCCCGGCTCTCTGCGCCGCCCTCGACGACCCCAGTGCCATCGTGACTTACTACGCAGAGGAAGCGTTAGAACGAATGGAGGTGGGGTTGATGCTCGTCCAACCCTGATGTGATGTTTCACGTGAAACCTCGAGGAGAGGGGGAGACTTTCCCAGGTTGTATTTTTTGCCCAATGATGTTAGTATAACCAATGAAGCAATCCCAATCTACCAATTCACCAACACAAGGAGGTCGCGTTATGGAACGGCTAAAGAATTTCTGGAACGCCTTCAAGGACATTGCCATCCTCTTTTCCTTCGTCGTCAATTTTGTCCTGGTCGTCACGCTACTAGTGATCAGTATACCGGCCCTCCATGCCACCTTCGCCCTCAAGACCGGCATGGTCGAGCCGCTGTTGAACGACCTGGACGCCGCCTTCCTCGGGCTGGGTGAGGCCACGATTGACACCACCGTCCAGATAGACGAGCCCATCCCCATCCAGTTCAACCTGCCGCTGGACCAGCCTATGCCGATAGAGTTCCAGTTGGCGATCGAGCAAAACACAACCGTCGTGCTGCAACAGCCGGTGCCGCTCAACGCGCCGGCCCAGTTCAACTTGCCCGGCGGCGGCGGTGTAATCAACGGGAGTGTATCTATGAACCTGCCGGTCGGTATGCGCCTGCCGGTGCACCTTAGCATGGTCGTGCCCGTCAGCAAGACCATTCCCGTGCGCATAAACGTGCCGGTCAGCGAAACTATCCCCATCCAGATGAGCGTGCCGGTGCATATCAAGTTGGGCGAGGCCGGGATGGACCCGGCCGTGCAAGAGTTGCGCGGTGTCTTTTTGCCGCTGAAAGAGCAGATCGAGGCTTTGCCGGATGGGTTTTAGAGTTTCGTAGGCCAGCGAGTGGCAGGTCTCTGAAGGAAACAGATATGAGCAGCCCCACCAATCCATACATCGCCGGCAACCCCATCACCGGCACAGAGATGTTCTTTGGCCGCCAGGACGTCTTCCGCTTCGTGAGGGAGACGCTGGTGGGACGCTACCAGGACAACGCCATCGTTCTCTACGGCGGACGGCGCACGGGCAAGACCACAGTCCTCTACCAGATGGGCCGCCACCTGGATCCACGCTACGTGCCCGTCTTTGTGGACTTGCAGGGTATTTCGCTGCAAGGGCTGGACGAGATGCTACGGGGAATCGCCCGTCAGATCGCGCGAACGCTGTGCCGGCAGAAAGGAATTAGGCTGAACGTCCCCTCGCGTGACGAGTTCGCCAACGATCCGGGAGGCTGTTTCTGCGGGGACCTGCTCGACCCTGCTCTGGAGGCCCTGGGCGATGACCACCTGCTACTGATGCTGGACGAAGCCGCGCGGCTCTACGAGCAGGTGCAGGCTGGTCATCTGGAACCCCGCGTCTTTGACCTTTTACGCAGCCTAATCCAATACCATCCCCACCTCAACTTTATCTTTTCCATCGGCAGCGGGCTGGAGGAAATGCGCCGGGAATATACGCTCCTTTTCAACCTGTGTCAGTACCGCAAGATCAGTTTCCTCGACCGGGACGCAGGCATAGCACTCATCACCGAGCCGGTGAAGGGACATTACCGCTATGCGCCCGGCGCAGTGGAGCGCATCCTGGAGGTCACGCACGGGCATCCCTACTACACCCAATTGGTGTGCAACCGGCTGTTCGCCCGCTGGGCCCGCCAGGGGGGTGACGAGGTGGCAGTTTCCGATGTAGAGGCAATCCTCGGAGAAGCAGCCGAACAGGGCATGGCCAGCCTGCAATACACCTGGGAGGAGGCCTCGGACGCTGCCAAGGTCGTCTTGGCGGCACTGGCCGAACTCGTGGTAGACGCCAACCAGCCGGTCAGTCCAGACGATTTGAGAGCAATCTTTGCCACGCAAGAGATTGCCCTTTCGCGCCGCGCTGTCAGCGGGGCACTGCGAGAATTGGTGACGCGAGAGGTGCTGCGTCCCACCAACGGCGGTTACGTATTCACCGTGGACTTGATGCGGCTGTGGTTACAACAGTACCAACGGCTCGAATGGGTCAAGAGCAAAATCCCGGCCTCTGAAGAAGCAGAACCTCCCGCTAAGCGAGATTGGGTGCGAATGGCCCTGGTGGGCGTATCGGCAGTACTCTTGCTTCTACTGATTATTCAATCTGTGATCATCCAGCGTGACGAACTCAAGAGGCAGGCCACTGCCACGGCGATGGCAGACACAATGGCAGCTCTGCAGACTCAGATTGCGCAGGGTGCTGCCAGTGACATTGAGCGGCAAACCCTTGAGGCGCGCATGGCGTTGGTTCAGACCCAAATCGCGGAAGCACAGGCGACCCAACAGATTCCGACCAACACGCCTTTCCCGACTGCTACGCCTACTCCAACCAGCACGCCTACTCCGACACCCATGCCAAGCCCGACCGAGACGCCGACGCGCACGCCGAGCCCGACACTCACGGCTACTTCTACACTTGCTCCCAGAGCCACTCCACCGAGGTTGCTGTGGCCGCCACAGGGGGGCACGTATCGGAGTCCGATTACCTTTCAATGGCAAGGTTCTCTTGGTACAGGGCAAGCCTACCAGGTTACCATCTACCATGTGGCAAGCAGTTACACGCAGCAGAGCGATTTGCTTACGACTCCAAGATGGACTACTGACTTGCCGGCTGAGAGGTTGGGTGAGTGGCATTGGAAGGTAGCAGTGATCCAGAGCGAAGTAGAAATAGCCACCTCGATTGAGTGGGCGCTCTGGTTTGATCCCTTTGCTTCACCGTTGCCAACGCCGTCACCACAGAGTCAATAGCGGGCGGACTAGATGACGTGATGGCTTCGGAGTCATAAAACGGCACGGTGCAACCCAGCGCAGAGATAGAGCACGAGAAGTAGAAACCGAAAGGACAGTTATGTCTACCAACCCCTTCACTTACGGCAATCCCATCTCCGACCCGGCCCGTTTCTTTGGGCGGCGGGCCGAGGTGGAGCAAGTCTACACCCGCCTGCTCAACGCCGAGTTCGAGAGCAGTTCCATCGTCGGCGAGCGGCGCACGGGCAAAACCTCGCTGCTCAACTACATCGCACACCCGAACGTCGCCATCGCCCACGGGCTGGACCCGGCCCGTTATCTCTTGGTCTATGCCGACTTGCAGATGGTGGACCAGAAAACCACGCCCACGCGCTTTTGGGCCCGGCTCCTGCGCCGCATCAGTTGCAAGGTAAAAGACGACGAACTCGAGGCCGAGTTCAAGCAGGCCAGCGAGCAGCAGGAGATTGACAACTATACTTTGGATGATCTCTTCTATCTCATTGATGAACGCGACCTGCACTTTGTCCTGCTGCTCGACGAGTTCGAGAACGTCACCGAAAACACCAATTTTGGCACCGATTTTTTCTATGGCCTACGCGCCCTGGCGATCCACCACAACCTGGCCCTGATCACCGCCAGTAGACAAGAACTGATCACCCTATGCCACTCTGACGCCGTGCGTGCCTCCCCCTTCTTTAACATTTTCGCCAACATCAACCTGCCCGCCTTTGACGAAGAGGAGGCCAAAGGGTTGCTCAATCGGTCACTGGAAAAGACCAGCGTGCGTTTTACCCCCACGGAACTGACGTTGCTGTTCGACATCGCCGGCTACCATCCCTACTTTCTCCAGGCCGCCGCCCACTTTCTCTTCGCCGCGCACGCCAGAGGAATGGTGGCGCAGCAGCGAAAGACGTTCCTGCTGCGGGAATTCAAAGAGGAAGCGATCCCGAGCCTGGCCGACTATTGGCGCCACTCGGACGACAGCGAAAAGATTATACTCACCGCGCTGGCATTACTGGCACAGCAAGGAAAAGCGGGGGAGCGGCGGTTCTCATCGGACAAACTGGAGCAACTCTACAATCGCTCCGATCTGACCCTTTCGCGGCTGGAGAAACGCGCCCTGGTCACGTCCGGCGAGAAGGGATACACCCTATTCTCCACCGTGTTCGGCGCATGGATCGTCGCCGAGTTGACCGACGTGATGGCAGACACACAGTCGTACGAAGAGTGGCTGGCGGCTAACCAAAGCGCAGTACAACGCCTCTCTCGTTCAGCCCGCGACGAGGTGCGCGAGATATTGCCCCAGATCAAGGCTGGGTACCGCCAGTTCATCGTGGACTGGCTCTCCAACCCCCAGACATTGATCAGCGCGGTCACCTTGCTGCGGGGTGCGCTCGGCGGATGACTCAGCGTCCCATCTGCGACTACGAAGGCTCCGCCTACCGCGCCGACTTTTGGGGGCAAGGGCGGGAGTACGAGGACGCGGTCGAACGGGCCGCGTTGCGATGCCTGCTGCCCCCCGCCGGTCGCCGTCTCGTCGAGATCGGCGCGGGCTATGGGCGGCTCGCTCCCCTCTATAGCGGCTACGACGAGGTAGTGTTTTTCGACTATGCGCTCTCGCAATTGCGGCAGGCCCGGGAACTGTGGGGAGACGCCGGCCGCGGTGGCCGGCCGCGCTACGTCTACGTCGCCGGTGACTTTTACAAATTACCCTTCACCCCCGGCCTGTTTGACACAGTGACGATGGTGCGCACGCTCCACCACGCCGCCGACGCGCCGGCGGTACTGCGCGGCGTGGCCCAGACCCTGGCCCCTGGCGGCGCGTTCGTGCTCGAGTTCGCCAACAAACGCAACCTGAAGGCCATCCTGCGCTACCTGCTGCGCCGGCAGGACTGGTCGCCCTTTGACCGGCGGCCTGTCGAGTTCGTGAAACTGAATTTCGACTTTCACCCGGCCTGGATGCGGGAGAAACTGACCGGGGCCGGGCTGCGGGTGCAGAAAATTCGCACCGTCTCCCACTTCCGGCTTGGCCTGCTCAAGCGGGTGGCGCCCACGGGGCTGCTCGTAGCGCTCGACCGGTTGCTGCAGCCGACAGGCCCGCTGTGGCAACTATCGCCCAGCGTCTTTATGCGCTGCGCGGCCCGCGCCGACAAGCCCGCCGCGCCGCCGGGCGCTTTCTTCCGCTGCACCACCTGTGGTTCGACCAATCTGGTGGACGAGGGGGAGACGCTTTTTTGCACCGACTGTGGCGCCCGTTTCGCGGTGCGCGATACCATCTATGACCTCAAGACGCCACTCGGGGGAGGCGTGAGATGAGTTACGTGATTCGACGACCGTTGTTTGCTGACCTGATCTTTGACGAGCAGGGACAGATAGTGAAAACAGTCTACATCGGCGCGGTGCCCCACTACGTCGTGCCGGACGGGGATTTTCAGCGCCACGTCGAGGCCGAGCACGTGGATCGCCAGATAGTGAGACTGATGCAAGAGCGCATCCTGGCCATGCGTGATTTTATCACCGCCGGGGTGATCCAAATGCTCGGCCGGGAAGACCTGTTCACGCAGGCCTCGATTGAGCACGCCATCAAGAATATGGACCGCATCCTTGAACCGGGCAACGTGGATGTGGACGAACTGCGCACCACACTGTGGATGCTCAAGTTCCGCGCTATCGTGAACGTGCATGGTGACGTGGTGCGGCTTGACGTCCCCGGTTGGGAGGAAGAGGAGATTTGAGACTTGTTGCGGTATCCCGCCATAACGCAGACTTGACGACTCTGTTTTCTGTGGTACACTATACCCCTGTGTAGTATTTTCGCGTGTGGAGGTGAAAGAGATGCCCATCTATGAATATCGTTGTACCGAATGTGGTGAGAAATTTGAACTGTTCGTGCGTTCCGCTGCCAAGCAGACCGCCCCCACCTGCCCCAAGTGTGAAAGCACTCGAGTGCAAAAGGTTATCTCACTGTTTGGGGTCAGTGGGGCAGGCGGAAGCAGCAAAACTCGTGTCGCATCTTGCGGCCCCGGCCCTGTCTGAGGGACGAGTCACTAGGAGGCCGTGAGCATCCGTTGAGGAGAGAGCGATGAGATTAGTCAATTCATCCGCCAAGTCTGACCTACTGAGGCGGATACGACGGATGGAGGGCCAGGCACGGGGAGTGGCGCGTATGATCGAGGAGGACCGCGACTGCCACGAGATTTTGCAACAACTGGCCGCCGTCCGCTCTGCCGCCCATCAGGCCACCATCACGCTGGTGCGGGCCTACGCCACCGAATGTGTGATGTCGAATGGTTCACCCGCAGAGATCGCCGACGCGCTGGCAACGGCGCTGTCGAGATTAGCATAGTTTGAAATCCCAAATCAAAAAGGAGAAAAAAAAGTGTCTTTACTGAATCAGCAAGTCGCAGAGCACGTAAAACAGGAACTAGCCTACCTGGCTGGCCCTGTACGACTGGTGACGTTCACCCAAGAGTTTGGGTGCGACTATTGTACCGAGACCCGGCAATTGGCCGAGGAAGTCGCTCAACTCTCTGACCAACTGACGGTTGAGGTCTACGACTTTGTCGCCGACAAGGAAAAAGCAGAGGAGTTGAGTATAGACAAGATTCCGGCCATTGCTGCCATCGGGGTGGAGGACTATGGGGTGCGTTTCTATGGTATCCCATCCGGTTACGAGTTCACCTCCCTCCTACACGCTATCAAGTTGGTGGCGGCGGGCAAGCCGGAACTGAGCGCGGGGACGCTAAAAGAACTGGCGAGGATAACTGAACCTGTGCATATGCAGGTCTTTATCACCCCCACCTGTCCCTACTGCCCTCAATCTGTGGTGCTGGCTCACCAGATGGCCGTCGCCAGCCCGATGGTGCGGGCGGATATGGTGGAAGCGCAAGAATTCCCCCATCTTTCGAACAAGTACCAGGTGATGGGTGTGCCACGCACGGTAATCAACGAGACGACACACCTCGAAGGAGCTGCGCCAGAGTCAATGGTGATGGACAAACTACGAGAGGCTCTGAACGGCGCAGGGAAGTGGTGAGAGAGGTAATGAAGCAGTGACACAAAAGGGAAGCCGGCGCAAAAAGCAAAAACGGGTGATCTTGTTCACCTCGCCGACCTGCAGTTTCTGCCGGGCGGCCAAGATGTATTTTCGACAGCAGCACATCCGCTTTCGCGAGGTGGATGTATCCCGCGACCCCGCCGCTGCCCGCGATATGGTGCGGCGCAGCAGGCAGCAAGGGGTACCGGTGATTGACATCGGCGGCAAAATCGTGGTCGGCTTCGACCAACCCAAGATTGATAAACTTTTGGGGTAACTACCCAGGCATTAGCGGTTACACGGAGAGTTCAGAGTTTCACGGAGAAAAAAGAGAGGATATCCCCCTGCCAAACGACGCCCAGGACAAAAAATCCATTGGCACAATCTCATATCCTCGTTTCTCTGCGAATCTCTGTGTCTTCTCCGTAACCTCTGTGTTACGACCACCTTGCTGGGTAGTTACCTTTTGGGGAGATACCCCCAGGGTTAAATAATACTATCAGGAGGTATCCAGATTATGAACATCGAACCTTTGGGAGCGCGAGTGCTCATTCGACCCCTGGACGTAGAGCAAACCATTGCCGGAGGTAAATTGGTATTGCCCGATACGGCCAAGGAAAAACCACAGCAAGGTGTCATTGAGGCTGTGGGAGACGAGGAGGAGATGACCACCGATTTAGCCGTCGGCGACAAGGTCGTCTTTCCCAAATACAGTGGAACAGAGATCCGGCTAGAAGGCGTGGATTACATCATTATGGATGAATCGGACGTGCTGGTCCGGATACGGGAATAGTACGGTGGGAGGGCTTGGTTCCAAGCCCTCCCGCGATTTGTTTCATCGAGGTATTTACAATATGTTTGACTTCAAATTGACACAACAAGAAGCACATCCCCGTCCCCGTTCGGACGCGGACAAGGATAATCACGTCTACGACCTGATCATCCTCGGCGGTGGGCCGGCCGGCCTGACCGCCGCTATCTATGCCGGGCGCGCCCGAATCGAGACGTTGGTGCTGACCGGTTCCCTCCTCGGTGGGCAGCTGGCGAATACCGACATTGTGGAGAATTTTCCCGGTTTCCCCGATGGGATTGCAGGCCAGGAACTGGCCCAGCGGTTTCAAGGTCAGGCCGAGCGATTTGGCGTCCGGATCGAGTTGGACAACGTGACGGCGGTGGACTTTTCGGCCAGGCCTTTTACCATCCACACATACGGGACGACGTATAGGGCACAGGCAGTAGTCGTCGCCACCGGTGCTGTCCCACGCCGCATGGGAGTGCCCGGCGAGGACAAGTTTTTCGGACGGGGCGTCTCCGCCTGCGCGACCTGCGACGGCTTCTTCTATCGAGACAAGAAGGCCGTGGTGGTCGGCGGAGGGGATAGCGCCATCATTGAGGCTATCTTTCTCACCCGCTTCGCCAGCGAGGTGATCGTCATCCACCGGCGCGATGAGCTGCGGGCGACCAAGATCAACCAGGAACAAGCCTTTGCGAATCCAAAGATGCGTTTCGTGTGGGACAGCGTGGTGGACGAGATCCTGGGCCAGCAGACTGTGACCGGCGTGCGGGTACGTAACGTGAAAACCGGGGAGACGTCGGTCATTGAGACCGACGGTGTGTTCATCTACGTTGGGATGGTGCCTGGAACAGAGATGTTTGCCGGTCAGATCGAATTGGACGAGGCCGGCTACATCGTCACGGACAGGCACCAGCGCACCAGTGTGCCGGGGGTCTTTGCGGCGGGCGATGTGCAGGACCCCCGCTATCGCCAGGTGGTGATCGCGGCCGGCGCCGGCGCGATGGCGGCGATGGAGGGGATCAAGTTCCTGGAGGAATATTCCTCTACGAAAGGGCATGCCTGATCATCCGCCTCCATCCAAGATTCCCCACGTGGACGAGAGCCGCTGTCAGGCCTGTCGTAAATGTGTGGCGCGCAAGGTGTGTCGGACCAAGGCCATCATCGCCATAGATCCGGGAGAACCGCCGTTCATTGATGGAAACCTTTGCTATGGCTGTATGGCCTGTCTGCCGGCCTGCCCGTTTGAGGCCATTGTGACGTAACAACCCGCGTTTGAAGGAAACGACAATGGAAGAACTTGGCTCCTTCTCTGCTGCCATCCGCCGGGAGAACGTGGGACGCCTGGCCCAGGAAGAGTTCGATTTGCTGATCGTCGGCGGCGGCATCACCGGCGCGGCGGTGGCCCGCGATGCGGCAATGCGCGGCTTCCACATCGCCCTGGTTGAGAAAGACGATTTTGGCAATGGCACCAGCAGCCGTTCCACGCGGCTCATCCACGGCGGCTTTCGCTACCTGGAGTACGGCGAATTCAAATTAGTGTTCGATGCTTGCAGCGAGCGGCGTCTAATGCGCAAGATCGCTCCCCGATTGGTGCGCCCGTTGGCTTTTCTCTACCCGCTCTACCGGGGGCAGAAACCGGCGCCCTGGAAACTCCGCGTCGGGATGACGATGTACGATGGGTTGAGCCTCTTCCGTAACGTCCAGCGCCACCGCTGGCTGCACCCGCCGGAGGTGCAACGGCGCGAGCCGCTGGTCGCCGGCCGGGGACTGCTCGGCGCCGCCCGCTACTACGACGCCCAGGTGAACGATGCCCGCCTGACGTTGACGACTGTCAAGGCTGCCCACCTCCACGGCGCGGTAGTGGTCAATCATGCCCGCGTGACCGGGCTGATGAAAGCCGGGGGGCGCATCGTCGGCGCTCACGTCGTGGATCAAGTGGGCGGGCGAGAGATCGAGGTGCGGGCGCGGATCGTCGTCAACGCCACCGGCATCTGGACGGACAGCGTGCGCGAACTGGACGAGCGGGACGCCAGGCCAATGATTCGCCCGACCAAAGGGATTCACCTGCTCATCCCCCGCGCGCGACTGAACAGCCAGCACGCCGTCATCTTTGGTGTCCACGACGGCCGCCACGTCTTTCTCATCCCCTGGGGCAACTTTGCCCTCATCGGCACCACTGACACCGATTATCAGGGCGACCTGGACAATCCTGCTGCCACGCTCGACGACGTCGAATATCTGCTGGAGGCAGTGCAATACACCTTCCCTGGCGTGCAGATCAAACACGACGACATCATCAGCACCTTTGCCGGCCTGCGTCCGCTTGTGTCCGCCCCCGGCAGCCCGTCCGCGCTCTCCCGCAAGCACGTGATTATGGAGAACAAATCTGGCCTCGTCACCATCACCGGCGGCAAATTGACCATTCAGCGGCTGATGGGTGAGCATCTGACCGACTATGTCGAGAAAAGATTAGCGCAGGAGTTTGGCGTCCACGCCCAATCTGAATGTCGCACCAAAGAGCCACTGGAGGGCGCGCAGATCGAGCGCGTGCCAGTGAGCAGCGTGGACGAACCGGTGGGCAAGCACCTGGCGGAGGCCTACGGAGACAATGCCGCGTGGGTGCTGGCTTATGCGGAAGAGAACCCCGCCTTGGGTAAACGTTTCGCGCCGGAACTGCCCTATCTGATGGCGGAACCTCTTTACGCCGTGCAGCACGAGATGGCGCTGACGCTGTGCGACGTGCTCATCCGCCGCACCCACATCATCTATGAGGCGTGGAACGGGGGGCTAGAGCGATCCCGCGCCGTGGCCGGACTGATGGCCCCGTGCCTGAGCTGGGACGAGGCGGAGATTGAGCGCCAGGTGGCCGATTACGCCGCGCAGGTGGCCCTCACCCAACAGTGGCGGGAGTAGGACAAGTTGACTGTTGCGTGTTGTTGCCCTGAATCTGGTTTCACGGTATAATTTGCGTATGGAAATTACCTGGTATGGACAAACTTGCTTCCGGCTGAGCGAACGGGGCCTGGCATCCGTCGTGACCGACCCCTATCCCCCCGACGCCGGCCTCACGTATCCTCGCTCCCGCGCCCACGTCGTCACCGTGAGTTACGACGATCCCCAGTGCCGCTACACATCCGGCGTGCGGGGGCCTTGCAAACTCCTGGATGGCCCCGGCGAGTACGAAATTGGTGACGTGTTCATCACCGGCATCCCCACCTTTGCCGATGGCAAACGGGGAGCATTGCGCGGCTTGAACACTATCTTTACCTTTGACTTTGGCGGTCTGACCGTGTGTCACCTGGGGCGACTGGGGCACGTGCCTACCCAATCCCAGGTGGAAGGGTTGGGCAGCGTAAACATCCTGCTGGTACCGGTGGGAGGCGGCGGGAGCCTGACCCCGGCCAAGGCGTCCGAAGTCATCAGCCTCTTTGAACCCTCCATCGTCATTCCAATGTACTACAAGGTGCGAGGGCTAAAAACCAAACTGGGCACCCTGGGACGCTTTTTGAAAGAGATGGGGTTGGAAAAGATAGATAGCCAGGAGACACTCAAAATCAGCCGGGCCAATCTGGCGGAAGGAACACAGGTCATCGTTCTGGAACCCAAGCAACTAAATGGAGGATAAAATGTGGAAATTCTACTTGCTCATAATTACATTGCTCGCGCTAGTGCTGGTTGCCTGTGGGGGAGGAGCTACAGAGACAGAGAAGGAAAGCCTGCTGGAGTCGGGACTCGCCCACCTGGAGGCGGGCGAGTACGCTGAAGCCATCGCCGACCTGGAGACCGCGGCCGAGGCGGACCCGGATAACAGTGAGGCTCACTTCTCGTTGGGGCAGGCTTACAACCGCACCGGCGACTTGTTAAAGGCGGCAGACGAGTTTCGCACGGTGATCGCGTTCGACCCCGACAACGGCGCCGCGCACCACAATTTGGGTGTGACCTACTTTCAGTTGCAACAGCCTGACGCGGCCGTCGCCGAATTCCAGGCCGCCTTGGAATTGGACCCCAATGACCCCGACACGCACTACCAATTAGGCGCTGTGTATCTCGTCCTGGCGCTCCCGGCCGCCGACCCTGCGACTCCACCAGATCCACAACTCTTGGGGCAAGCAGTCGCCGAGTTCAAGGCCGCGCTAGAGTTGAAGGAGAACATGCCCGAAGCGCTCATTGGCCTGGGAAACGTCTACATTCAGCAGGGAGATCATGCGGCTGCCATCGAGACGTTGCAACAGGCCATCGAGCAGATGCCGGATTCGCCACAGGCGTACTATGCATTGGGAGGAGCTTTTGCCCAGAGCGGCGATACGACGAGTGCCTGCGATGCGTACAGCAGTTTCCTGGCTTTGGACCCGCCGTCAAACTGGCGCCTCCAGGGTGAGCAGGCGATGGCCGCGCTGGGATGTCCATAAACGAGACCTTCCCGCAAGCTCCACCTGAGCGCCCTGATGCTTTGAGCGGCCGCTCTAGCTTGCGGGAAGGTTAAGGATTGGTTAATGGTCAAACTCTTAATGTTCTGGAACATCCGATCTGGTTACGAAGGCGAGTATTTCGAGTTCGTCGTACACGAGTTCGGGCCCGGGATGGCCGCACTGGGGGTGCGACCCACCGACGCCTGGTACACTGCCTACGGCAACCGCCCGCAGATTCTCATGGGCGGTATTGCCCAAGACCTGGAGAGCCTAGAACAGGTCCTTGCCTCTGATGAATGGCGCCGGCTGAAAGAGGAACTGTTCACCTACGTGATTGATTATAGCCAAAAGATTATCCGCGCCGACGGGGGGTTTCAGTTGTAGCGAGGGCGGTAAGGGGAAAAAACGGGCGTGACTACGTGAGCCACGCCCGTTTTTTGTATGTGCAGTTGGCTATTCGCTCTTGGCTTTACTTTCGGTCTTGCTCTCGCCGGTGGTTTTGCTCTCCTCGGACGGTTTCGACGGCTTTTTGGTGCTCTTCGTCCCCGAGGTGGAAGATTTGGCTCGGTTGTCAGTGACGTAAAAACCAGAGCCTTTGAAAATGATCCCGACAGGTTGGATCAGGCGATGCACCTCACCCCCGCACTCGGGGCAGACCTTTATCGGCTCGTCGTTTATGTGCTGGCGGCGTTCAAACCGCACACCACAAGTCTCACATTGATACTCGTACAGCGGCATACTTTACTGACCTCTCAACGATTTCTCTCAGCCACGCATTATACTGCAAATAGGGCGCCTATGCAAGGTCAGTCGGTGCCGTTTTGGCCCTTGCATGGGCGACGAATCGCTCTTTATCAATGACGAATCGCTCGTGAGTGGCCTTCCCGATCTGCTCCGCCTCGTCCCACGCTTCGACGCGGAACATCAACCGGCGACCTTGCACCTCCAGCAGTTCAGCGCGGGCATGGACGCGCATCCCCACCGGCGTGGGGGCCAGGTGGCGGACGTCTATCCGCCCGCCCACAGAGGTCTGGCCCGGCGGGAGGTGATCTGTCAACGCCTGCACCGCCGCGCCCTCCATCAGCCCCACCAGCGCGGGCGTGCCGAAAACGGGCACCAATCCGCAGCCCAAATGTTCAGCCGTGTCCGCCTCGGTCACGATTGTCTCTACTTTACCTGTCAACCCGGTTACGAGTTTTTCCATTGGTCACCTCGTCAGAAAAGGAATGATAAATTTGAACAGACAGTACACGTCCAGCGCCGCCAGCCCGGCAAAGAGGGCGGCTATCGCCCAGGGGCGCAATCGTCGGGGCAGGATTATCACCAGCGCACTCAGTCCCAGGGCAGATGCCGTCCCGATGGGGATGAGGGCCGGGAAGAGATAGCGGCCCTGGTGTTGGACAAAGGTCAGGTTGTACCACACGAAGGAGAAAAAGGTGAGGGCGGCGAAAAGGGCCAGGAGATTGGGGGACTGAGGGACTGGGGGACTAGGGGACTGGCGCTTTGGGAGGAGATGGATGATAAAGCCGCCGAGCAGGAGGACAGAGAGCAGGGCCAGGGCCTGGTAGATGCGGGCCGGGAGCACTACGCCCATCCAGCCGAATTGCCCCCAGAAACTCTGGAAGGTGAATCTCAACGCCCGTTCCCAATAAGATGCCCAGCCGTAGAGCGCCAGATACTCGCTCGTGCGCATCTGCCCTACGACGACCTCGTTGTGCCGCGCCAATCCCAGCGGGTCACGCCAGCCGTAGGTGCAACAGTTGCGGATGAACCAGGGCGCGGAGAGTAGCAGCGCCGGAACGAGCATCCAGGCCAATTGCCCCGCTGCCCATCTCCACGTCCGGTGCTCGCGCCGCCAGCGCATCAGCACCGCGACCACAGCCATTACCACGGCGGCGTAGGCTGTCGTCTTGGTCAGTAGCGCCATCGCCAGCAGCAACCCGACCGGCCACGGCCTGTCGCCCCTCCCGCCGACGTAGACCACCAACGCCCACAGCGTCCCTCCCGCGACCAGTTCCGCCAGCGTGTCATTGTTCACCCCGGCGGTCATGGCCACGTGCTGGGGGATAAAAGCGATAAAGGCCACGACCATCAGGGCCAGTTCGGGCCGCGTGGGAAAGATCGCCCGCACGGTCCCAAAGGCGACCAGCAGCAGCAGTACACCCAGCGTCACAGAGATTAGCCGCAATGGCAACACCTCGCCATCGAAGAGCAGGTAGACCGGCATCGCCAGCAAATAGTAGAGTGGCGGCTGGTGATCCTCGTACTCTACCGGTTCGATGGACAATTCCGGCGGAAAGCGTTCCGCCGTGAGGCGGCTCAAGTACGCCTGGTCATAGTCGCCGGGCTCAATGACAGGGAAACCCCGGCCCTCGGCCAGCGCCCGGATATAGTTGTAATGGGCGGGTTCGTCGGGCACCTGCCAGGTGGGGGTGAGCGCGGCGTAGAGAACGCCGATCGTGGCGTAGACGATGACGATGGCGACCAGAAAGACGCGCATCGGTGCAGCGCCAACAGGGTAGGGCGGATGGCTGAAATCCACGATCCGCTACGCCGGCTGGTAGATGGGACGCAACTCTTCCACCGCCGTCACCGTCTTTAGCCCTTCGTGAATCACCCGCAGAACGTCTACGTCCTTGATCTTGTACATCTCGGGCAAGAGACGCAATCCCGCACTGCTGAACTTTGGCTCCAGGCCCAGTTCGATCCCTGCCAGTAATCCTTCCCGGATGCCTTTCTTGATCCCGATTCGCTCAACACTCGTGATGTAGGTCATCTGCTCTGCCTCCTCGTACTCTCGTATCTCTTGCAAAATCTCTTCCTCGATTTCTTCCGGCAAACTCATCATCCAATCAATGAACCGGAACAAGTCGAGCACGTCCTCCCGCCTGTACCCCCGCTCGTATAGCCGCCGTGTCAGATAAATCTTGCACTCCTTACGCTTCTTCTCGTCGTGGCGCGTCTCTTGCGCCTTCAGATGTGCCATCACCACCGTCGCAAACGGATTGTCACTCTCCTCCAACGCCGCCCATTGCTCCCTGTAGTCCAGCAATTTTACCACCGGAAACTCGAATCGCACTCGACAGCCCCATAACTCGTGCCCGAACTGGTCTGGCCTCCACCCCGCCCGCTCGTCACCCAACACTGCCAGACTCGCTACCCGCCGGTAATAGCGGTCGAACAGACGGTAGTTGTACACGTACATCCGCTCGGCGAACTTGGATTCTTCCCAGGCTTGCACCTCCAAATGCACCAACACCCAAGCCTCGTCACGTCCTTTCGCCACACCTTGATCAGTTTATCCACCCGGCGTCGCCCCAACTGGGCGCTTCGCGCCACTTGCTGCAATTCCTTGTCCAGAAACTCGTGCTCCCTGGATCAGTCGATCTCGACGTGGGCCTGCGGAAAGAAAAAGGCCACAAATTCGGCCAGGTACCGTTCCAACGCCTCCTTCCACGCGCCATCGTAGTCGCTTTGCATTTCACTCATTTGTCCCGGCCTCCTGCCATCTGCCGGTCAATTTCGCAAGGCATAACTTGCCCTGCTTACATTATAGCCTATCCATTCCCACTGTCAACTGATTGTCTCCGTAATCAGCACAGTCACGCTTTGACACTTGCGCCCGCTTCAAAATTCGTGTATCATTGAGATCGTGCCCAATGTCACCAAGGATTGAAAGACCTGCCAGGTTTCCGCCAGAGCTTTTGTGAGCCAGATTCGACACGATTAACAGTGTATTTCCGTTCGAAAGTGCCTCATAAAACCTGGCAGGTCTGGTTCTCATCTCTTG
>Ga0136651_10000715_pt1 | contig 18253 bp, 13 predicted proteins | sample Mar14236cmmetaG_FD_94867 | JGI IMG/M metagenome (GOLD analysis project Ga0136651, IMG submission 94867) | Marine hydrothermal vent microbial communities from Guaymas Basin, Gulf of California to study Microbial Dark Matter (Phase II) - Marker... ... | reverse complement strand
TCCAAGGCTATCAAGTACTATTATTATCACTCTTCTTCTCATCACTCCTCACCTGCGAATCTTGACGGTATACAGATTAACTCACCAAATTCCAAGTCCCAAAAATTGCTCGAATGAGCCGGTCTTATAACAAACGCTGTGTCAAGACCTTTTTCCGTTCCTCCAGCCGCAATTACCCATTCCTTTGTGCTGATCAAACCTGCATCAGCTGCCATCATTGCTATTTCGAATGCAACTTTCGTTCCAGGACTAAACATTTTCAGAGCTGTAGCCACTATATCGTTTGGATAAATTCCACCGAATTTTTTTCTGAGAGCCCTGTCAACTCCAGCAAACAAATGAGTCGCGGTTAATACTTTATGACCTTTCTTTTTCAATTTTCTTCTCACCAATGGATCGAATTCATCTTTATCAGCTTCTTTAAACCCAACGGAGTGTGTAACAATTATCAATTCGATACCTGTGCTTTCTACCATTTGAAGGGCCAATTCAGCACTTTTTCCTCGAGTTGAAGAGATTACCAATTTTCCCAAAGAAATTTCCTGAGCTCTTTTGATACAGAGTTCTAAAACTTTTCTTGTGTTTTTTTCTCCCTGCTCTTTAAAGTACACAACCATTGGTAAACCTCCTTATTTGATCATCAAATTATAAATTTCTTGATTATTCCATTCAGTTTGTCAGAGACTGCTGTTAATTCCGTTGCTATCTTCGCTAGCTCCTCCATCGCTTTAGAACTTTCAGCCACACTTGTGTTCACGGAATCAATCAATGAATATGTATTTTCAAATTCCTCGGTAATTTTTATGGATGTTTCACTCACCTCTTCTATACTCTTATTTTGCTGTTCAATGTAAGTTATAAACTCACTCACAAGCTTTGCAAAGTTTTCAAAAGTATCGACGAGTTTCTCAACATTGTCGACACTCTGTTCGGATATTTCTGTTACTTCCGCAACTCTGGCTATTCCATCATTAACAACTTTTGTAACTTCTTTTGTTCGCTCGATAATGTTCTTCAAAAGATTTGAGATATTCTCAGCAGCCTTATTGGATTCTTCCGCCAATTTTCTTATTTCATCTGCTACTACTGCAAAACCTCTTCCAGCTTCCCCAGCTCGAGCAGCTTCTATAGCAGCATTCAGTGCTAACAAGTTTGTTTGTTCGGCTATAGAACTGATTATTTCCACAAAGTTCTCTATCTGACCGATCGTTTGATCGAGTTGATTGATCTCCTGAGCACTTTTTTCTATCACTTTAATGGTTTCATCTACAACCTTATTGCTTTCAAGTAGTCGTTTTTCGGTTTCTTTAGCCAATTGTTGAGATTGCAAAGACCTATTCGTTATTTCATCAGCTGTTTTTTGAATTTCAGCACTTTCTTTTCTCAATTCTTCCATCTTTTGAGACGTACTTTTTAAAGACTCAGAAGCATCTTCAATTGCACCTCTTATACTTCCAACATTTGCAGCAACCTCCTGCATCGAAGCAGAATTTTCTTCGATTGATGCACTCACATTTTCAGCCTGTGATACCAAAGAACTGGCCGTATCTCTGGTGTTAACTATCATTTGTTTTAAATTGTTAATCATTTCAACGAATGCATTTTGAAGTTGGCCAAATTGATCTTTTCTTTTCGTTTTCTCGATGTTCACGGATAAATCTCCTTCAGAAACCCTCTGCGCAACTTCTGTAAGTTTTCTAAGAATTCGTGTGAAATTGAGGGTTAGGAATATTCCACCAATTAGTATAGCCACGGCGAGTATCATCAAAAACACATACAAACTTTTCACAATATTCTTGAAAGATTTTTCTACCTTTGCCGTTGATTTTCTTGCATTTGCTATACTTTCTACTTGCTTATTTGCTTGAGTCAGCATCAAATCATCGATTTTTGAATGTATTTCAGATTTCAGCTTACTCAAATCATTAGTAACTAATATAGAAATCTTACTAAGTATTTCATTTCTATCCTCATTTATTTTTTTGGTTTCATTGTTTAAATCATTTAAAGTGCTCTGTTGCTTTGCTATATCAGACTCTAAGGCAATCAAGCTCTTGACTTTTGAGATATACACCTTCACAATTTCATCCAAAAATTTCAACTCAACAGGATCGGTCAATCCCATTGACATCTTCAAATTCATATCTATGAAACTCTTCAGATCAACGTGTTCTTTCTCCAGTTTATTTATGTTCGTATTAATGGTTTCTTTATTTTTGAATACCAATATCTCAAGAACATAACTTTTCATCCTATTCAATCTCGCCATATGCATTGAAAAAGATTGGAAGGTTTTTGAGTCAAACATGCTTTCAATCTCCGGTATTGAGAGAGAGTTCAAATCAATATTTTCAATTTCTGAAACTATCTTCTTTAGATTTTCATCGCTTAATTGAACACCATTGTATTTCTTAGATAATTCACTTACAGCTTGCTTGATTTTTGAAATTTTCTGTTCATTTTTTTCGAAAAATTCCTCTCTTTTTTTCTGAAGGTTTGAAAGTTTGGAGGAGTAAGATTGCATATTATCTGCAACATTGTTGAGATCCTTTTCATATTCTATAAATTTTTTCTGATACTCAACCAATTCTTCAAGAATCTTTCTGAGTTTCTCGATCTCATCACTTGAAGAGGAAACAAGCGAAAATTCAGAACTTATTGAGGATATTTCCTCCTTTATTTTGTTGCTCTTTTCATCGACAAGATTAGCCTCACGTAAAAATGGTATCTCAAGAATTTCAGAAAACAACGCTTCGATTTCACTCGAAAGCTTATGGATCTTCGATGTATTATTAACAGATATTTCGACATCCTCGAATGAGGCTCTGAGTTCTCTATGAGAATTGTCGACGGAGGTTTTAATACTGAGAACTATCAACGTCATAGTACCTAAAACAGCTGCTATTACTATGAAAACCAAAGCTATTTTCAATCCCACTCTCATACCAACACCTCCTATTTGATCTTAAGAGCAAACTAACAAATTTTTCTTTTCTATAATTATAACAACTTTTAATGAATTTTTACTAACCAAGATCCAAAGCTTCAGAAATCGATTCCAATAAGCTATCTAAACCTTCCTTTGTGACACTCGAGAAAAGAATCAATCTATACTCGCCATATCTCATCAGAACTTTTTCAAAGATCTCGATATGCTTTCTCCTTTCATTTCTCTTAACTTTATCAGCCTTGGTTAATACTACTGTGAACGGGATACTATTAGTTTTAATCCATTCAACCATTTGTAAATCGTTAGGTTGAGGTTCATGCCTCATATCCATTAACAAAAAACACATTGATATTTTTCTACTTTTAAAATAATACTCTATTAAAGCCGCCCAACGCTTTTTTTCGGATTTGGAGACCTTGGCATAACCATAACCCGGAAGATCTACGAAATAATATTCATTGTTCACAAGATAAAAATTTATTGAGCGTGTCTTACCTGGTGTGGAACTAACCTTTGCAATTTTTTTATTGAAAAGCACATTGAGCAAAGTAGACTTGCCAACATTCGACCGACCGGCAAAAGCAATTTCCACTTTTACTGGATTTGGAAAAGTGCCTGGATTGTAAACCGTTGAAACGAGTTTAACATTCCTTATCAACAACTTTATCAACTCCATCAATTGCAATTTCTATTACTTCCTCAATGTTACTCACTAAGTTTATCTTTACACCCTCTAAAATTTCCTTTGGAACTTTTTGCAAATCTTTTTTATTTTTTGAAGGGATAATTATCTCGTTTATTCCACTTCTAAGAGCTGCTAACACTTTTTCTCTTATACCTCCGACTGGAAGAACCCTGCCTCTAAGAGTTATTTCACCCGTCATGGATAGATTATTTTTAACAGGAACATTTTTAATCGCAGAGAGTAAACTCGTGACGATGGTAACACCTGCAGATGGACCATCTTTTGGGACAGCACCCTCTGGGACATGTATGTGTATATCATGTTTGTTGAAAAACTCTGGATTCAACTTTTTACATAGTCTTCTTACAACACTTATAGCTATTTGTGCTGATTCTTTCATAACATCGCCCAGTTGACCTGTAAGTATCAGTGAGCCTTTTCCGGGTATAATCGCACTCTCTATTTGCAAGATGGTCCCACCTATTGGTGTCCAAGCCATTCCGATTGCCACTCCGACTTCGGGTCTTCTAAGCTTCTCATCTTCTAAAAATCTCGGTGTTCCGAGCATTTTTTCAAGAATTTTCGGTGTTATTCTAACAAGCTTAGCGTTTTCTCTTACAATTTTTAAAGCCACTCTTCGGAAAAGCCTTGACAATTCTCTGTAGAGATTTCTCACTCCAGCTTCTTTGGTATATTTAGATATTAAATCCATCAAAGCAGCTTCTTGGATTGATACTTTATACTTTTCAAGTCCATGTTCTTTTAGAAGCCTTGGAATTAGGTATTTCCTTGCGATCATCAATTTTTCCAAATCCGTATATCCAGGGATCTCTATCACTTCCATCCTATCCAAAAGTGCGGAAGGAATCGAATAAGTTACATTCGCTGTGGTTATAAAAATAACATTTGAAAGATCAAACGGTAATTCCAAATAATGGTCAACAAAATTACTGTTTTGTTCAGGGTCTAAAACTTCAAGCAATGCTGAAGCCGGATCACCTTGGAAACTTATTCCCATCTTGTCTATTTCATCGAGAAGGATCACAGGATTTTTACTCCCAGCTTGCCTGATCAGTTGAATTATTCTCCCCGGTAATGCACCAACATAGGTTCTTCGGTGGCCTCGTATTTCTGCTTCATCCCTCAAGCCACCAAGAGACATTCTAACGAATTTTCTATTCATTGCTCTGGCAAGCGATTTACCAAGGGAAGTTTTACCCACACCTGGAGGACCAACAAGGCAGAGAATCGGTGATTTTAAATTATTCGATATTTTCCTAACAGCGAGATATTCTAAAATCCTTTCCTTTACTTCCTGAAGCCCATAGTGATCCTCGTCAAGGATCTTTTTTGCGAGATCTATATCAAGCATGTCCTGTGTGGTCTTGTGCCAAGGGAGGTTTAAAACCCAATCGAGGTATGTTCTAATGACGTTCGCTTCCGCCGAATATGGTGACATCATTGATAAACGTTCCAATTCATTTTTCGCCTTTTCTTTTACATAACTTGGAGCATCCAATTTTTCTATTCTGATTCTTAGCTGTGCCAACTCCGTATCCTCATTTTCCCCACTCAATTCTTCTTGAATAGCACGCAATTTCTCCTTAAGGTAAAATTCTCTCTGCGATTTCTCTATACTGCTTTTCACTCTTTCATTTATCTTTTCCTCCAGTTTCAACAGTTGCAATTCATTTTCAAGCATTTGAAGAATTTTCTCCAATCTGTTTTTTGGGTGCAATTCTTGAAGCAATCCGATCTTTTCTTCAAACCTACCCGGTATAACTGAGGCTATCATATCAGCAAATTGTTCAGGATCATCAATTTCCTCAAGTGGTATTGTAACTTCCTTAGGTATCGTTTGAGTCATTTCAACGTATTGAGCAAAGAGCTCCCTCACTTTTCTCATTAGAGCTCTCAGATACTTCGTTTTCCTGTATTTAATATCAAGTGGTTCTACTTTAAAAAGTAGAAAATTTTTCCTCTTTATGTTGTTCTTTAAAATAGCCCTTTTCAAAATCTCCACCAAAACTTTCAAACTTCCATCGGAATTCTTGAATATTTGAATTACTTGTGCTATCACTCCAAATTCAATCAAATCTTTTGTTTTAGGTTTTTCAATATCCGGATCTTTCTGCCATGTCAAGAAAACTAACCTATTTGTTTTATCGAGCGAGTATTCTATGGCAGCGAGAGTTATATTTCTTTCAGCTATAAAGGGCAAAACAGCTCCTGGAAACATTACAGGACCTTCTCTTAAAGCTACAACCGGTAAAATTTCCGGTATATTTATCTGATCTTGCTCATTTATAAATTCATCAATCCTTGACATTTTCACAATTTTCACCTCTTAAAAATCTTTGCTCATATTTTTCTCCTCTTGGAATTAGTTTCAATCTTCTGAAATCTATACTAACGAACTCTATGATTATCTCCAAAAACTCATTTTGCCGTATCGATTTGATTATATCAGGCCATTCAACCACGGTAATTCCATCTTCAGGTGAAAGAAATTCTTCCAAACCTGCTTCGATGAATTCATTTATATCATTCAATCTATAAAGATCCATATGGTATAGCTTGACTTTTCCTTTGTACACATTTAATATTGTAAAAGTTGGGCTGCTGACTGTTTTCATGTCTATACCAAGAGAAAAGGCAAGACCCTTAACGAATGTTGTCTTGCCTGAACCAAGATCACCCTTTAGAAGAACCAAATCGCCTTTTACAAGATTATCACCAATGTTTTTTGCAAATTTCATTAATTCATTTTCATTCAATGGTTGCGTTATTATTGCCAATTTTTCGATCTTTCCACCGCCTTTTTCCATTTCATATACTTATCTATCAGTGATTCATTGTTGATAGGTAAAAACTCTCTATCCACTTTTCTCAATTTCTCCAGATCCTCAAAATTCCAAATCCCTGTCTTCAATCCCGCGGAAATTGCTGCCCCAAGTGCGGTTGATTCCATATTTTTAGGTCTTGAGACTTTAACATTCAACAAATCGGCTTGCAGTTGCATCACAAAATTGTTTTTACTGACACCTCCATCCACTCTTAACTCTTTAATACCCAAATCACATTCATCGATCATTATGTCTATTACCTCCGTAATACTATAAGCGATCGACTCGAGTATCGCTCTCACCAAATGTTCCTTACGCGTTCCTCTCGTCATACCTATAAACAAGCCTCTCGCATCTGGATCCCAATGTGGTGCCCCCAGTCCTGTGAAAGCTCCTACAAAATAAACGTTCTCAGCATCATTAATAGAACGCGCTAATTTTTCGGTTTGATCCGGATTTTCGATCAAACCAATTTGTTTAGCCCATTCTACGAGCGTACCACAATTGAATATACTTCCTTCAAGGGCATAATTAACTCTACCACCGATCTTCCACCCAATTGTAGTTATTAAATTTTTAGAGGAAACAATTTTTTCTCCGGTATTCGCAAGGACAAAAGCACCGGTACCATAGGTTGACTTTACCATTCCTTCATTGAAACACATTTGTCCAAATAAAGCCGCCTGTTGATCACCAAGAATGGAATATATGGGAGGGCCGTATTTTGATGTCCCAAAAAATTCAACGCTTTCCTTAACCTCTGGTAGGATTTCCTTGGGTATTTCAAAAATCTCAAGAAGTTCTTCATCCCAATCAAGCTCTTTTATATTGAAAATCATGGTTCGCGAAGCATTGGTCACATCCGTGAAATGTTTTTTTTCCCTTGTTAGAGAATATGTCAAAAATGAATCGATCGTCCCAACGATTAATTCCCCTTTATTTAAAGCAGTTCTAACTGAATCAACATTCTTCAACAACCATTCGATCTTCGTCGCTGAAAAATATGGATCAATAGGAAGACCCGTTTTCTCCTTTATCAATTGAGTATACCCTGCTTTTTTCAATTCCTGGCATCTTTTAGCGGTTCTTCTACATTGCCAAACTATGGCGTTATAAAGAGGTTCTCCTGTCTTTTTGTTCCACACAACAGTGGTTTCACGCTGATTTGTGATACCTATTGCAACAACATCCGAAAAATCTATATTTGCTTTTTCTACCACTTCGTTCACACATTCATCAACTGTTTTGATTATCTCCAATGGATTGTGTTCAACCCAACCAGATTTAGGATATATTTGTCTAAAAGCTCTTTGAGAAACAGCTATTATTTCTCCATTTTCATCCATCACCAGAGCACGAGTACTTGATGTACCTTGATCGATCGCTAAGATGAACAACATTTATCCCTCCCGTGCAACAACTTATTGTTAATTCAAACATTATTTTCTTTCAAATTCAATTCTAACTCTTAATCCTTTCAATGTCGAATTTCTTGGAGAAGGTCTTAATTTCAAGATATTTCTTATGGAGATATCAGCCAAGATCGGATCTGGGGATTTGATGATCTTGATATGGGTTATTTTCCCATCTTTTTCTATATCAAGCTGTACTAATACATCTCCTTGAAGGAATTTAACTCTATCGTTATCAACGGTTTTCAATTTTAATTCATAATCTTTTTGGAGGTCCTCCAAAACATTCGTAAAATTAGGAATTCCTATTTTTGCGAGTTCTTCAAAAGAAATGACCTTCTCTTGTGAAAGTTCCTCAAATTCCATTTTTTTCTCTATGAATTCGACACCTCTGTCTTTGGTGAATCTTCCAACATCAAATATATTTTTTTCATTTGTTTGTCTATGACTTTCATATGGCTGTAAAATAGGTACAATTCCAGTTTCCGAAGGAATACGGTTATCTTTTTTTCCTGAAAATCTATATTTGCTAAGCGTTTTTATTATTTGATCATTCTCCTCATCTTCAATGGATTGATCTTCTCTCTTGTCGATTTTCTTTGCATTGTTGATGGTATCTTTTTTGGTTTCCATTGTTCTTATTTGTGAAACTATAGTGATATTTAAAGTTTGAGGTTTAAAGTCCAAGAGAGTGAAAGAGGTTATGTTCGGGAGAATAAAGACAAAAAGCAAAAAGTTTATTGCAACAGACAAAACAAAAGACAAAGATATCCTCATTCTTGTCATTTTATCTCCTTTACATTTATTTTCAAATCCACAATCTTATATGCTCTCAGCATATCCATTACTCTAACTACTATTCCATAATGGGCAGCTTTATCAGCAGTTATGTAAGCCGTATTTATTTTTTGAGAACTAAGATACTTTTCTATTTCGTAACTCAAATTGTTTATTTCCACTCTTTTTCCGTTAAAGTATATTTTATCATTGGAATCTATTGTTATGATTAATCTCTGATTTTCAATTGTCTCTGAAACACCTGTTTGAGCCTCAGGTAAATTCACATCTATTGTATTTTCCTCAACAATGAAGGTAGTTGTCAAAACGAAAAAGAGTAAAAGAAGGAATATAACATCTATGAGTGGTGTCACTTCTATAACTATTTCTTGAAATCTACCGTTTCTGCGTTTCATTTTATCATCTCACTTCTTCGTTTGGTAATTCACTCAAGAAATTTGCGACATCATGTACACCTTCAGTTATTATTGCTTCAAGTTTATCAGTTAATTCCCATAAGAAACTCATTAATATGGAAAGTAATATTGCAACTACTAACCCAGCGACGGTTGTATAAAGAGCTTCGGATATTCCTGAAGCGAGTTCCGCTTTATAGGCTATCCCACCTCCTTGAATAGGAGCAATGGAGTTGAATATTTTTATCATGCCTGTAACGGTTCCAAGTAATCCTAATAGTGGTGAAATTGTTATTATCATACTTATAAGCCTATAATTTCTTTGAATTCTAATCATTTCGTTCTCTATTAGTAACGCAAGAGTGTCGCCACTCAAATCCCCACTTTCTCTTTTAGAATCTATAAGCTTCATTGTTATACTAGAGACGGGATCAGAAGCATTTTTACAAATTTGTCTAATTTGTCCTATTCGCCTTTGACGTAAAAGTTTCTTAAAATTTTCAACTATCGAGGTTGTTTTCCTTTTCACGTACATTACATATATGAATCTTTCGAAGAAAAGGAAAAGACCTATTAGTGAAGTAATAGCTATTATTAGGACTATTGGTCCTCCTTCTCGAATGAAACTTATCATTCCCATCACCTTTCTTAAACGTTCTTCAAACAGTATCATTATATAATTTCTTTTTATACATCTCTTATCCTATCATGCTATAATGATTAACAGTGTTGATGAATATCAAAATTTGGGGGTGTAAATCCATGAAAGTTCTTCTATTGAATCCACCAAATACAGGGTACTATTATAGACTTGGCGCTTTTTATCCGCCTTTAGGAATCGCTTATCTGAGCTCCATGTTAAAAAGAGCTGGGCACGAAACACGAATAGTTGATATGAATGCCGAAAAATTCGATTACAGAAGAGAGAATTATAAAGATTATGATCTCGTTGGAATATCTGTGGATACAGTTAGATCAAATATAGCATACAAAATTGCAAGTTACATTAAAAATAAAAACACCATTGTAGTTTTTGGAGGGCCACATGCAAGTGCTGAAGTCAGGGAAATACTTAGAAACAAAATAGCTGACTATGTTGTAATTGGTGAAGGAGAGGAGAGTTTCTTGAACTTGGTTGAAAGTATAAACAATAAAGAAATGTATCCAGAAATCCCAGGAGTTGCTTACCTAAAAAACGATGAATTAAAAATATTCCCTGGAAAATTTATAAATGACCTTGATACGATTCCTCTTCCAGACAGAGAAGGGCTCCCACTGAAAAATTACAAAACAAAGTTTGATGGCAATCCTGCTACAAGTCTCGTAACATCGAGAGGATGCCCGTTTAACTGTGAATTTTGCTCCGCTTCCCAATTTATGGGGATCAAGTGGCGGAAAAGAAGTGTAGAAAACGTTATCGAAGAAATAAAACTATTGGTGAACAAATTCAATTATAAATCATTGATATTCTTCGATGATAATTTCACAATGGATCCGAATAGAGTAATAAAAATGTCTGAAGAAATATTGAAAAATGAATTGAAGATAAGTTGGTGGGCTTTCTCAAGAGCAGATGAGATAGTTGGGCATGAAGATATGGTAGAAGCAATGGCAAAATCTGGTTGCAAGATGCTCTTTGTTGGTTTTGAAAGCGCAGATGATAATATCTTAAAAGAATACAATAAGAAGTTAACAAGCTCTATCGCGTTGAGTGTTTCCAAAATCCTCAAAAAATATAAGATAGATCTATTCGCTAGCTTTATATTCGGCGCTCTTGGAGACACGGTTGAAAGCATAAATAAAACTATAAAGCTTGCTAAGAAGCTTGGGGCAAGCATTGTACAATTTTCAATATTAACTCCTTACCCTGGTACAAGACTTTTTGAACGATTAAAAGACAAACTACTAACAAAAAATTACGAACTTTATGATGCAACAAATTTGGTTTTCAAGCACCCAAGGTTTTCTCCAAATGAATTGAAAAAGATATTTATAAAAGCATACTACAAGGTCTATTTAAATCCACGACTTTTGTTTAAACGTGGTTTGCCATTTTTCTGGAAGCTTATAACTACCAAACATATCAATGAAGAACTGTTCCACGAAGAGCTCTCCTAAGGAGGGAGATGTTTGCTAATAAACTTCGTAGCATTGATTGTAGGAATGGTTTTATTGATAAAAGGTGCGGATTATTTAATAAAAGGTGCTGTAGCTCTTTCAAAGAGGTTGGGGGTTTCAGAATTATTCATAGGATTAACTGTTGTCGCTTTCGGTACGAGTGCTCCAGAACTTGCGGTAAGTATTCAAGCAGCTTTGAAAGGGTCAGGGATCGCCATAGGAAACGTTGTTGGTTCCAATATTGCAAACATAGCATTGATACTTGGAACAGTTTCTATTATAAAACCTTTAAAGATATCATCCTCAACTTTTAGATATGAAATTCCGTTCTTGATACTAACTTCCTTGGCTGCTGGCATGTTACTCTTGGATGGTGGAAGTTTTCTTAGCCGGTTTGATGGTATAGTGCTTCTGTGTTTTTTTATCATATTCTTAGATTATCTTTGCAGCATGGCAAAAAAGGATAGAAAAGTTTTATTAGATATGGAAAGAACAGAAGAAATTGAACAGCAATCAAAAATAGGCTCATATTTGTCTCTTTCAATTTTGGCAACCGTTGGAGGGTTAATCAGCATTATATATGGTGGTAAGCTCGTAATCGACAACGCGGTACTCATCGCCAAAGCAGCTGGTGTGAGTGAGACATTGATAGGTGTTACAATTGTTGCACTTGGAACCTCTCTTCCTGAGCTTGTAGCAGGGATAACAGCCACTTTAAAGAAAAAAGCAGACATAGCCGTTGGAAATGTAATTGGATCGAACGTTTTCAATATTCTTTTGATACTTGGAATCTCCGCTTGTTTGAACCCAATCAAAGCGGATAGAAATTTAACTCAAGATAATATTTTTATGATAGGCACTGCAACAATTTTACCGATTCTTGCTGGGAGAAAAAAAACATTACGTAGACTTGGCGGTATCATTCTTCTTCTGTTGTATTTCACTTATATATATTTGGGAATCTTGGCAGGATAAAAACCCACTATATTGATTTTATGTAGCTGCGATTACCTCGATTTCTATATCCACCATTTTGGGTAAATTAGAAACCTCTACAAAGGACCTTGCAGGCTTATGTTCTTTAAAATACTCTGAGTAAATTTCGTTGATTGCCGTAAAGTTATTGATGTCTTTAACGAAAACCGTGACTTTAACAACCTTTTCCAAAGAGCTACCTGCAGATTCAAGCACGGCCTTTAAATTTTCAAGAACCCTTTTTGTTTTTTCTCTTATATCACCTTTTACGAGCTCTCCACTGTTGGGATCAACAGGTATCTGACCAGATACAAAGATAAAATCTCCAACCTTTATACCTTGAGAATAAGGTCCAATAGCTTTTGGTGCTTTATCAGTTCTGATGTATTCAATCTTCATGAACATCCCCCTTCTTCAAAAGTTGATTCTGTTAGCTAAAAGTATTGAAATCTATCAAAAACCTTATTATTCTTTAAATAGGTGACACCCCTCCTACAACATCTTGGTTTTGTTAGCCAAGAGTATTGATATAAAAAAACTTATTGCTTGTTAGGATAAGATTCCTCGTCACTATCGTTCCTCGGAATGACAAAAAAACAAGAAAAATATCATCAGAACGACAAAAACAAGAAAAGTATTATTGGAATGACAAAAACAAAAAATGTCATCCCGAACGAACGTGAGGGATCTTTTATCCTCAATTACTACTACTTCTTAGACTTTCCAAAGGCTTCAATAAAATATTTATCTACTATTTTTGCTTCATTGAATATCATCATCACTACTAATTAACACTATCCAAAACTCTCAGCCTCGTCAATTTATAACGAGGCTGAGAATCTTTATTGTTATTGTCTCATCTTCATCATTGCGGATTCTGCCGCGAGGACCAAGGGATAAGTTGTGGGAGCTGAAGTTAAAAGAGGATGGGTTCCTATCTGCATAGTAACCAAGTCGTTGGCAGTTACACCCTTTTGAAGTGCAAGACCAACTATGTTGATCATCTCACCGACACTTTTTCCACCAGCTATCTGTGCTCCGAGCAGAATTCCACAATCCTTTGAAAATATCATTTTCACATATAACTCACTTTTATCGGGTATGGTCCCTGGATGTCTATCGACGGTTTTGGCTTCGCCAACCACACAGCTGAATCCTTCTCTAACAGCAGTTTGATAATTTATCCCTGCTGCTCCCAGAGTCAGTCCTTCTATGGAGGTGGAAAACACTCCCAAGTTTCCATGATTCTGTCGAATAACTTTCAGACTGTAGAGATTAGCTCCCGCTATTCTCGCATCGAAGACAGCAGTTGATGCAAGCATGAGTTTACTCGGTTTCCTCGTGAAGAAATCTTTATGTTCAGCACAATCTCCGACCGCAAAAACATCTTTTACACTCGTTCTCATATACTCATCGATCCATATGGCTCCACTGTATCCGAGATGGATATCCGTATCTTTTACCAAGTCTACGTTAGGTTTGTAACCTATTGCCAAAACGACCATATCCGTTTCTATCACCGTACCATCAGAGAGTTGGACTCCTGTAACTTTCCCATTTCCAAGTAACTTTTCTACTTTGATGCCGGTTTTCACTTCAACACCATTTTGTGATAATTTTTCTTCCACCATTTTCCCAAATTCTTCATCATAAGCTGCTGGTAACAGATGAGCCAATGCCTCAACGATCGTTATTTTCTTCCCCATCTTTCTTATTTCATCACATACTTCAACTCCTATGAATCCTCCACCGATTATCAGAACATTATTCGCTTTTTTAGCATATTCTAAAACTTTTTCCATATATTCCTTATCTTTCTTTACGGTGAAGACTCCTTCCTGATTGATTCCTTCTATTTTGGGAATAATCGGTAAAGAGCCTGTGGCTAAGACGAGTTTTTCATATTCGATAGATTCTCCGGATTTGAGGTTAACCTTCTTACTTTCAAATTCCACACTGGTAACCTCGGCATTCACAAATTCGACTCCCAGGTTTTCCGCTGGCTTTGTTCCCAATACATCATCCTCAATTGATTTGAGTGTACCAAAGATATAAGGGATCCCACATGGAACCAAAGTTGTTTTTTCTTTCTTCACGATGACAACTTTCTTTTCAGGGTAGTTCTTTTTAGCAGTGGTAGCTGCGATTGTGCCAGCTGGGCCCCCACCAATCACTAAAACATCTGTTCTCATAATTCAGCACCTCCTGGAATTCATATATATGTGATTGTTATATATATCACAAATTAATTATACACCTGATAATGTAAACTTTTAAAACATATCGATTAAACTTAGAAAACATCAAACTTATTTCCACACCTTGGCGATTCAAAAGCTGAGAGAAAACAGGATCAAACCACTAATCACTTTAGAGGCATTATTTCTAAGATATTTTGAAACTTTTACAATCGCAAATAAAAGAATTGTGAATTTTCGATATTAAAAATTCAAATTCAACACGGTGGTGCTCTTATTCAGAAGATCTTTTATAACTTCTAATGAAATATTTTCTTCGTCCAGTTTATAATTTCTATTCGTTTCTATAGGATAATAGGGAATCCTGATTATTCTGGTCAACTTCGGTAATTTCTTTTGAACCTGTAATTTTATTTTGCTGTTCGCTGGTATATCGTTCAAAGTTATTTCGTATTCCAAATTGTAGGAATTTCCAAAACTTTTTTCGATTTCTTTCAATAAATCTTTCCTTCTCCAATCGAGTATGCTTAACTGATTATCGGAGTTTAGTATTTCGAAGTCTCTATTCACATGTGGAAGAGAATTCCTGAATATGTTCGATTCACCATATATAACCATAACGAGTGGTATGTTCCTTTTTGATACGATATTTACGAGTCCTTGAACGCCGTTTATACTCCCATTTTCTTTATCTTGCCAATCTGAATCCAGACCGTCTGTCAGTACCACGATACCGTAAGGTTCATTACTCACAACTTGGGAGTTAAGGATTGTTAATATAGTGTCATACAGGGGGGTATAACCCCAGATCTCCATCTTTCTAACTTTCCAGTCTTTATCTACCTTTCTAACCCAATTTGAATTGAAAACGTATATCTCCACATTCCTAAAATGATTCTCGATTTCATTTATCAATCTTTCATATTCTTCTATACTCTCTCCATTTTGATCAATGATACTATCTGATAGATCAATCAAAAGGATCGTTTTAAACCTACTTGGAAGCTTGTTCACAGATCCACTGATTCTTTGAATTTCGAAGTTCAATTCCTTGTTGTTTTTATCGAAGATCTTGATCTCATTTTTAAAGATTGGAAGACTAATTAGGTTTTTATCAAGGAGTTTCAGCCTGATTTTATCCGGTATGTCAAAAAGAACCCTGCTTCGCCTATGCAAAGTTCCAGATGCGTCTTTATAGAAAGGTGATGTCTTGAAATCGAAGATCTTCTTCATCCCTATACAGGCCTTCAAAAGTATTGGGTATGGTCCGTCGGCTACGTAAAGATCGATTTTATTATTTTCAAATTTGTCATAAAGGAACCTCACAGGTGGATTTATTACTTCACCGGTTTTGTTGAATATGATCTCCTGTGATTTTGAAACCTCTGTCAAGCTCACATTAAGTTCGGAAGCCCTGAGGTTGTTTTTAAAATAACTATCGATTGCTGTTAACACGGAATTTATAGATGAGATCCCTTTCACGTTCGAATCGAATGTGCATTTTCTTAAAGTAAAGCGTGAATTCTTGAGTTTCAAGCCGGTTATATTTTTTGAAAAGAGCAAATTATCTGCTGTTCCATTTGAATCTGTGAGATCCAGACCACACATCCCATCGATTAGAGTAACATTCTCAATCTCCAAATTACCTGATTTGAGCTCAACAGCAAAATTGTATCTCAACAATGAAGAAGAAAAGATCTTCACAGTGGATTTAAAAGCACTCACAGGATTAGTTACAGATTCGAATTTTGAATTTTCAATGGTTAACGATCCGTTGAAAAGCTTTACAACATTTTTCATATCGTTGAACTTGGAGGAGAATATCAGGATGTTTGCATTACTCGCTTCTATGAATGGAGACAGTTTCGAGAATTCAAGTCCTCTGATTTCAACATAGCTGTCATCGTATGCTTTTATTCCCTGCCAGGTGGCATCCTCAGCCAATGTGATTTTCAAGTTGTTGAGGAGTAATTTACCGTGAACCTGAATCGTGGAGTTCTCTGAGAAGACTAACTCAACATCTTTACCTAATATTAGCTCCCCTTCTTTGGTGATCAGGATATTTTTTGATACTAAGTAAGGTCCCCCTTCTTTAGAGATGACAACTTTCTTGTTTATTACGTTAGGTAGTTCACTCTGGGCTGGTAGTACATAAAATTTCGTAGGATCGGATTCCAAACTTTGATTATCGTAGCTGAAGGTTTTAACAGAGAATTTATATTCACCTGGCTGAGGTAATGTTATCAGTTTTTCTTTTTCTCTACTTTGAAGAATCATCGAAAAATCTGAGGCACTCACATGATATTCGACATATTCACCTTCAGCTTTTATCTTTATAAAAACCTCGTTGACTCCTGTTTGCCTTATTTCAATTATTTTGGGCTTTGGTAGAGGTGTCTTGAATTTCAACAATCGCCTGTAAGAGCTGTATCCAATATCGTTTTCCACTTGTACACTTAAAATGTACTCTCTGTTGAAATTTAGTCCTTTCAAGTTTATCTCGACCTTGCTGGTGTCGGTCATGTAAATCTCTTTGCCATTAAGATATAAATGAACTCTCCCGTTGAACTTGGAAAACTGTAAATTCAGTGCCACGTCGTTCCCATCGTTCAAAAATTTTATTTCTTTTTCTATTAACTCTGGAGTTTTTGGAATACTGACCTCTAAGAATTTCTGAGAACGATTACCGTAGTAATCTTCAGCGAGTACTTTTATTTTCAATGTATCAGGAATGGATTTCAGTTTTTTCAAGTCATACACAACTAAATTTGTTCCTTCATAGGTTATTGAGGCATCAACACTCAGTTGAACAATATATTTTTTGACATCTTCTGATATAGAGGGCAACCAAGAAACTTCGAGTTTCCCTTCTTCATATCTTGCATTCAAGTCCATAGGGGGAAGTGGAGGCGTAGAATCCACGAAAACCATATAACTGCTTTCACATGTTTGGTTCAAGCTATCCACAGCTTTTATAAACAATTTGTGTTCTCCATCACTCAATTTCAGCTCATTGCTTTCCAATTTCATCCATTTACCTTCGTCGATTTTGATGAAATATTTGATATCTGCTTGTGAAGGTAATTCCAATTTTAAGATCTTCTTATTGTATTTTTGTGGGAGGTTAACTTTCAAGTTAGGTGCAGGGGGTTTGTGAAACACATAAGTTTCACCTTCCACCCCTTCAAAGAAGACAGGAATTATGGTATAAGTAGTTTCGGAAACCTCCCATGGAAGTTCTATCGAATTTTCCTTTACCTTATATACATTGCCTTTTGAATCCTCGACCTTGTAAAAAAAAGGTTTATAATATTCGTTTTCTGCTTTATCCCAAGATAGCTTCATCTTCCTTGTGTTGATATCAACAGTTGCTGTTGCTTTTCCTATCATTGGTAATGATGGAATTTCGATCAAAAGCTCGTTTTCTCCGGATACTACTGTGGAAGCCTGTGTGAATACTTTTTGAGTGTCTATCAAAACTTGAAAAATGTAATGGCCGGGAATAACGTTTTTGATATCGAACTTGTAATCTTGATTCAACTTAATCTCGGTACCATCAAATTCAACCTTTATTCGTTCGGCTCCTAAATTGAAAGGTACAACAACCCTTCCCTTCAAATGAGCCGGCTCACTGAAAGGTCCTATTTCAATCTTATAAGCCACCCCATAAACATCATTCAAGAATAGAGGTCTGATTTCATACAGATGAGATTCGAAAGGGCCGAATCGTTCCGAGTATTTCTTTTCGGTGACACTCGTGACTTTTTTACCATCTTTGAATATCACGAATCTATCGGCTTTTATATCTCCAAAGACTTCCCATTTCATTTTCAGTATTTTATTTTCTTTATCGTAAGAGTAATCTAATTTTCGTAC